>Ga0209164_1000259_pt1 | contig 156774 bp, 114 predicted proteins | sample MTBNYHSulfiMetaG_FD_187458 | JGI IMG/M metagenome (GOLD analysis project Ga0209164, IMG submission 187458) | Enrichment culture microbial communities from rom New York Harbor, USA that are MTBE-degrading - MTBE-NYH (New York Harbor Sulfidogenic)... | ecosystem: Environmental > Aquatic > Marine... | reverse complement strand
TGATGAGTTTCGGATAAGACTGACTATTCTCCTCGCCGAGATTTTTTCTCATTAAAAATATCCAGACTATCCTATCTGCTTCATGTGATTTTTATTTATATCACATGATAATGGTTTAATTACCTTCGATTATTTTATCCCAACTCCTCCTTAAATGATGCTTTTACAAAGTATAAATTCTTACTATATATTATCCTATTTTTCCGTTAATTTTATTGGATGTCCAAATTTATTTTTATATCTTCTATAATAATTAATATAAAACATTGCAGGCCCAAATTCTTTTTTTTCAAATAAATTTACATATTTAATAAAAGTTTTTTCATCTCCGCTTTCATAAACACTTAACATTTTGTTAAAAGCTTCCTTTGTATTTTTTGGAGCTTCATTATAATAATAGACGCCGTAAGGAATATCTTTACCTTTAAGACTTATTTTGCCAAGATAATTAATTTCATAAGTATTTTTTATGAGTTTAATAGTATTCTCACCTATACAGATATTGGTATTAAAAAACTTATTAGCTCCTTCAAGTCTGCTTGCAGTATTGACACAGTCTCCTATTGATGTATATTCAAATTTCCCGCCGCCTCCAAGATTACCTGCAATCATTCTGCCGGAATTTACTCCAATCCTAACATTGAGACCGTATTCAGCCTGCAGTTCTTTATTAATCTTATAGCATTCGAAAGCGCTTTTTAAAACCATGTCAGCATGATCATTAAAAGGCTGCGGGGCGCCAAAAAGCGCCATTAAACCGTCTCCGAGAAATTTATTAATAAATCCTTTGTTTGAAAGTATGCATTCTGAGAATTTTTTTAAATATAAATTTAATGTGTCTACTACTTTTTCTACCGAGTTTTTTTCTGAAAATGTTGTGAATCCCGCAATATCAATAAACATCACGGATGCCTCAATATTTTCACCCGAGGTAGTAAGAGGTCTGCCTGAATCTATAGCTTTTTTTAATAAATCAGAGCTTAAATATTTGCTGAATGCATTTTTTATTACATTACGTGTATGGCCTACCTGGATATAATTAGTTACCTGTGTTAACAGGTATCCTATAAATATTAAAGTTATAAATAATGCAGTCTGAAACATATAATTATAAAATAAGAACATGCTTAAATGAATTGAACATACTATTATAATAAAAACAAAATATAATATAGTGTACCTTATAGGTGATTTGGAGTCTATACCAAAAAATATTAGCAATGACAGGATTATCAGATAAATTAGTAATTCAAGATAAACAGATATGGATTTGATCCAATCTTTATTAATAAGGTTTAAGAATGCCGTTGCATGAATCTCGACTCCAGGATAAGCCTGTTCTTTAGTAAATGGAGTGCTTTTCATATCCATAAGACCTCTTGCGCTTGATCCTATAAATACAATTTTATTTTTAAATGTGTTTTCCGGAATAACAGGCTTATCTCCCTTATTTTTTTTAATCCAGCTATTAATAATATCTATAACAGAATAATATTTAAAAATTCCTTTATTACCGCCTTTACCGTACCAGTTAAGTCTTATATTACCGTTTTTGTTTAAAGACAAATTTTCCGGTAAACGATCATTTTGTGTTATTAAATATGTTGCTAAAGCAAGGGATGGATGATAATTGTTATCTATTTTAGCAAGGGGAGTGTATTCTCTTATTATCCCGTCTGAGTCTCCTTTAGTATCGACAAAGCCGTAATTTTTATTTTTATACATAAACATATCAAAAGGAGGTATGACATATTTATATTCATTAATATTTTTAATTTCTTTGATGTCTTTGATGTCAATAGTGTCTATGTTTTTTCTTGTACCCCAGTTTTTATCAATATTGTATGATAAAATAATTTTGTTTGTTTCAATTATTTTTGAATAAAATAATTCATCATTTTGATAACCGCTTCCTTCAATATTATCTCTGTCAAAATCGGGAGTAGAAAAAAGTATATCATAAACAACACCTTTTGCCCCGTCATTGATAATATAATCTGAAATAATGGCATAAACATTTCTAGGCCATGGCCATGCTATGCCTTTCTCATTTTGAAATCTTAATAAACTGTTTTCATCAATTGCAACTATAGCAATATCATTTGTAATTGATTTATCCGTTTTTTTTAAATTAAATATAATGTCATAAATAGAATTTTGTAGCCGTTTGTAAGGATCGGTTAAATAAAATAAATAAGCAAAGATAATCGAGATTATACTTATTAATAGAGCGAATAATAATTTGTCAATTATTTTATTGGAAGTAATCTTCATTTATTTATTCCATATTTTTAATGTTATTTATTTATATATATTTATTCTAAAAAATATTACCTTATAACTACCAATGTTGCTCATAAAATAAAAGAAAGAACCGCGGATGAACGCTTATAAACGCCGAAATAATGGTATAAAGCTATATTTTTATTAGTTTTGTTATTATAATATATATCATATTTTATATATATTATAAATTATCTAATATTTTCTTATATTAGTAGCGTCAATCTGCGTTTATCTGCGGTTAAACCATTATTTTTAAAAATCAAAATAAATATCAGAAAAATATTATAATTTTTATTCATAATCAGGTTTGTTCGGCTTTTCATAATCATCGGAGTTTAATTTTTCCAGTTCTTCATTTAATTCTTCAAATCCCTTATTGGCTCTTAATTTTGCATATTCATTGGCATTTGCTTTTAATACATCTTTAATTATTCCTGACATGTCTTTTAATGAGATTTTAACTAAAACATAAACAGCAAATGTTTTACTGTCCAATGATTTTAAATGTCTCTCAATTGTTTTTGAGCCGGATATTGATTCTTTTGCAATCGATTTTGATACTGCGCTGGAATACTCGGTTAACTGAGTTTCATTATCTACACCGGCTTCTTCTAAAAACTGTTTTGTCATTGTTGATATCTGTATCCTTACTACTCTTGCTATTTCCTGCCTTGCCCAGTCTGTTGCTTTGTCTATTGCATGCTGCATACTTGAGCTTTTTGCATATCCAGTCGCATAAATAGCATCATCTTCTATTGGAGGATTTAAAAACCAGCTTGGTAGATCAGCCATTTCATCTTTAGTTGTTACTTTATCATCTTTATCTTCTTCTGTATCACCGTCACTTTTACAGCCAATCATCTGTGTAAAAATAAATAAAGCAATAATTAAAATTATAAAAATTCTTAAAAAATTATTAATTTTATTTTTTTTCATGTACGACTCCTTAAGTTTTAGTTTTAATATTATCAAAGCTTTAAAATTTGATAATAATTTTTAATATTTAAAAACCACTTATTATTCAAACAACTGTAAAAATCTCAGCAGTCTGAGTTTAAAGCGGAATATTAACAATTTAATAATTATTCTCCAAAAAAACTTAATATATCATTAATCATGATATCATTATATTCGCTTGTGAATTTATCACATGCATTTTTAACCGATTTGTCCTCTTTTGGAGCTCCTCCTTTAATTCCCTTTGCAGGTGTTGATTTAGTGAATATTTCTTCATTTGATTCCGTGTCAATTATACTTAAAGTTACTACCAGTCTTGTGAAATAGTTACCCGAGTTTTCAGATTGTGTTATTGAGCCGTCTACAAGCATTATCAATTTTAATTTAGTATTTTTGTCTGTAAATACGGCTGAGGTTTTTTTACTGAATGAATTTTTAAAATTAGATGCCATAGAGTCAATATAATTGTTATATTTTTTATTAAGGCTGATATCATTCTCTAACCTTAAATCAAAATTGAAAACAGGCGGATTAACCTTTATGATTACTTCTTTGGCAGGGATACCCAGTTTTTTTATCCTGTTATAAAATATATTCAACTCAGCTTCATCCTCAGCAGCATCCTCAATAAAGGCAGCGATATCAAGTTTAATAAAAAATGACTGCATCTTTTCATTTGAGAGAGCCTTATTTATAATACAACTGACGTTGCCCTGCTGATCCGTTATGCTTTTTTCGGTTATATCAAGTTTACCGTTGTTGTTTACAAAAAGTACAGGGAAGTTGCTTACCGGTTTTCCTTCATAGCTTATATTATAATCAACTGTTATCGGTTTCGGATTAATCTTATCGATTTCTGATTTTGTCATAGCAGAAGTTATTTTATAATTATTCATGACATTCTGCATTCTCCCGGTTAATTCATTGACAAGTATTATTTCTTTTCCATTATATTTAGCTTTCAATGCTCTTGTCACATATTTACCTATGAGATAATAACCGAGAAATGCATATTTAAATTTCAATGCAGGATCAGTTTCATCATCCGACTTTTTTAAAAAGTCAAGTCCGTTATTCCTGGCATTGTCCATTTTTATCTGCTGTTTTCTTTTATACTCATCTATATCTATCCTGTAATATGCCCAGTACCCCTCTTCAGGAGAATACCATATACCAACTAATTCCAGATCTTCCAGATCTTCTTTTACACTTAACTGTATGCTCTGGCTGACATCTTCTTCTATAACACCATTTGTTTCTCTTAAAAAATCCTTTATTTCAGAGTTGACTTTTACCTCTATCTGGGTAGCAAGAGTGTTTATAGCTGAGTTTTTTGCCTGGATAATTGTTTTACCGTTTCCTATGCCTATATAGTATTTTGATGTAACAGGATAATTTGTCACCCAGTCAGGTTTAGCCCCTTTAGTAATTTTATCATCGGTATCTTCTGTTTTGTATATGCTTTTTTTTACATCCTTTTCATTAATAGTAAAAGATTTTTTATTGAATTTTTTTTCTATTCTTTTTTTTATTTCATCAGCCAGGTCTTCCAGATCTTTTTCCGGATTTAAATCTTCAAATTCTTTATCCAGGTCGCTTAAAGAACCTTCGATTGCTTTTTTTGATTCTCTTAAATCAACTTTAATCAGTACAAAGACTACATAAAAATTATCTATTTTTGATATTTCTCTTTTTTCTATTTTTGAGAAATACAGGATGTTTGATGTTATGGATGATGACGTGGTTTCAGAAAACTCATTAATCTGTGATTCATCTTCTACTTTTGCTTCCTCTAAAAACTGTTTTGTAATTGTATTTATCTCAACCCAAAGCATTCTTGAAATCTCGGATCTTGCAAAATTGCTTGCCGATGTTAAGGCTAACTGCTGATTTTTTTTCTTTGCATAACCTGTGGAGTATAAAATGTTATTATCTACAGGCGGTTTTATGAACCACTTGGGAATATTTAATTCATTTTCATTTGAATAAGCTAAAAAAACCGATAAAATAATTATAAATATTATTGCCGGTTTTTTATTATTAAAAATATTTACCATTATAACCTCAACTTTATTTTTAAATGAAAATAAATTATTTTAAACATTAAGTTTAGTATAATTTATAATTTATATGTTTTCAATAAAAAATAATTTTATTTTACATGAAGCATTTTTTTTACTTTTTTAAGTATACACCATATTTAACTATTTATCTAAAAAATAAAAAGATAATAGACAGATATGTAAGTATATATTTTACATAAATTCTTTAAAAATTATTATTTTTATCTTATAGGCTTGCAGAAACTGAATTAAGCAATTTTTAATTTTTGTTTAAAAAGCTTTTTGCATGACGGATTTGTTCTTTTACGGATTTAATGCCGGTGCCGCCGGGCAGTTCTCTTTTTTTCAGGAATAAGTCTATATTTGCCCAGTCATCTCCAATACCCTTAAATCCTTCATGGAATTCTATTAAATCTTTTTCTTTCAGCATTGTCAGATTTTTTTCATTATCAATACAAGTTATTACAATTTTACCTGCTATATGGTGAGCCTCTCTAAACGGTATTTTTGCAGAAGTCAGGTAGTCTGCAAGTTCTGTTGCAAATGATAAAGAATCAATTGACTCTCTCATTTTTTCTTTATTGATTTTCAAGCTTTCCAGTAGAATAATATTTACTTTTAATACTTCTATAATGGTATCTATTGTATCAAAAAGGCATTCCTTATCTTCCTGTAAGTCTTTGTTATATGTGGAGGGAAGTGATTTTAATACGGTAAACAATGTAATAAAATTGCCGATTATTCTTCCCGTTTTTCCTCTTGTCAGCTCTAACGAGTCGGGATTTTTTTTATTGGGCATAATGGATGAGCCTGTTGATACTTTATCACTTAACTCGAAAAAACCGAAATTTTCCGATGAGAATATTATAAAATCTTCCGCAAACCTTGAAAGTGTAACGGATAAAATTGCAATGTTAGATAAAAACTCAAGGATAAAATCCCTTGATAATACCCCGTCCATGGAATTTTGGCTGATTGACTCAAAGCCGAGATGTTTCATCAGTCTTATCCTGTCAAGATTAAAGGCTGATCCTGCCAGTGCAGCGCTCCCTAAGGGAAGAATTGATACTCTTTTTATAGAATCCTGCAATCTTGTGTAATCCCTCTCCAATGAAAAATAAAATGACATTATATAGTGTGAGAATAATACGGGCTGTGCCTGTCTTAAATGTGTATAACCCGGCATTACAACATCCATGTTTTTTTCTGCAATGTTTATAATTGCCTTTAAGAAGTCTTTTAATAAAATAAGTATTTCATCTATCCATCTTAATAAATATTTTCTTACATCAGTTGCAATCTGGTCATTCCTGCTCTTGCCTGCATGTATTTTTTTTGCTGCATCTCCGATTTTTTCTGCCAGTAAGGATTCTATGCCCATATGTATATCTTCAATGTCGTTTTCAAAAGATGAGATGCCTTCATTTTTTATTTTGGATTCCAACGCATCCAGACCTTCCAGTATATTTTTTAATTCCTCATCAGTTATTATTTTTAATCTGTTTAATTCTTTTGAATATGCTTTATTTAATAGGATATCTTCCTTATATAATCTTATATCAAAGGGCAGAGATCTGTTCATTTTTTCAAAAATCGGATCATTTTTTTCTTTAAATCTGCCCTCCCATGCTTTTTTAGACATAATTATTCCTTATGCACATTTGTTTCTATTTTTACAGGCAGTCCGTATAAATTGATAAAACCTCCGGCATCCTTGTGACTGTAAAGATCTCCGGTTGTGAATGATGCAAGATCTTCACTGTACAATGAATACTTGGATTTTCTTCCTGATATTATAATGTTTCCTTTATATAAAACCAAACTTATTGAACCTGTGGCATATTTCATCAACTGCCTGATAAATATTTCTAACGACTTCCTTATGTGTGTAAAATATTTTCCGTTATATATAAGGTCAGCATATACACTTGAAGTACTTTGCATTATTCTCAAAGAATCTTTATCGAGAGTAAGCATTCTTAATTCTTTAAGAGCAGCATAGAGTATTGTGCCGCCCGGTGTTTCATAAACACCATGACTCTTCATGCCGACTAACCTGTTTTCAAGGATATCCTCTCTGCCGATACCGTTTTCACCGCCGAGTTTGTTTAATTCTGTAAGTAATGCTACACCGTCCATTTTTTTACCGTTTAAAGCTGTCGGGATTCCCGATACAAAATCTATTGTTATTTCGGTTTCTTTGTCCGGAGCGTCCTTTGGGGATTTAGACAAAATAAACATATCTTCATTAGGCCTGTTTTTTAAATTTTCAAGCTCACCGCCTTCATGGCTTATATGCCATATGTTCCTGTCTCTTGAGTAAATCTTAGTCTCACTGATTCCCTTTAAGTTTATATCATGTTTTTTAGCATATTCTATTGCATCCTCTCTTGATTTTATATCCCAGATCCTCCATGGAGCTATAACTTTGAGATGAGGAGCCAGTGCTTTATATGTCAACTCAAATCTTACCTGATCATTCCCTTTGCCTGTACATCCGTGAGATAATGCATCACAATTTTCTTTTAATGCTATTTCTACCTGAGCCTTTGCCTGTATAGGTCTTGCAATTGAAGTGCCCAGTAAATATTTATCTTCATATAATGCACCGGATGCAGCCATTGGGAATATTAGATCTTCAACAAGCTCTTTTTTTATATCTACACAGTAATATTTACTTGCACCTGTTTTAATTGCTTTTTCTTCAAGTCCGTCCAGCTCTTCTTCCTGCCCGACATCGGTACATATTGCAATTATTTCGGCATCATTATAATTTTCTTTCAGCCATTTTATTATTATTGATGTATCTAATCCTCCGGAATAAGCAAGGGCTATTTTTTTAATATCTGCCAATTTAATTCTCCTCATTATATTTAATGTTTTTAAATAAATTAAATAATTATATAGATTATTATTTAGGAAAAAATAAAACCGCGAAGTAAATGATGTATTTACATTAAAATTTTACTTTGTGTTTTTGTATCTTCGTGGTATGTTTTTATCCTAAGGCATATTATAATATTATAAATTAAAATTCAATTAATAAATTAATAAAAAATTTAAAAGATTTTATTTATTATTACGACATGAAAGATGATAAATTATTTCGGAGGTATAAATGTCTTATAAGACTTTATTAATAATGATTTTATTTTTATTCAATATTTATTTAACAACTGCAAAAGAATTATTAAAAAAAGAAATATATTTTTATCCTGATTCAGATGAAATAAAAACTAATTCATTATTGGATATTGATGAATTAATTATTTTTTTAAGAGATAAAGAAAACTATTTAATAACTTTAAGGGGATATACAAACTCGGTCGGCAATCCTGAGGAGGAGCTTGAGTTATCTAAAAGAAGAGCCAATAGGATAGCCTTTCATTTAAATAATAAAGGCATACCCTTATCAAAGATAGTGTCGGAAGGTTTCGGCAGTCAGAATTTAAAAGAAAATAAGATAACCGAAAAAAACAGAAGGGTTGAGATATTTATATATCAGGATAAAAATGAAGTTGCAATTGAAGAAAAGTTTAGAAAATTTAAGATATCTGTATTTAATAAGAGAGGTGATGTAATATATGCCAGTGTGCTTGTTAAATATAATGATAAAAAATACGGGATATTTCAGGAAGAACATAAACTTAATGAACCTAGAGTAATTGATATACCCATTGGTGATAAAATTGAAATAATAATTGACTCAATTGGATACCAGGAACAGAGAATAATTGTAACAAGAAAAGATGATGAAGAGAAAATATATCTTATAAAGGAAACAACACAAAAAATAGATAAAATGATATATGTAGAAGGCGGTACATTTTTAATGGGTGATACCAGAAAAACAGGATATAAGGATGAATTACCTGTTCATAAAGTTAGTGTTGACAGTTTTTATATAGGTGCATATGAGGTGACACAAAAAGAATGGGAAGAAGTTATGGGGTATAATCCCAGTGAGTTTAAGGGATCAAATCTGCCTGTACATAATATAACCTGGTATGAGGCTATTGAGTACTGCAATAAAAGAAGTGAAAAAGAAGGTTTAAGACCCTATTATATAATATTTAAGAATAAAATCGATCCTAATAATAAAAATAATAAAATTGATAAATATAATTGGACAGTGGAGTTTAATATAGGGGCAAATGGATACAGACTGCCTACTGAGGCTGAATATGAATATGCTGCTAGGGGTGGTAATAAATCAAAGAATTATAAGTTTAGCGGCAGCAGTATTATTAATGACATTGCCTCTGGTATAGGCAGGGTTGAGCTTGAAAGAGTTAAATTAAATATGGGTCATGATCAAACTTTATTTAAATTGTATGTGACAGAACCAGGTAAAAATATACCAAATGAGCTTAATCTGTTTGATATGAGTAATAATATACTTGAATGGTGCTGGGACTGGTATAATAATAATTATTATAAGATGAGTGAAAATAAGAATCCAAAAGGGGCTGGTGAAGGATCGGATAGAGTAATAAGAGGCGGATTATCCAAGGATAATATTGATAACTGTAGAGTGTCTGCAAGACAGAAAGCCCAGCCCTTTAAAAAATATTTTGAAAAGATAAGTGTTTATTTAGAAAGTTTTTACAGGAATGATATCAGGACAAAAGTATTCATAGGATTAAGAGTAGCAAGAAATGTGGATTAAGTAAAACTAATAAAATAATATTATGTACTTATAATTGAAAACTGAATAACTGGTTTAACTCTTCTCTTAGTGCATTGGAGTCTTCATGGTGAATACTTAAATTATTTAAATAAAAAAATAATCTATAAGAATTATTTACTAAATTTGATAGTTTTATTATAATTTTTTTATGAAAAAAGCACTTTCTATAGTTTTATTATTTCTATTTTTTTTCTCGTGTACAGACAGGATAAATAAAGCAGATACATCATTTTACTATTGGCAGAAAGATTTTAAGTTGTCGGATAGCCAGCTGGATTATTTAAAAAATATAGGTGTTAAAAAATTATTTGTTAAGTTTTTTGATGTCGATTATGATGAAAAAACAGGTGATGTTATACCTATTGCTAAGATAAATTTTATTAATGCTGTTCCTTACGGTATTGATATAATACCCTGTATATTTATTACAAACAGGGCTATTAGTAATTCTGATGAGAATGATATAATACTTTTAGCTAAAAGAATTAATTTATTAATTAATGAATTAATGCCAAATGATAATATTAATAATTATAATGAGTTGCAAATTGATTGTGACTGGACACAGTCAACAAAAAATAAATATTTTAATCTGCTGGATGAATTAAAAAAAATAAATAATAATATCAATGTAACTGCCACTATAAGACTTCACCAGATTAAATATTATAAGCAAACCGGAATTCCTCCTGTGGAAAAAGGAGCTTTGATGTTTTATAATATGGGAGATATAGATAATATTGATACTGAAAATTCTATTATTGATTTAAGTAAAGCTGAAAGCTTTATCGGCAACCTCAAAAAATATCCCTTGCCTTTGGATTTAGCTCTGCCAGCCTACTCATGGGCTGTATTAATCAGGTTTAATAAAGTAACAAAGATAATTAATAATGTGTCATATGATTCTCTAATAAATAATAAAAATTTATCAGAAATTAAAAAAAATATTTTTAAAGTAAATAAAAGTTTTTATTTATTCGGGTTTTATTTATATAAAGATGATATAATTAGATACGAAGGGGTTGACTTAATAAAATTAAAAATGGCGGCTAAAATGTTATCCCCTAGGATTAATAATAAAAATATTAATATTATTTTTTTCCATTTAAATGAAGCTTTAGTTAAGGAGTATTCATATGAAGAATTACTGGATGTATCCAATCTTTTTAATTAGTATTATTTTATTATTAAATATACAGGGCATTTCAGCCTGCGGATATGTAGATTTCACAAGACCTTATTATAATCTACTTGATCCTAATTTGCTAATGGATGATGAATATTCACCTGTTTTTTATACAACTTCCAGATATTATAATAAATGGTTTGAGCCAGAATATAAACAGGATGATAATATAAAAGAGTGGAATACATTTTTAGGTAACTTTTTTAAAGATGAAGATATTGCCGAGCTTATTTATGAAGTTGATAAGGATACTCTTATAAAAGCTTCATTCGGCACGTACAATGGTGTTAATCCGGTATTACAGCATCTTGTAAAAAATAATAAAAAAGAGATACTTGATTATATTGCCTTTGCAAAACAATGCGAGGATTACTGCAATATAGATACATATTGGCAAACCAAACCTGAGGATGGAGGGGAGGCTGATTTAATTAAAGAAGGCAAGATCGGTACAATAAAAAGCAAATCCTGGTTTATAAAATTGCGGTATGCATTCCAAACGGTTAAACTGCTTCATCTTTATAATAAGCTTAATGAGTGTATTGTTTTTTATGACAGATTTATAGATGTCTTAAAAGTTAAAAGTATAATAAAATACTGGGCTATGGATCATAAAGCAGGTGCTTTAATGAAGGTGGGTAAAAGGGCAGAAGGTCTATATTTATTTACAAGGGTTTTTGCAGAATGCCCCAGCAGGCGCTATTCAGCATATTACAGCTTTAAGGTTGATTCAGATAGAGAATGGGATGAAATTTTAAGTTTATGTATTAATAATGATGAAAAAGCCGTATTATATTTTTTAAGAGGTATTAATCCGGTAAGTGTGGCTTTGGAGGAAATCGAAAATATATATGAATTAAATCCGCAGTCTGAATATCTGCAAATTTTAGCCTTGAAGGAAATAAATAAACTTGAAAATGAATTATTGTCAAGAGATCTGGAGAATGCAAATTATCTTTTTATTAAAAAAAATAAAGGTGATTTTAAAAACAAACAGCTTTTAGATTATTTAATTAAATTTAAAATATTGATAGATGACATTTTGAATAGTAAAAAACAAACCAATACGGAATTCTGGCAAATCATATCTGCATATACGGATTTTTTAAACTCAAATTATAAATCTGCCGGGGAAAAGCTGATTAATATATCATCAGAAAATATAAATTATGAGAGACAGATTAATATAATAAAAACTGCAATAACCGTATGTTCTGCTGTTAAAATTGATGATGTTTATGAGAATAATTTAATTGATCTTTTATTAAAATCATACCCTTTTAATTTTACAGATAAGGATATTACCGATTTGATACTGGATTTCTCTTATTATTTATTTGATGATAATCAAATAATTAAGAAGTTTTTTTGCAAAAAAGGCAGTTATTATGAACTAAGAACAGAAATAAATATTCTTATGATTGATGCATTATTAAGTCTAATTGATAAAGAAGATAAAACTCTTTTTGAAAAATTTCTTTTATATTTTTTTGTGAAAGACTCTAACTCAGGTAGAGAGGATTATGTGGAAGAAGATATAACTGAAATAAGTAATTTTTCATTCTTAAAAGAATCACTTTTAGAATTAAAAGGAACATATTATTTAATAAATGATGATTTAGAGAATGCTTTAAAGATTTATGAATCATTATCAGATGATTTTTGGAGTTATTATAATAGTCAAAATGTTTTTATTGATCCTTTTAATTTATTTATAATAGATAAAATTAATTATGATGGATTTGAAAGATTAACTGATACAATTACTAAGATTGATTTCACAAAAAAATTATTGGAGCTTACAGACAATATTAAAAAATCAAAACGTGATGCAGAAAGTTATTTTTTATTGGGCAATGCTTATTATAATATTACTTATTTTGGAGCATCATTTAATCTTGTATCAAATTATAGAAGCGGTTCATTTTATTCAGGATTTACTGACTGTTCGAAGGCGCTTTATTATTTTAAGAATGCCGTTAAGTATACAAAGGACAAAGAGTTGGCGGCTAAAGCCTGTTATATGGCGGCAAAATGTCAGCAAAATATTTATGATCTGGAATATAATACGGAAAGTTATAGTTATGATAATGAATCATATTTATATAAAAAATATAACGGCAGGTTAGGATTCCCTGCTGATGAAGAGCAGAAGGAAAATAAAAATTATCGGGAATATTTTAAGATATTGAATAATAAATATTCTAAAACTCAATTTTATGAACAAATAATCAAGGAATGTAAATATTTTGATTATTATGTAGAGAATTTTTAATCTAAAATAATATAATAGTTAACAAATATCAATATTAGTAACTTGTTTTCATAAAGAAAAATAATTAGAATGTCGTATTAATTTTCTCAATAAATAATATATCCATTTATAATAATAATGATAAAAGATAATATAAATAAAATTCTATTAATAATTATTATTTTATTTGTAATAGTAAATTGTAATAATAAACTTATTAATAAAAAATTTTTTATCGCAAAAAATGGTGTTATCGATTTAACCTTTTGTGACATTGAAAATGATGGAGTTGTTAAGCTTGACGGAGAATGGGAGTTTTACTGGGAAAAATTATTAACTCCGGATGATTTTAATAAAGATATAAAACCCCTATACACAGGTTATGTTTTAGTGCCTAAGCCATGGAGTAATTTTAAGATTAATAACAGAAAAATCCCTTTTTTTGGATATGGTACTTATAGATTAAAAATATTACTTAATAAGACTAATAGTACATTAGCTTTGAGGATTACAAATATTTTTTCCTCCTATAAACTATGGATAGATAATAAACTTTATATAAAAAGCGGTATTCCGGGAAAAACAAGAAATGCAACAAAGCCTAAGGATATTCCCAGGATTGTTTTTTTTAATGTAGATAAAGAAGAATTTTATATAACAATACAAGCTGCAAATTTTCATGATAATCCGGGAGGAATATGTTTCCCTATTATATTTGGAGAGGCTCATACTGTCCAGAATGAGAAAATGAAAAGAGAAAATTTTGATATATTTCTTTTTGGATCAATATTAATTGTTTCTTTTTTTCATTTCGGCCTTTTTATTTTAAGGAAAAAAGACAAATCATTACTTTTTTTTACTATTTTCTGTTTTGTTATTGCCGTAAGGGGTATTTTTACAGGTGAGCATGTTTTACTTAATTATTTTTCATTTTTAAACTATGAATTACAAAAAAAAGTTGAGTTTTTTACTCTATCTTTTGGTGTAATAAGTTTTATTATGTTTTTATTTACACAATATCCTAGTGAAGTATCAAAATATATTCTTGCTTTTTTTATTATATCTAGTTTTTTGTATTCATTATTAATTATATTTACACCGCTTAGGGTTTACTGTAATTTTTTAATGTATTTTCAATTTGTTATTATACTTGCATGCATATATACAATTTTTGTTTTAGTTGTTGCGGCTTTTAAAAAGCGTGAAGGTGCAGTATTATTTGTATTAGGTTTTTTTATCCTTTTTATTTCTATTGTAATTGAAATATTACAGGACCGTTTAAAAATTAAAGTGGGATATTATATTCCTTTCGGGATGCTTATTTTTATTATTACCCAAGCTTTTATACTTGCTAAGAAATTTTCAATGGCATTTACAAAAGTTGAAAATTATTCTCTCGAATTAGAAGAAAAAGTAAAAGAGAGGACATTACAGTTAGAAAAAGTTAATGAGGAAAAAACAGATTTATTTATAAATATTGCTCATGAAACAAAGACGCCTCTTACTCTGATAAATAATTATCTTGGTGCATATATAAACAAACATGGGCTTACAAATGAATTAAAAATTATTAAAAAAAATTTTGAGAGATTATTAAAAAATATGATTGATTATTTTGATCTGGAAAAAATTATCAAAGGAAAAATAATCTATGAACACAATGATATTGTAAATTTTTCTGATTTTTTAATAAATAAAATAATTATATTTTCAGAATTTGCAAAAACTAAGAATATAAAAATTTACAGTAATATTGCATCTAATTTATTTATTAAGATTAATGAAAATGCAATTGACAGGATTATAAATAATTTAATAGAGAATGCAATTAAATTTACAAATGATAATGGAGAAGTATATATTGATTTATATGAAAAAAATAATTTTATATATTTTTCTGTTGAGGATACAGGTATTGGGCTAACAGATGAAGAAATTGCTCATATTTGTGAACCCTATTATCAAACTATATCAAATAAAAAGAATGTAGAAGGATTAGGTATGGGCTTAAATATTGTAAAAAAAATTGTTGATTCTATTAATGGGGAGATATTAATAGAAAGTAAGATAAATGAAGGAACAGCTTTTATAATTAAATTTTTAAAATATTATCCTGTTGATAAAGTTAAGATTAAAGAGAATATTAATATAAATATTGATGATAACAGTAAGGTTCATAAAATTTTTGAAAATGTTGAATATAAAAAGGGAAGATATAATATTTTTATAGTAGAAGATAATTTGGATTTATTATCTTTTTTAGTAGACAACATGAAATCTTATTTTAACATTTTTTATGCCATAAACGGAAAAGATGCTTTAAAAAAAATAGAGAAAATACCAAAAATTAATTTGATAATTTCAGATATTATGATGAATGAAATGGATGGTTATGAATTTTATGATAATCTTATTATGAATAAGAAATATAAAAGGATTCCTTTTATATTTCTTACTGCCAGAACTTTTAGTAAAGAAAAAATTGATGCATTAAAAAAAGGTGCAATTGATTTTATATATAAACCTTTTTTAATTGAAGAATTAATAGCTAAAATAAATTCTATATTAAAAATACAGGATGCTTTAAAAAAAGAAAATTTATTAAAAATTTCCAATAAATTATATAGTATTCTGGATATGACTGAGGATATAAAGATTAAAAAAAATATTAAAGGTGCCAGTGAATCAAAAAGGGTGGAATCATATTATAAATATGGCATATCAAAAAGGGAAACACAAATAATATCATTATTAAGATTAGGCTTAGAACATAAAGAAATAGCAGATAGATTAAATATATCTATATATACTGTCAGGACATATATAAGACGTATTTATGAAAAATGTAATGTGAATAATAAAGTTGGGCTTCTTAATCTTTTTAAATAACTCATTAATTAATTTTTTTAAATAATCTATTTTAAATCTTATAAACTATTTTTTAAATCTTTTAAAAATTAATTGGAACAAAAATAATAAATACCAGACTAAATAGTTAAAAATATATAAAAATTATGGAGAAAAAAATGAAAAAGATAGTGTTTAATTTTTTTATATTAATGACATTTTTTTTTATTTTTTCATGCAATTTTCAGGATAAGGTTTATGAGGAAGATAAAAAAGAAATAGGAAAAGAGATATCAGATAAGTTTATAGCAGAAGAAACAGGAGAGGCTTTAGTAAATAAGGAAAATGGTGCTATAGCAGAAGTTAATGATTTATTAAATATTTTTGCTGATGATAAAGTAACAACCGAAAGAACCGTGATAATTTCAACTGAAAATGGGGAATTAAACGGATTTACCTGGGATGGTGAATCATTAAGTTATAAAAGAAGCGGCAGTAATCTCGCAATTACAACGGAAAATTTTGAAGGGACTATTTTAAGTTTTGCAGCAGAAGTTTGGTTTTATGAATCTGAGGACGGAACAGGAAAGAGCGTAAATTTAAACATTGGGAAAGAAAATATAAAATCTATGAAATATTCGAGAGATATTACTGCTAATGTAACACATACTGAGAGGAATATAACAAAAGATGTTGTTATAAATCTTGATTTTGTTGTAACAGGTATTAATGATGGTATTGAAGGATTTTTTATTACCGGTACAAGGTCTTCCGATGTTCATGCTGAAAACGTTGATTATTCGGGTAACTGGACTATGACTCATATATTTGAGGATGTTAATGCAACAAGAGAAAAAGATGGTAATACAGTCTTTGAAACTTTTGAGGGCAGTGCTGAGGTTATTTTTAATGGGACATATACAGGTCCAAAAGGGACAATTACAGTTTATAAAGAAGCAGTTATAGGATTTAACAGGGAAAGAACTGTTACATATACCATTGATGGAACTACAATTACTATAAATATAGTTACAAGTGAAATATCAGATTAAAATTGAAACATTTAATAAAATTTAAAAAAAAATGGAACATAAATGAAAAAAATAAGACTAAATTTAATAAAAAAAAATATTCTTTTAAAAGTAAAATATTTTATTTAGAATTAAAATGTAGATTAATAAAATTTAAAAAAAAATGGAACATAAATGAAAAAAATAAGACTAAATTTAATAAAAAAAAATATTCTTTTAAAAGTAAAATATTTTATTTAGAATTAAAATGTAGATTAATAAAATCCAGGAGGTTTTCATGAAGAAGAGCTTTTTTTTAATTGCAGTTTGCTTATTTATCTCATTTAATTTATTTGCAGAGATACCGCCTGATGCAGAGTTACTTGGTGTAAGAAGAGTAGACTTTAAAGCAGATAGAGATGAGATAATCGTAACAAGAACTGAGGGCATTTTTAGAAAGATTGCTTTTAAGGTTTCTGAAAATGCAATCGAGATATTTAAACTTGTTATAGTATACGGTAATGGTGATAGAGATGAAATTCCGGTAAAATGGATTTTTAAAAAAGGTGATTGGTCAAGGATTATTGATTTAGAAGGTAATAGAAGAATTATCAAAAAAATAATATTTTACTATAAGACTGTCGGTAAGATAAGAAAAGGTAAGGCAGAAGTTAAAGTGTTTGGAATTCATTAAATATGATATTATATTTATAAAGCTGTAGGTTGATTTAATCTACAGCTTTATTGTTATTAATTTTCAAAGGAGCAGGATAATGAAAAAATTATTGTTTGTCATTATCATTTTAATGATATTTGGGGCGCTAAATTTATATACAGATGAAGATGATGTTATGGGTGAATTAGGTTTATCGGATTCTCAAAAATCAAAAATCAAAGATTTAGTAATAGACAGTAAATCAAAAAGAGAACAATTAATTGTAAAACTGAAAATTAAGCAGTTGGAATTAAGAGAAATACTTATGGAAACTGATATACCTTCTAAGGATGTTGTCAAACAAAAATTAAAAGAAATAGCAGAAATTGAGGTGGAGATCAGACTGCTTCGTTTTGAGCTTGATATAGAAATATTAAAATTATTAAATGATGAGCAAAAGAAGAAGTATAAATATTTTAGAGTAAAACAGGGAAAAGATTTTAAGTATAATTAAATATGAATTTTGAAAGTATTTATAAGAATTATTGGGATAAGGTTTTTAAATTTACTCATAATTATACATCCAATTATCACGAACAGGAGGAGCTTACTCAGGATATTTTATATAATGTTTTTTTAAGTTTAAAGAAATTTAAAAATAAATCTGATATAGGGACTTATATATATGCTATTGCAAGGAATAAATGTGTAGATTATATTAATAATAATAAGAAGAATAAAAAGAAGATTGAAAAAATGATAAGCATACATGAAATTAATTATGAAAACAATCCTCTTGATTCATATTTGATGAATGAGAATGTTAATTATTTTTTATCAATATTAAACAAGCTTTCTGTTGAAAACAGGGAGGTTTTTTATCTTAGCGAAGTAGAAAATATAAAATATAAAGATATAGGCAAAATATTGAATATCCCGATTGGTACAGTTAAATCAAGACTGAACAGGGCAAAAGAAAAAATTATTAAACTATTAGATAGAGGTAATTAAGAAATATAAAGGAGGGTAATATTATGTCAGATGAAATTAAAAAATATGAATATTTTAAAAAGAGTTTTATAAATGAAGATAAAAAATCAAATAAATATAAATTTTTTACAGGATTAAATGAATTCTCAAATTACAAATTTATAAAGAAAGAAAAAAATATTTTTAAATTTAATATACTAAAATATGCTGCGCTGATTTTTATTGTTGCAGGTATTATATCAATAATGATACCTTTTGGATATAAAAAGGTTATGGAAAGGAAATACCGTATAATTTTATACAGTGATTTAATCCACCCTTATGCAGATGATGCTGCTAAAAATATTGAAATAGAAAATATTAATGATGATTATTTATCATCTAATGAACTTGATGAATCTATTTTTTAATAATCTATTATTATTTAATTACTTATAAAAGTATTATGCAAAATTAAAAAATAAATAAAATGTTTTTTTATAAATTTTCTTGACTCTTGATATATAATTAACTATATATTCTTATCTTGATATAAAGAAGTATTATTAAATGAAAATATTGTGTATTTCTGATTATAAGGATCATGTTGTATATTCAAATAGAATAGAAAAAAGATTTAAAGATGTTGATTTTGTATTAAGTTCGGGAGATCTTGATTTAAATTATTACAATTTTATTATCAGTCATTTAAACAAACCCTTATTTTTTGTTTTCGGTAATCATAATCTGGAACACATTAAATATTACAGAAGTGAATATGCTGATTTTACAGGCGGCAATACTAATTCTTGTTTTAACAATCCCTGCTGCGGTGCGACATATGTCGGAGGAAAGGTGAAGAAATATAATAATGTAATTATTGCAGGACTCGGCGGCAGTATGAGATATAATAAAGGATTAAATCAATTTACAGAAATAGGTATGTTTATATTTATGTTGAGGTTAATACCAAAATTATTTTGGAATAAATTGTTTCACGGAAGATATCTTGATATACTATTAACCCATGCATCACCAAGAGGGATTCATGATAACAAGGATAGGTGTCATACAGGATTCAAGGTTTTTTTGTGGTTTATGAAAACATTTAAACCTAAATATTTAATTCATGGACATATACATCTGTATGACATGAACAAAAACAGGATGACAAAGTATCATGATACTTTAGTTATTAATGCGTATAAATATTTTGTTTTAGATACTGAGGTTAATAATGGATGAGATAATAATTGGCGAAAAGGCAAGAGAGCATTTTAATAAAGCAAGACTTAAAGATAGAATCCTTAAATTATTAAATGTCTTAACGCCTGAAAGACATGAGTTATTGTCTTTACAATATGTGCAGGAATTGGTAAAGCCTAAAGGCCAAAAATATAGAGGTATAAAAGCTGTACCCATAAGCATGATAATTGGAAGTGAAGGCAGATATAGGGATTTTAATAAGGCTTTTTTACCAAGGCATGAGCATTTAAGGAAAAGATGGGAAAATATTGATAAAGCTCATATGAAGGATGTTATATTGCCTCCGATAAGACTTTATGAAATAGGAGGTGTGTATTTTGTAAGGGATGGTAATCACAGAGTATCTGTTGCAAAAGCACAGGGTATATATGCAATCGATGCTGAGGTAACTTCTTTAACAAGTGAGATAGATCTGAATACAAAAATGACAAGAAGTGAATTATTAAAAGCCGTTATTAATTATGAAAAAAAGGAGTTTTTTAAGGAAACTAAACTTGATAAGATTATTAATCCTGATGAATTAAATTTTTCTGAAACAGGCAGATATAATGATATTATTACACATATAAATGGACATAAATATTATTTAAATCTTTCCAAAAACAATGAGATTAGTTTTATAACTGCAGCAAAGAGCTGGTATAACAATTTATTTAATCCTATTGTTAACACTGTTAATGAACAAAGACTGTTATCAAGATTTCCAGGAAGAACAAGCGCCGATCTTTATGTATGGATAATCAGACATTGGGATGATTTAAAAAGAAAATATGGGCAGGATTTTGCTATTGATGATGCAGCAAGACATTTTTCTGAAAAATTCGGTAAAAGTTTTTTACAGCAGATGAAAGATTTTTTCAGGAAATTATTAAATCATTGGCTTAAAAGATAAAAATATCTTTACCATTGATTATAATGCACTTTTGAAAAATCAAAATCTTTTTTTTCTTCTTTTATTTCATCCGGATAACCTATCGGTAATAATGAGAATGGAATAATGTGATTTTCTAATTTAAATAATTTTTGTAAACCTTTTACTCTGTCTTCTCTTGGATATACACCCAACCATACAGATCCCAGTTTAAGACTTGATGCTGCTATTAATATATTTTCAGCAGCAGCCGAGCAGTCCTGTATCCAGAATCCTTGATGTTTTTCAAGACTTAAATCACCACAAATAAGTATTGCAATTGGAGCTTGAACTATCATGCTGGAATAAGGATGAACACTAGGTATCTGATTTAATATATTTTTATCACTGATTACTATAAAATGCCATGGCTGCTCATTGCCGGCTGACGGGGCGCTTAATCCTGCTTTAAGCAGTAATTTTATTGTATCCTCATCGATTTGAGTAGATTTATATTTTCTTATACTTCTTCTTTTAAAAATTGCGTCCATGATTATAAATCCTTGAAATAATGCATAATTATTTAATCTAATGCATAATTATTTATCTTTTAAGTAATAAATATCTTATTTTTAGTGTATAATTAGAAATATAAATGATATTGCATTACAGTAAATATTCATTTTAAGTATTGTAATTATTATGTATATATAATGTAAATATATGTAACAACTATGTAAAAAAATACTTTTTTTGATGATTCTTTTTTTTAAAAGATATAAATTTATTTAAGGCTAAGCTTGTTGGTTCAAAAGTTGTTTCATATGTAAACTCCTTATTAAAAAAAGCCATGGTTTGTATAATCATGGCTTTTTTTGCTTAGCCATAAATAAGTTCATCTAATTAAATAAATTATTGCATAAAAAAAATTATTTTAGTAAATATTTATTCATTTTTTACAATTTCTTTAATAATTCTTAAATAAATTTTAACACCACTTATCAATAGTTATTTTTTATTTATCCATTTATGTTGCATTAATAATATAAATTATGTTACCTTATTAATTAAAAATAAAGTCAGGAGGATTAAGATGAATATTTATATATGTAAAGTATGCGGGCATATTTCATTTAATAATGCACTGGATAATTGTCCTGTCTGTCATGCCCCAAAAACAAGTTTTAATCAAAATAATGATGTTTTCAAAGAGTCAGAGGAAAAGAGTAAAGAAGCAGCAGTAAAGCATATTCCTTCAATCAAAGTTGTTAAAGAATGCGGGCTTATTAAGGAACAGGGGTGTACTGATATAATTGTTCGTATTGGTGAAACTTTGCATCCAATGGAAGAGGCACATCATATAAATTTTATAGATTGCTATATTGATAAAAAATTTATATCAAGAATTGATTTAACTCCTGGTGTATGGGCATCAGGCTGTTTCCATTTAAAGAATACAGGCAGTAAGACGATAATCGTCGAAAACTGTAATTTGCATGGATATTGGATGGCAGAAGCTGATATAAATTAATATCAATTAAGTTTTATATATTGTTTAAATTGTTTCTTCTGCTAAAATATTTTTTGTTTCTATATGTTTTCTATTAAGCCTTTTAAACTCGAAAATCATAAATGATGTTATTAATAAAGATGATCCTATATCTGCTAAAGGTATTGACAGCCAGATACCGTTTAACCCTATAAATTTTGGTAAAATGATAATTAATGGTATTAGGAATATTAAAGGTCTCGATAATCCTAAAAGTATAGATTGTTTTGGTTTGCCTATTGCCTGAAAGTAATTAGAACTTATTACAAAAAAACCAAGTATCGGGAATGATATCATTATGATGCGCATTATTCTTGATCCGTAATCAATCAATAATAAATCATCTTTATTAAATATTTTAAATATAAATTTTGGGAAAAATTCAGAAAATAAAAAGCAAATTGAAGTAAGAGTAAGAGCCCCGATTATAGAATAAAGCAATGTCTTTTTAACACGGTCAAACTGTTTTGCGCCATAATTATAACCTATGATTGTTTGAGCGCCCATATTGATTCCTAAAATCGGCATAAAAAATATCATATTAAAGCCCTGTATTATACCTATTGAGGCTTGTGCTGTTGTCATAAAATCACCGGCATAATTTTTAATCTGATTATTTAAAATAATGTTTAATGCACTTGCTACTATTTGCATAAAGAAAGGAGCAAGCCCTATTTTAATTATAGAAGTTGTTATATTTATATTAAGCTTAAGATGTTTTAATCTTAATTTTAAAAAGCTTCTTCCATTAATAAAATAGAAAAGATTCCATAGAGCAGAGAATATAAAAGAAAGGCCTGTTGCAATGGCAGCACCGGTAACTCCCATTTTAAAACCGAAGATAAATATCGGATCAAGAATAATATTAACCACTGCACCGAATATCATTGAATACATAGATCTAATCGGGTTGCCTTCACTTCTAATAAAAGAATTTAAACCGTATCCGATAAATTGAAAGATAATAAATATAAATATGATCCTTAGATAACTGAATGCATAATCAAAATTTTCTGTTGTTGTACCGGCTATCTTAAGTATTTGTTTTGAAAAAATAAAACCAAATACTGCTACAATAAATCCAATTATTGCTAATAGTATAAATCCGTTTCCTACAATGTTTTCTGATTTATCTTTATTTTTTTCTCCCAATGAAATAGATATGAGAGAAGCTCCTCCTACTCCTATTAACATAACAAGTCCAAATACCATTAATTGGATTGGGAATACAATAGTAAGTGCACTAATTGCAGCAGTGCCGACTCCTTGTCCGACATAAATTCTGTCAACAACATTATATAAAGCATTTACAAGCATACCTACAATTGACGGTATTGAAAATCCTAAGAGAAGATTTAAAATTTTTTTTGTACCTAATCTGTTTGATCTATCCATTAAAAATCCTTTTAAAATTTATATTTTCTTCATTATATATATTATTTTTTTAAATGAATTAAGCAGTTCAATTATTTCATCATTTTTAAGATCATTAAATGTTTCTGTTACATAATCTTCCATGTTTTCCTGACGTGTTTTTACAATATCAATAGTTTTTTTTGTTATTGTTAATATTGTTTTCCTTCGGTCGTTTTCATGAGGTTTTCTTTTTATATATCCTTCTCTTTCAAGAGCATCAACTAATGTTGTAAGGCTGCCTTTTTGCAGTCCTATGCATTCACCGAGATGACTCATACACATCTCTCCATGATAATGTATAATCATTAAAGCCTTTTTTTTATTCTTATTCAGTTTATTGCTTAAAGGATTTTTAGATGTTTTATTGAAAAAATTATGCATGAACCTGTGATAAAACGGAATAAAATTCCAAAATTCATAAGAAAAATCACGGATAATATCTTTTCTCATAATTCTAAATCCCTCATATATATAAATATAGTAAGAAATCTAATAGTTAGAAATCTTACTATTAATTTGCAGTTATGTCAATACACTAATTTTTTTCTTGATAAAAGAATATTACTATTTTATAATGCATACAGTATAAAGGATTGTATTGTATGCTTATTAAGCAGTTTATTACAGGAAACATGGTTGTCTTTACTTATATAGTAGGCTGTGAAGAGACAAGAGAAGCTGTAGTGATTGATCCGGGCGGTGATATAGATAAAATTTTATTTGAGGCAAAAGAATTGAATTTAACTATCAAGTATATATTTAATACACACTATCATGCAGATCATACTTGCGGTAATAGAAAGTTAAAAAAGTTAACAGAAGCCAAGATATTGATACATAAACTGGACGCAAAGAGATTAACAAACATTATTGATCCTGTAAAGATATTTACATTTAAACCGGTACCTTCCCCAAAAGCCGATATTATTATTGATAGGGATACAAATTTTAAAGTCGGGACTATAGATTTTAGAATAATACATACACCAGGACATTCTCCAGGAGGATTATGTTTTTTGGCAGGGAAAAATCTTTTTACAGGTGATACACTTTTTGTCGGTGACAGCGGTATTACAAATGCGCCGGGTGGTAATAGAAAGGCATTAGGAAAATCAATTAAAAGTTTGATGGATACATTGCCTGAGGATACTGTTGTATGGCCCGGGCATGATTATGGTGAAATGCCGAACTCTACATTGGGCTGGGAAAAGAGGAATAATGTGAATGCAGTGGAGTATGGATTTTTTGTTGAGGATTAAGGATAAGCCACAGAGACGCAGCGGACACAGAGTTACACAGAGATATTTATTAGGTTGGAATAGTTGTGATACAATGGGTTTTGGTCTATTGTTTTTATGGTGTTGTGTAAATAGAGCTTTTTAGAAGAAATCACAGAAATACAGGATTCATAGAGTCTTTTAAGTTAGCTTTTTTATTATTTTCTTAGTGATTAGTATAAGGTTTTGAAATAAATTATATAATAAACAGTTGACAATTTTTATTAAAAATGTTAGCTTTATCTAACATAGGAGGATTATAATAAATATAATGAATTTAAGTTCTAGTTTAGAAGACTATTTGGAAGCTATATATAATTTACAGGATGAGGAAGGGAGAAGTAGGATTACCGATATAAGTATAGAATTAAATGTTGAAAAACCTTCTGTAAATACTGCGATAAAAAAATTAAAAAATTTAAATTTAGTCATTCATGAAAAATATGGTGATATTATTCTTACTAAAAGAGGTATAGAAGAGGCCTCAAGGATTAAAGTTAAACATGATACTATTTTAAAATTTTTAAATGATATACTTGGAATACCAAGAAAAGAAGCTGAAAGAGATGCATGTAAAATTGAGCATGTTATAAGCAATAATTCTTTTTTTAGATTATCAAAATTTGTTGATTTTATTGATGAATCCATAATATTAGATAAAAAAGACTGGTTAGCAACTTTTGAGGGGTACATAAATGCAAAAGATAAAGAAGACCCGCAAGAGTAAATAAAAAAATTAGATAAAAATTTATTAAATAAGGGTCCTATATGAAAACTAATGAAAAATATGCTATCTATCCTTTATCTCTTGCAAAGGAGAATGAAACAGTTACTATTTATGAAGTAAAGGGTGGACAAAATTTTAGGAATAATTGTATTAAGCTGGGTATTGTAAACGGGCAGGAAATTAAAATTTTAAATAATTGCGGAAGGGGTCCAAGTATTATTATGATTAATAATTCAAGAATTATGTTGGGAAATGGTATGGTTAATAGAATATATGTTTATTGCAAATAATTTTTTTTCATTATAATGTTAGACATAACTAACATTATAATGAAAAATTAATAGGAGTAAATAGCATGAATAAAAAATTAAAAGATTTAAAAATTGGAGAAAAAGCCATTATTATCGGCTATGAAAAAAAAGGAGAAAAATACAGACAAAAACTTCTTTCTATGGGATTAACAAAAAATACTGAAATTGTTTTATTAAAATATGCGCCGCTGGGTGATCCTGTAGAATTGTCAGTTAGAGGATTTAAGCTGTCTCTTCGTAAAGAAGAGGCTGATATTTTATTATTAATAGGAGGAAATAATGGATAAGGCAACAATTGCATTGGTTGGGAATCCAAATTGCGGTAAAACCACATTATTTAATGGATTAACCGGTGGAAATATTAAGACAGGTAACTGGCCGGGTGTTACTGTTGAGAAAAGAGAGGGCTTGTATAAAATAGATGATAAAAAAATTACTATAGTAGATTTACCCGGGATATATTCTTTTTCTGCGTATTCGGAAGATGAAAAGGTAGCAAGAGATTATATATTGAGCGGGGAACCATCTTTAATACTTAATATTATTGATGGGACTAATCTGGAAAGAAATTTATATTTAACAACTCAGCTCATAGAGATGAAAGTACCAATGATACTTGTTGTCAATATGATGGATATTGCAAATAAAGAAAATATAAAAATCAATATTACTGAATTATCCAAGAAACTGTCTTTACCTGTTGTTGGTATTAGTGCAATTAATAAAAATGATGTCGAATCTTTAAAAAAAGAGTTATATGAAAATATTAATCAACCGGTTATTTCTGATGTAGAAGTTGAATATCCAAATGAAGTTGAATCTATTATTGCAAAATGGCAGGATAAAGTATCAAAAACTGCAAATCAATTAGCTATTGATTCGAGATGGGTTGCTATTAAAGTATTGGAAAATGATTCATGGGTAAAACAAAAGGTTATAAAAAATGGCTGTTTGCCTGATGAAGAAATATCGGGTGAACAACATAAATTAGAGAAAATTTTAACCGATGCAGTTGAGATTATATGTGCAGATTACAGATATGGTTTTATTCATAGTATATCTCAGTCTATTATAAAGAGGATTACTTCGAGGCGTAATTTTACAGATAAAGCCGATAAAGTAGTTTTAAACAGGATACTAGGGATTCCAATTTTTTTAGCTATTATGTATCTTGTTTTCTGGGTAACAATCACAGTTGGAGGAGCTTTTATTGATTTTTTTGATATATTTTTCGGAACTATTTTTGTCGATGGATTCGGTGCTCTTTTAGGGAAAATAGGCACTCCTGAATGGTTAAAAATTATACTTGCAGATGGTATTGGAGCCGGTATCCAAACGGTATCGACATTTATTCCAATAATTTTTATGATGTTTTTCATGCTTGCAATACTGGAAGACAGCGGATATATGGCACGAGCTGCATTTGTTATGGATCGTTTTATGAAATTATTAGGTCTGCCGGGTAAGTCTTTTATACCCTTACTTGTAGGATTTGGTTGTACTGTACCGGCAATAATGGCAACAAGAACTCTTGAAAGTAAAAAAGATAGATTTTTAACAATATTTATAGCACCGTTTATGTCATGTGGTGCAAGACTGCCTGTATATGCACTTTTTGTTGCAGCATTTTTCCCAAAAAACGGGGGGTTAATAGTTTTTGCAATTTATATGATAGGCATGATTTTTGCAGTTCTGACAGGATTATTAATGAAAAATACTCTTTTTAGAGGAGAACCTTCATATTTTATTATGGAATTACCGCCATATCATAGACCCAGATTTAAGCATATTTTTATACATACCTGGGATAGATTAAAGGGCTTTGTTTTGCGTGCCGGAATTGTCATTATTATAGTTGTAACAATTTTAAGTATTCTCAATTCGTTTGGTACTGATGGATCATTTGGTAATGAGGACAGCAGTAATTCTGTTCTGGCAAAAATTGGTAAAACCATTACTCCTATATTTGAGCCGATGGGTATCGAAAAAGATAATTGGCCTGCAACTGTAGGACTTTTCACTGGAATATTTGCAAAAGAAGCAGTAGTAGGAACATTGAACTCATTATATGGACAAATTGCCGCTTCACAAGATGATACCGGTGATAGCAACGATGAAGGAAATGAGGAAGACGGATTTAATGTTTTTGATGGCATAAAAGAAGCTTTTCTTTCAATTCCTGAAGGACTAAGCGGTATTCTTGGTGCTATTGTTGACCCATTAGGTCTGGGTATATTTCAGGAGGAAGATGAGGAAACCTTAGCTGATGAATTAGGTACGGAAAAATCTGTATTTGGTTTAATGAATAAATATTTTTCCAAGGGGAAATCTCAGGCTTTTGCATATCTGCTTTTTATTTTGCTGTATTTTCCCTGTGTGGCAGCATTAGGAGCCGTTATGAAGGAAGCAGGATTTATTTTTGGAATGCTTAATGTTGTTTATCTGACAATATTGGGCTGGATTGTTGCAACTTTATTTTACCAGATAATGATAGGTCACAGCCTGTTATGGATTATGATGCCAATTGTATTTTTAATCGTGATTATTATTGCATTTATTATATTAGGCAAAACTAAAAAGCTTAATCCGAGCAATATAGAGTAGTTTTTTTATTTTCAAAAGATATAAAAATAGTACTCATTATAAATTATTTACTTAAAAAAAATTTAATCTAAAATGTTAGTTAAATCTAACATTTTAGATTAAAAAATCAGATTTAAATAGGAGGTGAATAAATGAATGTTTGTAATTAATATATAAATGATAAATCTTTAAATATAAATATAACTAATACACAAATAATGAATTTTTAAAATGAATAAACAAAAATTAGGGAGGTTTTTAAATGAAACAAATAATTATTATATTTTTATGTATTTTAATATGCAGCAATCTTTTTTCGCAAGAAAGCATAGAAGATGATGCTAAGGAAAAAGAAACAAAAATAGATTTTTCATTTGAATTTAAACAAAAGTTTGAAAGTTTAAGCAACATCAATGCAATATTTGATGAATTACTTATAGAAAATACATTAAATACCGAATTATTGATTCCAATAAAATTTTACACTTTATCAATTGGCGTAGAGGATGTTTTTGAGATTTTATGGTCAGGTCTGGATGATGGTATCCCTGATGTAATCAATAATGAACTTGACGGCTGGATTGGCAACAGCTTTGATATCAGAAAATTTATAAATATAAGTATAAATTACCACCAGAAATTTATTTATAATGGCGAGTATGACAAAGAGGAAGATGATGACGATGACGATGACGATGACGATGATGACGAACCATTTAATAATTTATTTAATTTGGGGTTTGCTCCTGAGTTATCATTTTCCGGTGAGTATGATTTTGGGTTTTCATGGGAAATTACAGATACTTTTTCTGTATATGTCATACCTACAGAACATAGGGGAGATGGGGTAGGTAATGAGCTTTATATCTATCTTGGATTTGAGTTTTTACACTTTTTTAATTTTGAAGGAATAAGCGGAACAGTGTTTGCAGAAAATGATACTTTTGAAATTAGTTACAATTACTGGGGGGATTTAACTATAACCAATGAAATATCAATAGGATTGGAGTTTGATTTTTTTGGTGCAGCACCTTATATAAAATTTTTACTTGAGCCTGGATATGATTCCGAAACCTGCATGCCTATTGGATTTGGTGTGGGATTCAGTTATACAAAAGATATATTTTCATTTGGGATTGATTACAGTGGACTATCTGATGTGTTTTCTGATGAATCCAATTGGGATAATACAATTGAGGCATGGTTAGCCCTCAGTATTTAAACTTTGATAATATAATTTACAGGAGTGCTAGATGTCACTTCTGTAAATTATTTTTATTATTTTTTTTATAAATTTATAAAAGAATCTCATATTATTTAATTATCTTAATTTGTTTATAACTATATAAGAAGATTATGAGGAATAACATCGAGTATTCTCTTTTTATTATCATAATATGCGTCAACAATTTCTTTTGCCAGTATTGTTGTTTCCTTATATTTATTTGTATCAGCACGCCAGATACAATCTAATAACTCAAGTATTATTGAAGAGGTTTTTTCATTATCCAGTATTAAATATTTACCGATATGCTGAATATCAGAAACAGTAAGAGCATAAATTTTAAAACCATTATCAGCATTCTTATATGCATTTTGGAGTACACCAAAACTTGCCAAAATATTTTTATAATATAATTCTTTTGGTTTGTATTCTATTAAGTTTTTTAATGAAAACTGTATTAATTCTTTAAAAGGCTTTAATGCTGTAAAGAAATTTTCAGGCGATTTATGTTTAAAAATTTCATCACTTGCCTCTTGTATATTTAGATTTAATATTTTAAAAAAATAGTAAGCATTATCTATTGTTAAACTTTCTTTAATTAAAAATCTCGATATTGTAATTACAGCATCTCTATTTTCTTCTGATTTTGATGAAAGTATCCTTTCAATAAAATTACTATCAAACAATATTTTTACTCAATTATTAAAGTTTTTAATAATAATCAGGATGAAGATTTAAAAATTGAGGGAGGAATTTCATTTTTAGTATAATCACCCTTTTTTAAAAGATTTGGCGGAATAGCTTCATGTAATCCTTTTGATTCATCTAAAAACTTACCTCTTATCTTATTTGCCTGATTTGCTACCTTTTCAATTTTTTCTTCTTCTGGTGGAAGATTGCCGACAAGCTCCGATATCCTATCAAGAATATGGAGTATAGTTTTATTTACAAGATCTTTTTGAGATTTGTTTTCATCAAGATGCTTCCCAAGATTATTTACGTCTTCCGGCGCTATTGGATATATTTTATATCCATTTATTGCATTATCATAAGTAATTTTTAATATTCCTAAAATAACCAAAAATAATTTTGAATATATTTCACCACTTTTCCATTTTTCCAGTATATTAAAGCAGTATGAAAGGATAAATGAGTTGGGTTGTATAACTTTGAAAAATGTAAATGGTTCATTATTATCTATTAAAGCATCTATTATCCAGTGATTACCGGTTGCTAAAAGTTTTAAAAAAAGAGGATAATTATCAGGTGTCAGTTTTTGTTTTGAAATATATTTTGCATAAAAGAATGCAACATCTACTCCTTCCTGAGTAGTACAATCAAACATAGAATGGAGCTGTAATAATTCTAAATCATTAATTTCTTCTTCATTCCACCATGTTTTTATTTTATCCTTTTTCATGAAATCCCATCCTCATTAATTAATATTTTAAAAAATATTAATTATTAAATTTAAAATAATTATGGGGCTGCTCCTGTTGGAGATATTTCTTCTTCGGGACTGCCTTTTTCTAATAGTATATCAGGAATAGCTTCATTAAGCTTTTTAGTCATATCAAGGAATTTACCACGTATATTGTTTGCCTGAGTTGCAATTTTTAAAACCTGAGGATCCGTTACTTCTATACCGGGATCAACAAGATTGGCAATCTTATCCAGTAAGGTCAATATTGTTCTATTTACCGGGTCTTTTTGATCCTTAGATTCATCCAAATGCTTACCGAGATTGTTAAGATCAGGTATTGTTAACGGATACATCCTGTATCCTTCATGAGGGCTGTCATATGCAACTTTTAGTAATCCGAAAATTACTAAAAGACTTTTTGAGTATATTGTCCCTCTTTTCCATTCCGTTAATATGTGAAAACATTCTGAAATTAAAAAGCTGTTTGGCTGTACTGGCTTAAAGAAAAACTCCGGATCTGTATTTCCGATCAAAGCATCAATTACCCAGTGATTTCCCGACTCTAATAACAGCATGAAAACGGGGTAGTTATCCGAATTTAATTTTATCTTTTCGGATATATATCTGGCATATGTAATTGATACATCTACACCCATATTTGTTTTACATTCAAATATTTCATGTAAAAATTTTAGTTCCAAATTATTAATCTCTTCTTCTGACCAACCGTGTTTAATTTTTTTAGCCATTTGTAGCTCCTAATCATGATTTAACAAGAATAATACATTGCAATATGTAAAAGGCACATTGCAATGTATTAAAAATATTACTTAATCTTCTTCTTCTTTGCCCTTTGTGCCTTTTTCTGCTTCTTTTAATGGAACCAGTTTTCTAGGTTGTATTTCTTTATCAAGATTTGGTTCTGTTTTTAAAAGAACATCAGGGATTACATCAACAAGCCTCTTTGTTGTATCATAGAAGTTGTTCCTGATATTATGAGCATGTACTGCTAAATCTTCCATGTCTTCATCAATCCCTTGGCCTTCCAATTCACTAATTTTATCAAGTATATCCAGGATGCTTCTATTTAAAAGATCATCCTGACCTTTTTCTTCTATAAGATGCTTGCCAAGACTGTTAACATCTGCTATAGTTGGCGGATAGATTTTATAACCATCCAGGGGGGAGTTGTAAGCAGCTTGAAAAACACCTAAAATTATACCGAGTGTTTTTGAGTAAATCTCCCCTGTGTGGTATCTTGCTAAGAAACTGAAGCATGTTGCTACAATGAAATAATTAGGCTGTATAGAGCTCATAAATAAAAACGGATCTCTTGTGCCTAATAATGCATCAATAACATGTCCATTCCTTACACCCAATACCTTTAAAAATACAGGATAATTGCTGTTATTAATACCAACACTATTTAAATATTTTGCATAAGTAATAGCGGATTCTACAGCTTCCTGACTTCTGACACCCATAAGTCCTAATAGAAGGTTGTATTCTATTCTTGCTATATCCTGTTTTGTATATGATTGTTTTTTTTCAAAAAGTTCTTTCATGATTAAATCCTCCTTTTAATTATTAATCTACAAATACCATTTCTGGTGGGATTTCTTTTGCTATATAATCTGACTTTACTAAAAGAACTTGTGGAATGACATCTTCCATCTTTTTACGTTTATCGAAGTAGAATGTTCTGATGCTGTTAGCCTGTCTTGACATCTGCTCTTTATCAGCATCTTCACTTGTTCCTTCTAATGAACCCAGTCTATCCAGTATATCCAGTATACATCTATTATTAGGATCATCCTGTCCGGTTTCTTTATTAAGATGTTTTCCTATGTTATTAACATCATTTATGCTTACATTATAAATCTTATATCCATCCTTTGGTGAGCTGTATGATGCCTGCAGGACACCTAAGATAATTGCCAGGGTTTTAGGATATATTCCTCCCGGATGCCAGTTTGTCAGTAATTTAAATGCGGATAGAATTAGATAATTATTAGGCTGTATCGGACTTAATAATAAGAAAGGATCCTTGTTCCCTATTAATGAGTCTATTACCCAGTGATTTTCTACTTCCAGCAATTTCAGGAAAAGTGGATAGTTATCATTTGTTAATCCTGATAACCTTAAGAATCTAGCATAACTTATACATGCCTCTACGGATTCAACAGTTCTGCATCCGATCATGTTTTCGATTATGGTTATCTCAACATCCATAATTGATTCTTTGGTCCAGGCTTCTTCATCCATTCTCTGCTTTTCCTTATCCATAAAAACCTCCTTTTTTAAAATTAATTATTAAGGTTAATTTCTAATGAAATATTATTAGCCTAATTAATATTATGAATATATTGGTTTTAAATGTCAAATTCTTTGATTAAAAAAAAAAAAAAATAAAAATTTTATAACTTTTCCAAAAAGTTGTTAATAAAATGGCTAAAAAATTAGATTTTTTAAATATTTTTTATGAATATTTCTTAAAAGTTTAAATTATTAATTATTTCTCATATATTATTCTAAAAAAAATAGTAATGAAATATTGATATTATGATTTTTATTAATTTAATATTATTTCTTATCCTTATAGATTTTTAGGAATGATTTGCCGAGACCGGAATAATCGGAATCCTCTTTTTCTTCTTTTGTTATGTCTTTTTCTTTAAACCATCTTCTGAAATATTCATTAATATAAGTCCTTCGGTTGCTGATATTTGAGATAATTAATTCTGCTTTTTCTTCATAATCATCAATTATGTCCTTAAATAGTCTGATACAGATTTCTTTTAATTTATTTAAATCCAATGACATCATAGTACTAAGACGGTAATCAAAATTATCTATTGTTAAATTTTCAAAATTTGAAGGTTTTAATAATGTTAAGAATCTTGTCTTTTCTTCCCTGAACCAGCCGAACTCTTTATCATTACCCGTTATTTTCATTTTTGGACTGGCAAGATCGGCTTTATTATAATCTATTGTAATAATTAATGGCTTTTTTTGAGAATTAAATATTACCATATAATTATTTGGATTCCTGTCCTCATCAAAAAAAAGCCACCTGTTTATTAAATCATTGGTTAATACTTTTTTAAAAGGATTTTCCATATAATTATAACCTGAGATTTGTATTGCATTTAATACTATCTTAGATGCTCTGTAATATATTCCGTCAATTTTAGTCAATATAGAAGGTACAGCCAATGTTTTAAGCATAAAATCAAGATAATATGCAAGCTCAAATAATCTATGTTCAAATAATTCCTTATGAATTACCTTTTTTACTATCCATTTGTTTCCATCATTATCAATGGCGCCTTTATAATCCCTTAACTGTGCATTAAAAGGAACAATTGATTTATCATTGGTCAGGGTAAATGTAAGGTTATGAAGTTTATCTATTAATCCATCGATAGTCAGATTTAGATAATAATAATCTATAAGATCTTTATCATGAACATAATTTAATAATCTGTTATTACTATCTGACATAATAAGCCTCTGCTTGCGGTTCTCTGGCAAATTTTCTTTTTAATTCATTATTTTCAAATATAAAGTAAGGTGCCAATGTTTGGAGATTTGTGTAGATAATATGATGGTTTTTTATACCCAGGACATTCATCCAAATACCGCTTCTGTCTCCAGAGTTCCATAATGGATTATGCCCTACTATAAAGTGTGTGTCAAGAGGAAGTTTTAATTTTTCCAACATTTTTTTTATATCGTCTTCTCCATATTCTTTTAAATTTGGATTGCCTCTAAATTCATGTATTCTGTTCCACATTAACTGCATATAATAGTTAATATCATATTTAACATTTATCAGTTCTTCTTTATTGATACCATTTCTTACCGGGCCTGCATGAGTAATAACATATCCCTTGCCTATAATGAACATAGGCAGTGCTTCAAAAAAGTCTTCCATATCACTTATGCAGCCTTTATCGATATTTTTAATAAGATAGTTTTTAAACTCCAGTCCCTGTGATATTCCACTTTTTCTTAATCTGTCGTCAAAAGTATCATGATTACCTCTAATGTAGATTACATTGTCAGGGAATCTGTTTAGCAGGTTGAGAAGGTATTCCAGGCTTTCTAATGAACTGTCCATTTCAAGCATCTGACCTGTCTGGTCATTATGCAGAGCATCCCCGAGTATTATTAATACAGCCTTATTAGCGCTGATTTTTTCAAGGTTGTTATCATGCTTAATAATAGCTTTAAGATTATTAACGGCTCCATGCAGATCACCGACTATTATGGGAATTTTATTATCATTGATATATAACAGGCTGCCCGGTTTGCCTTTTTTATCTTTTGGCCTATTTTTATAATTATAGACAACTCTTGTTGCGCCTTTAACCAGTTTAATAAAAGAGTTTTTATCCATAGACATCTACAATAATTATATTTTAATTTGATTTATTGTCAATCTTTTTTGGCTTCCAGGAATTTTATAAATTCTTTTGAAGGATTTATTTCATAATCTTCTCTTTTTAATTTTATCAATAACACCTGAGGAATAATATCGGTTAATTTTTTTGTATTATCAAAATAGGCAATACGAATGTTGAATGCATGCTTAGATAATACATTTTTAATGAGGCTGCCCCTGTATTCTCCTAAACCTGTAATCTTATCAAGTACATCAAGCAGTGTCATATTATCTTCATGGAGCTGATCTTTTGATTCATCCAGATATTTACCCAAATTATTTAAATCCGTTATTGATAACGGATATATTGAGTAGCCGTCATCCGGTTTATGATAACCGCACTCTATAATACCTAGAAGCGCTAAAAGTACTTTTATATAAATTTCCTTGGGATGCCATAATGTAAGAAGTCTAAATGCTTTTTTTATTATATATTTATTAGGTCTTATAGTTGAAAAAAGAAGCCTTGGATCTCTTTTGCCCAGTAATGCATCTACTATCCATTTATTATTTGTCTCTATGAATTTCAAAAATAAATGATAGTTACTGTTATTAATACCTACTTGGCTTAAATAAAATGCAAAGCAGATACTTGCTTCTACTTGTATGGGATTTTGAAAACCTGCTATTCCTTTTAATATTAAATCTTTATTGTGTTCAAATATAAAATCGATTTCATTGATTACAGATTTTCTTTTTTTATATTTTTTCTTAAGCTTCTTTATTATCAAATTTTTATCCTTTAATAAGGATTTATTAAAAAATTAATGCATAGTTTTTTATAAATTCGGTATTAATCATTAAAAAACTTTAATAATGCAGAAAAATATTAAATTATTTTGAAACTATTTTTTTTTTTATTATAATTTATTTATAGGAGTTTTTAAAAATGCCTTTTAACGGATTAGAATTAAACAATTGCTACAAAATAGTAAATAAAATCGGTGAAAATAATGTTAGTACTGTTTGGAAAGCAAGCGGGATCTTTAGTCCTCTTGATTTTGTAATTAAATTTTTAAAGAAACAAAATCAGGATTATAGAGAAGAAGAGCTTGTCAGGTTTGAGAATGAAATTATGGGTATATATAAAATACATCATCCGAATATTAATAAAATTTTTGAGATAGATACCTATGATAATCATACTTTTGTCGTAATGGAATATATTGAAGGCATAACATTATTGGAATATTTAGAGAACGGTAAAAAATTAAATTATAATGACATAATAAATATAATATATAAAATTTGTAATGGTTTAGAGGTAGCTCACAGGAATGGTTCCATTCATAAAAATCTTAATCCTCAAAATATACTTTTGATTCTCAAGGGAGATAAAATAGAAGAAGTTAAAATAACTAATTTTGGATTTTCAGAGATAATAGATTTATATAGAAACAATAGTGAAGAGGAGATAATAAATATTTACAGCTATATGCCTCCTGAGAGTTGCCCGATCTGCAATCTTATGATGGATGAGAGGAGTGATATTTATTCTCTTGGCGTAATATTTTATTATTTACTGACAAAAAAACTTCCTTTTACTGCAAAAGATATTGATTCTTTATACCGGAAGATTATTTCAGAAGAACCTTGTGCCCCTTCAAAATTGTCTAAGTATAAATTTAATGAAGTTATTGATAAGATTGTATTAAAACTTTTAAGTAAAGAAAAAAAGAACAGGTACCAGAGTGCTGAAGGTTTGGTTACGGATATTGAAATGTTAATGCGGAAAGAGTCAGACTTTCAGCTGGGTTTGGAGGATACCAGTTTTAATACATACTTTGAGTCGGATATAATTATCAGGGGGAATGAATTAAACAAATTAAAAAATTTATACAAAGATATATCAATATCAAAAGGCAATGCCTGTCTTTTAACAGGGACAAATGGCGTTGGAAAGACTAATTTATTAAATAGTTTTTCTACATATGTTATGGCAAATAACGGTATATTTTTACAGGCAAACTGTAAGTCTAATAAAATTAAAATGCCTTATCAAATATTTTATGATCTGTTATATAATTATCTTGATTATTACCAGAAATTAAATTTAGAAGAACAGGATAAAATAGTTAATAGAATAATTAAAGAATGCAACAATAATTTATCCGGTATTTTAGACCAGTTTGATTTTCTTAGTGAAATTTTTCCTGATTATAAAGAAGATAAAAATGTTGATTTTAAAAATATTTTTATTGATTTTTTATGCAGTTTATCGAGTGAAGATAAACCGCTTGTATTGATTATCAAAAATATCCAGTGGATAGATAAAGACAGCCTTATAATAATGGACAATTTTTTAGCAAAGATTGAATCAAAATCCATATTGCTGATAATGAGTTATGTTGAAAATAAAAACGAATGTTTTGATTTATTGAGTGAAATATTTAATGAAAAAGTAATTAATTGTATACAGCTTTATCCCTTAAATAAAGACTTAACTAAAAAATTACTTCTCAATATCCTTGGTGATAATATAAAGATTTTATCGGATAAAATTGTTGATTTTATTTTTAATATGAGTGAGGGTAATCCATATTATATCATAGAAATACTTCGTTTATTAGTTAATAAAGAAGTAGTTTATCCTATTATTGATTCATGGGAGGCTGATTCTGAAAGACTGGAGAGGACTAAATGGAAAAATAAAGATGAGGTTATTTTAGATAAAATACAGGTATTAAGAAATCAAGAGTTGACAATTTTAACATATGCATCATTGCTGGATATTTATTTTAATGCCGATTTACTTTTTAAGCTATGCAAACTTAATAAAACCGATTTGGTAATTTCAATTGATTATATGGTAAAGCAGGATATTTTAAAAATGATTTCAACAAGAAACGGTAATAAATATTTTGTTGATGAAATAACAAAAAGTATATTAATAAAAAAGATGGATATAAAGAAGAGAGAAGAGATACATCATGAGATTGCTGTATTGCTGGAAAAAGATTATTTAAACAGTAAGGATAAAAATCTTCATTATTTGATAACACATCATTATGTTATGTCAAAAGAAAAAGAAAAAGAAAAATCCCTAGAGTACTTATATAGATCCGGTTTATTATCAATGGACACTCATGCTTATCACGGGGCATATGTTTTTTTTAATGAAGCAAAAGAATTCATGGAAAAATATAATATAATAAATGATGATATTAAAAAGGATATCAAATTAAATTTAAATAAAATATTAAAAAAAATAGAGTAATTCATATTTATTATTTATATTATACTTATAAATATATAAGACTAAATTATCTGGTATTATCATAACATATTTAACAATTTTATCCTGTTATTTTTAAAGACTGTATATCCGATATTAAAAATAAATAATTTAATCGGTTAATTTATGAATTTTAACGGCAGGATAATAAAAAGCAATTTTATTATTAAAGATAAAATAGGTGAAGACTCAATAAGCACTATCTGGAATGCTTACAGTATATTTTCGACAAAGATTTATCTGGTTAGATTTTTTAATAAGGGTAAATTTAAAATTAAATTAGACAGGATTAATAACCTTGAAAGTAAACTTAAAGAGCAGCCTGTTTATAATTATAATATTATTTATCCGGATAGTTTTTCAAAATATGAAGAATATCATTTTATTGCATATGAAGTAGTAGAGGGAAGGACACTTTATAATTTTATTAAAACAGTAAAAAAAAGAAGTACAAGGGATATAATTAAAATAATAACCGATTTGACTGATTTAATTAAATTATTCCATGAGAATGATTTAACAATTGGATATTTTTCACTTAATGATATCTGGATAGAATCATTTTATGATAGTATACAGCATGTAAAGTTTTTATTCCCAAAAAATAATATTATTAATAATTTTATAACAGTAAAGGAAGAAGAAAGTATAAAAAAGTATTTGTTTAATATAAATAGCAACGATAAAAAAGAAAATTTGAAGTTATGCAAAAGGAATGATTTAATTTACATAGGGATATTATTTTATAAATTGCTGACAATGGATTTTGATTTAAAATATTTTAATCCAAAAAACCTTGAGGATTCTCTAAAAGAAATTATCAAGAATGACAAAAACAGTAATATATATGCGGATACAATTGGTAAAATTTTAAATAAAAAATCAGGTTATAAAAAAATAGATCATTTAACAGAAGATTTTAAAAATTTAAATAGAGCCAGTTCTTATTCATTCGATAACATGCAGGATAAATCCGTTAAAAAATATCAGGATATTTTTGAAGAGAGAAGGGAGTATTTTAATAGGTTAGAGGAAGAAAGAAAAAGAAGATTAGCTCAAAGTAAGGATGAAACTGTTTATACTTCATATAATCAGAAAGAAGAAATCAATAAGCTCCGGGAATATAATAATAAAATTTTTGAAGAGAGAAGATTTTATTTTGAGAATAATGAAAGAGAAAGATGGAATTATTTAAGAAAGAATGATGAAATTAGAGAGAAACATATTGATTCTCTTATTGATAAAACTAAGGAATATTTTTCTAATATTAGAAAAATTGATAATAAAAATGAATTAGTTGATGAACATAAAAAATATTTTGAAAATTTATCAGATCAGATAAAAAATTATGCAGATAATTTACAGAATGAAAATCAAAATTATTTCACTAAATTAACTGAATATAAAGTACAAGCCAATGATGATGAGATTTATAAGGAATATAAAAAATATTTTGATAAACTGCATTTAGAAGCAAAAGAAAAGATTAAAAAATTAACCGACGAATCGGAAAAGTATATAGTTAATTTAGCAGATGAAGCAAGGAAAAATATTGATACTGATATATATGAAAATAAAAAATCTGATGAAGAATCAAAAAAAAGCATTGATGAATTATTAAAAGAAGCTTTGGATTATTTAAAAGAAAAAAGAAAAGATTCTTTTAAATACCAGGATAATATTGTTAAAAAGATCAAGAAAAACATTAAAAAGAAAAAAATAAAAGACATAATCAAAGAGAATTTGGAATATGGTATAGATATAGTAAAAATCAGTATATTAAGAAAAAAAATGAGATGGTATAGGATTTTGTTGTATATTATTTTAAAAACAATTCATAAAGTTAAAAATATATTTCTTAATAATAAAAAATAGTTAGCAATTTATTTTATAATCTTTACTTTCTTGCTATACCGAGTATTGTTAAGTCATCATACTGCTCTAATGGGCCTCTAAAGATTTTTTCTTCTTCAATAAGAATATCGATTACTTCTTTAGGTAATCTACCGTGAGATTTGTCAATAATGTTTTTAATCCGATCTATTCCGAATTCTTCAGGATGTTCTTCACCCTTTTCATTTTTAATCATCCTGCCGTTTCTTGACTCTTCAATACCGTCTGTAAACAAATAAATTATGTCGCCTTTATTTAACATTGTCCCTTCCTGAACATATGGATTGGGCAGCATGTATGAGGGGAATACCCCGGCAGCACCGGCATCATTTAATTTAATCCACTCAGCTTTTTTTTTATTATCCCTGTAAACTAAAACTTGTGTATAACCTGCATTTGTCATTAATACTTTACCTGTTTTAATGTTAACAATTAAAACAAGTATAGCTGCAAATCTTCCTGAAAAACCCCTTTCTGCAACCGTGTCGTTTATAGAATTAACTATACTTACGGTTTCTATTTTATCTTTTTTCGGATTAAAATTTGTACAAAAAGAATGAAAAATTGTAGAAATCTGCACCATAATCAATGCTGCCGGTACGGCTTTACCAGCAACATCGCAGATTATAAATGCATAATGATTATCATCCAGCTTTTTGTAGTCAAAATAATCACCGCTTACCCCTTTAGCACCTTCATAAAAGCCGTAAATATTTATATAATTGTCCTCATAAGGTGCCATAGTAATAAATTTTTTCTGTATTTCTTTACCGAGCATCATCTGTTTATCCGCCTTTGCTTTTTCAATAAGTTTGGCAGTCATATCATTTATTGATGATGCAAGAATGCCTATTTCATCACTGGATTTTACAGTTATTTTTTCATTTTCAGTACCTAACAGATTTTCGTAATCCTCAGTTGTTGAGATTACATTCACATGCTTACTCATTATCCTTATAGGTCTTATTGTAGTAGCTGCAAGAAATACTGCTCCAATTACACTAATAAATATGGCAATTAATGTTACAATAAATGCGAGTCTAATAAGATACCATGTTTCATCTCTTATTAATTTAATGATTTTTTCAAATGAATACCCCAATACTATTACTGCTTCAAGAGCTTTTGTATCTTTATTTAAAACAGGTTTAATAAAAATATATTTTTTGGATAGTTTTGTCGGATCATAATCAGGCATTATATTTAGTGAACTAACCGGATTTTTTTTGTATTTTTCTATTAGGCTTTCTGTTTCTTTTGTAAACACCTCTTCTCTGATTATTTTTTCTATATCTTCATCAGTCAGGGTATCAACATTTGTTCCTTTAAAAAAAACATTTAAATTTCCTCCTTTTGCAAAATAGGATTCTCCTGTAACCTGTCTAAATAAAGCAAATCCTATATCCGGCAAAAGAGAGATATTATTTGTTGCATCAATGGGTGCTATTAGGTCGCCTTTTTCATATGTAAATATTTCAGCCATTGTTACTTCATAATTCTCCAAAACCAAATTTGCTCTTTCTTTCATTTCATTGGCAAGGTTTCTTCTTTCATTCCTTAATGCCATAGCGCTTAATGAAAATGAAGTTGCAAAAACAATGCTTATTACTAAAAGTAAGATCAATAATGTATATTTAAATGTTAATCCTAAACCTTTTTTTCTCATGAGTTTTCTCCTTTCTAAATATTCTTCTTCGCCTAATTCTTTTTTTGCTTCTTCCAATCCCAATATAAGCTTGTCAAGTTGTATTTTTTCATTAATTGTACTCAAAATAGCTTTAAAAATTAATAAAATTAATAAAATCCAGACGATTCCTATTATCAGTAATAGTATATTTGTGGCGTTTATATTTTTATTAAACAGTACAAGCCTGTTGAAGGTAAATATGTTTTCATCCCTGTTTTTAAAAATCCATTCTCCGCTAAAATTATATTTTTCATTATAAAAAACTATCCCTCTTACCGGATGATGTACACCTATGTAATACAATCCGTCGTCTATATCTGCTTCCTTTAGTTGTTTTAAAAATCTGTCATTTTCAACAATATAGTTATTATTATAAATCGTATAATCATATGGAGCTTTTTTATCCTTATCTATATATACTGCCTGGATATTGCCGTCATCCCTAAATCCTCTTCCGTATATTTCAAGGACATTATCCCCTGTATTATTAATTTTATTTTTTATATAACTTATATATGTAACAGCTTTATAATCATTTAAAGAATATTGAGTCCAATTTATCTCCGATTTATTGCCTGCTTTGTCGATACCCTGTATGCCGAATAACAATATCCCGTTATCAAGATTATTTATCTGGACTTCTTTATTTGTTGTATATTTTAAACTTTTTTCGTTGATATAGGATATATCTTTCTGTATCAGATTATTACCTGCATTGTAAAGCTTGTAATAATATCTGTATGATTGCAGTTCTTCATCGGCATCTTTCCATTTTATAACGGGAGAATTATTTTTTAATGTTCCGTCTTCATCATATTCCTGGTTAATAAAAACCGGAGGCATGGGAGGTTCTGTATCCACTGTGAATGAAAATATACTTTCATCGCTTTCATTACCGGCATTATCATATACTTTTAATTTAAAATACCATTCCCCGTCAGCTAAATTATTATATTCTTTGGTTGTATCTCTGTAAAAAATAAGAGGGGAGTCAGTCGGTATCTTTTCATTAGCATTTTTTGTTAAATGTACTTTATATCCTCTTATTCCTGATGTATCATTTATCAATTCCCATCTGAATTTTATGTTTTTGCTGTTTGTATAGTGATTTGCACCTATGTTAATACCTTCAATTTTTGGTGTTTTTACATATGTATCGGTGAAGATGTAATATAATAAATTCTGTCTGTCTTTTTGTAGCCATATATATTTAAGATTATTTTTAAAAATAACAGGTTTATTGTCCAGTGTTCTTCCTTTTTTTAATTTAATGATTTGCGGCTCAAAAATTTCATCTTCAATAATCTGGCATTGATAGTTTTGAAAACTTCCCCCTATATTATCATACCAGAAAATATTAAGAATATTTTTAAATGATATAATAAATGGAGAGTAGGCTTCCGATGTTTCACTGGATATTCTTTTTTCAATATCATTTTCATTAACTCTTCTATTTATATCAAATGTTTTATAATATATATGACTTACAAAGTTTTTATCTTCTTTCTCCCATACAAGATTTGCCTTGCCTCCTTCGATTAATAGATACGGGCTTTGATTATTCTCACCTGTAGATTTTGCTATGTTTTCATATGTCCATGATAAACCCCATGTATTTGACGATGCAAGGATAATATTATAAAAAAATCCTGTTTCTATCTGTTCATCCTTTGCCTGAAATACTATATAGAGTGTTTTGTTATATTCCATAATATAAGGATTTAACGCTGATTTATAAGATCTTCCTATGATATCTTCTTTTAAAATGTCACCCTGTTGATTTAATTTTTTGTACAGTATTATAAAACTGTTTTCTTTATTACTTGAGTATAAAAGATGTATATCTTTATTGCTGTCTATGTATATCTTCGGCAAGTAGATCAGTACATTCGATTTAATCTCAGCTATTTTTTCTATATTATCCGTATTAAAGGGGTATGTAATTTTTAATATTACAAATTTATTTTTATTTTCCCTGTAGCATACATAAAGTATGTTGTCGTTATCAATATAAACAGAAAAATCTTCCCCAAATTCATTGTTGCTGAAATATTTATTTACTATTAATAATGGATTTTGCCATGAGAATCCATCTGTTGTATATTTTATATATAAGCCGAATTTTTTTAATGTATCAGAATAAGCAACTCCAAGCAGATTACGGTTATTAAAGATTTCAAATTTCCCGATATCCCCGCTTGATATTACAGAGTCTTTTTCCCAATAAACATCTGCCTGTGAGAATGAGTGCAATATAATAAAGCTGGTTAAGAAGATTGTTATAATTATTTTTTTCATTGGTTTCTTCTTTTTAAATCGGCTTTTTTATTTAATTTCCTGACTTCTTCAAAATCCTGGGTTCTAAGCACCTCGCTTGTAAGTATATATGCTTTTTCAAAATCATTTTCCTTATAAGCTTTAACAGCCTCTCTGTATTTTAATTCGTTTTCTCTTGTTAGTTTCGGTCTTTCGATTTTTAATCTCTGCATACAGGCAAGTTTGATGCTCTTTGCATCAGGTACATCCTCCCATATCCTTAAAGCGCTGTTAACCTGATTATAAGCATCCTGGTAATTGCCTTTTGCATAACTGTTTTGAGCTTCTTTTATTAAAGCTCTTGCCTTATTTCTGTCATCCTCATTTGTTGTCGGTTTTGAAAGATTTAATCTGAGTTTGCATCTGTTTATATATGATTTTATTTCATTGGTATTTATACCAAACTGTAATAACTGTTGAAAATCTATTAAAGCTTCCCCGTAATTATTAGTATCATATTTTGCCTTTGCCCTGTTAAAATAATTATTAAATATTTTTTTAAAACTTTCTATATCTTTTTTCTGTAAAATTTTTATTTCAAAAAGACGGGCATCTTCATAATAAGGTTTTTCCAGGAGTATCTGTGTAATATACTCTAATGCTTTGTCATAATCATCTTTTTCAAAGCTTATTTTAGCATTCTTAAATAATTCTATAATTTCTTCATATGCACTGTCATCTATACTTAATTTTTTACCTGACTGTATTTTTAGTGCACTCAAAATTCTTTCCCTATAGTAAGATATTATTTCCATGTTTTGATTATATTTTGTATAGATTTTATCGGCTTCATCAATATCAGTTTTTGCATCTTCATATCTTTCTGCATAAAAATTAGTTTTGGCTTTTTCTATGTGTTCTTCTGCCGATTTCATCTCCTCTTTAAAAGAAATTTGATCTATTAAATCAAGGTATTCATCAATTTTTGCTATCTGTTTATCAACATAATCGGATTTCATTACCAATAAAACATCAAGATATTTGTCTTTAGATTCACTAAAGCTTTCTCTGGATTTTTGGAATGTTTTGGAGTTAAAATAGTTAATGGATTTATTAAATGCATCATCAGCTTCTTTTAATACTTTATCAGCATAAGCAAATATAGAGTTTATGTCTTCCCATGCTTTATTTATTTTTTTATTAAATGCAACTGCTTTATCCGAATACATTTTATTTTTTCTGTAATACTCTTCAAAATCTTTTTCTTTGTATAATTTTAAAATTGAATCCGCTTCTTCTTTTGATTCCAATACATTTTTCAGATTATTTTCAGCTATTTTTAGATCTTCTTTTGATTCTGTTATTTCTTTTTTTATTTTTTTGTTTTGATATTCTGTAAAATACTTTTCACTTTCATTAAAATAATGTTCTAATTTTAAATGAGCATATTGTATAAAATATATATTTTTTTTAGTTACAAAATCCAGATATAGTACCAGGTTTGTTTTGCTTCTTTTTATTAAATATTCTTTATCATAATTTTGTAATATTTTATAAAAAAAATATTCTTCCATTTTATTTAATAATGAGTATGTTCTTTCAAAATCATTATATCTGTCGATATTACCTGTTTCTATAAGCTTTAACTCATTCTCCAGTAATTTAAATAGCAAATCCTTAAATCCGTTACTGTATTTTTGAATACCGCGTCTTACGGCATATTGGTATTTTTCAGATATGGAATCATAAGCCTCATATACTATTAATGATTTTGTGTTTTTGTCAAGACTGTCTAAGATATTTTTTACATAAGTAAACTCATTTTCCAGCTTTTGCCATTGCTTAAAAGTGTTTTCCATTTCTTCAATATCCTGCTTTATTTCTTCATACTGTATTTCATTTTTATCATATATATATGATTTATTAATATCTGTATTAAACAGGATTGTTTCAGCAGAATTAAATATTGCAACAGCTTTTTTAAAATTACTGTTTGTAATTGTATCAGACAGCCCTCTGTAAATATCAAGGGCTGATCTGTAATTTTTAATTGCCTCGGTTGTATTATAGTCCTGTATAAATTTTTCAGCTTCATTTGTTACATAATTGTTAAATTTATTTATTAATTTTAAAGGCTCTTTTTGTGTTAATATTGTTTCGACCAGTTTATTGATTGTTTCATCAAAATCACCGCAATTTTCAAGTTTGCTTAATACTTCTTCTGCCTGTTCGTATTCACCTTTTTTTATACTTTCCTTGGCAAATTCTATCATACCTACTGTTTTTTCTTTTTCTTTTTCAATTTGTTCTATTAATTTCATAATCTTATATTCATTTTCCGGATTATTAACAAGCTCTTCTAAAAGCAGTTTTGAGGCATCATTGTATTTTTTTTCTTTGATAAGTTTTTGTGCAAGAATTATATTTTCATTTTTTAATATTTTTGTTTTTGCAAATAGAGCCGGTACTAAAAAGAGTATAATTATTATAAATAATATTCTAAAAAAATATTTATTCGTCTGCAACATGCCATTATTGTGTAAATATACCAATTATTTTTACCAAAATTATAATATATTATTCTCTTCGACATTCTGTAATCTATTTTTAAATAATATATATGCTGTTTATATATATTTTTCTTCCTTATTATTAATATTATCATAAATTCATAAAATAACCACTTTTTTACTTAATAAAGTTATTTGCTTTGTTTTTTTAAAAAGGCATCAAAAAATGGCGGGGAGTCAAGGGACACCCTCCCCTCAACACTTTTTTATAAAAAAGTGTTGAGGGGTAACATTAAATTACTTAAAGAGAAATAATAGATAAAAAATAAAAAAAATAATTAAAGGATTTGCTTTCTTTCTTGTTTAATTTAATTTTAATATTTTTCTTATCATAGATAATTTTTTTTATCTATCTAAGAGAAAAAAATAAACAATATCCTGCTTAAGACAAAATTATTTAAATTTAATTAATTTCTCTGTGTAACTCAGTGTTCTCCGCGCCTCAGTGGTGTCTTCCAAAAAAATTACCAGCTTGATGTAGATCCGCTGCTGCCGAATGATCCGCCTCCAAAGCTTGATGAAGATGATGATGAGCTTGAATATGATGATGTGGTGTATGAAGATGAAGATGAGTATGATGAGGATGAATATGATGACGATGTTGTTCTTACTTTTCTCGGGATTGTTTGTTCTTTATGATATGTATAACCGCAGGCAAGGCATTTAAAATCCAGCCTTCTTGTTCCGGTACTTGTATATGTCGGGTGTGAGACAACCTGTGATCCTGTCTGCTTGCAGGCAATACTACCGCATTTTGTACATTTTGCATAAAAATTATACCGCCAGTTTTTAAAATCTTCAATCGTTTTATTCTCACAGCTGCTGCATATCCAGACATCATAATCAATTGTTTTTAATTCTTCTTCTATAATTTGTGTATCTTTTAAATATTTATCTTCTTCAGCTTCACTCAGTTTTTCCATTACACCGCCGCATTCCGGACATGGACGGGGATCATTACGCCATTTATTAATAATTTCTTTCTTTTTTTTATAAGCTATAGTGCTTAACAAAATAGAAAATGAAACTCCTATAAATGGTATTACAAATGCCAGATGTCCTATTGAAGCATATATTTTTGTAGCATATATTGATACAATAGAAATAAAACCGCCTATTAAAAATAAAAGCAGTCTGTTAATAGTAAAACCATGCATTAGTCCTTTATCAGCCAATCCTTTAATTAAAGAATATTTATTATAATCTTTATTCATATTGGTATTTGTTTTTGTCCATGATCTTACTAAGCTTATTGTACCAAGTATAAATAATATTAATGCTATTGATTGAAATAATATTAATCTAGTAATATTTTTTCTTTTTAAGGATTTAATATACATCTCTCTTTCCAATCTTTCATCTTCTTCTTTTTTCTTTAGATATTCTGCCAGTTGTTTTTGTCTTTGTTCTTCTAATTCCGTAAAATAATTCGGTTTATTTAATATGACTCTTATTTTTTTTATGTATTCTAAAATGCCATTACCGTAATTACCGTTTTTAAAATTAGGTATTACTATTTCTTCCTGGAGCATATTACACCTGTAATCTGTAAATGTTTCTACTAATCCGTAGCCGACCTGTGTCCTGAATTTTCTTTCATCCATAGATGCAAATAATACCAGACCGTTATTTTTGTTTTTTTTACCGACACCCCAGAGGTTGCCTATTTTTTTTGCAGCCTCTTCAATATTCCCTCCTGTATTGGGGATTACTACTACTGCTATCTCTACCGTTGTTTCTTTTTCTATTGCGGTTATTTCTTTGTTTATCTCATTAATTTCCTCATCTGTTAAATAATTACCATCCATATAAACCCAGCTGTTATGTAATCTCGGACTCTTCATTGATTCCGGATTAAAAATGTATTCATCCGTGTGAATTATATATGAGGATAGGTATAATATTAAAATTGCAAATAATATTTTTTTCATTAAAAAATCCTTATAGCTGTTTTATAAATAATCATAGTAAACATAATAATATTTTATCATAATGAGAATATCTAAGCCAATATTTTTTAATATTTAAAATTTATAATGAATAATATTCATTATAAATATATTAAAGGAATCATTTTTATTCCGAAATTTATATAATAAAATGAATATATATTAATTATTAATTTAAGTTAGGGTAATTTTATAAATCACTCTATTTGAAATTATTGATTAATTGGTCTATAATTAATAAAAAAATTGAAACAGGGAGATATTAAATGAAAAAGTTTATAATAATAAATTATTTGGCTCTAATATTATTCTCATGTGCAACATCAAAACCCGAAAAGAAAATATCAAACCTTGATGACTATTTAAAAAAAATGGTTTTTGTTGAAAAAGGAGTTTTTTTAATGGGCAGCAATGAAAGCGAGTTTGATGAACGTCCGGCGCATGAGGTTACTTTTACATATGATTTTTATATCGGTAAATATGAAGTTACCCAGATCGAATTTCAGGATATAATGGGATATAATCCTTCAGCTTTTAAAGGCGATACATTACCTGTGGAGTCTGTCGACTGGTGGGAGGCTGTTAAATTTTGCAATAAAGTAAGTGAAAAATTTGGATTAAATAAGGCTTATAATGAAGAGACGGGAGAATTATTGGATGCAGAGGGCAACATGACTAAAGATATAACATTAGTGGATGGATTCAGGCTGCCTACAGAAGCAGAATGGGAATACTCTGCAAAAGGAGGAAATACTAAAGGTACTTTTTATTACAGTGGATCCGACAGTTATGATGAAGTAGGCTGGTTTTATTATAATTCTGAAGATATGACTCATGTTGTAGGTACTAAAAAGCCAAATATACTGGGGATTTATGATATGAGCGGCAATGTCTGGGAATGGTGCACTGATTTTTATCAGGAGTATGAAATTAATGAAATTATTAATCCATATCAGGATAATGAATTATTAATACCTAACAACAGGGGTGGAGGCTGGAGTAGTGAGGCATTCACAGTAACTTTTAGAGGCGCAAGCACTCCTAATGGTGTTGATTTTGGTAAATCAACTGATAAATTTGATTGCCTGGGATTCAGGATCTGCATTACTGCAAGATGATTATTTTAAGTATTCTATATTTATAATGCAACCATAGATGGACGCAGATAAACGCAGTAAGAACCACATAGAGGATATGATTTTTTTATTTATTTTATTATTATTTTATGTTTTTACTTCGTGTCCTACGTGTTAAAAATTAGACTTTTTAGATAACCTAAAATGGACTCTTCATTTTTTGACGATTTTATTGAGTTAATGGAAAAAAAAATAAAAATAACAATTAAGGAAAAACTTATGAAACAGAAAAGTGTAATAATCATTGCTGTATTTTTTGTATTTATGCTTCAAGCTTTAATTAAGATTAATTGTCAAACTGTAATAATCAAGGACAAGTCATTTAAGACGCCGGAAGAAGCAATCTTACATTTTATTGATGCAATTAAAAAAAATGATTTAAGCCTGGCATTTGAAGCCTGTGCAATTAATGAAACAGCACAGAATTTTGATTTTCTTGGTTTTGTAGAACGATTAAAAGCTATAATTTTTATAACATTTATGGCACCTGCCAATGACCCGATGCTTGTTGAGATAAATCGTATAAACAAACTTTTTTTTATAAGTAATCAAATTAAATTTATGATATATAATTTAACAACAGATGAAAAAGATTTTGGTACTGTAGTTGAGTATACGAGTGGAAGACTGGATAATTTTTTAAAGTCTCTGGATCCAAAAAAACTTTCAGGTTTAAATATTATCAGGATTGATAAACCTAATTTAGTTGATAATGACAGATATTTAGGAAACGCATTAAAAGAAGCAAAAATATACGGGGCTAAGAATGCAACTGAGCGTATTGCTCTTATTGAGTTTAACAAAAAGTTATATGTCTTTGGGGCGCATTTATTTTTATATAATGGAAGTTGGAAAATCGATAGTCTTGTTTCTCCTTTAGCCAACACACCGATAATTGGGATAAGACAGGTTACAATGTATGAATATTCAGAAATGACAGTAAGTGATGATGAAGAGTAGATATTGTTCGGTTATATATTTTATACATCTATAAAGCATATACTTCATCGAGTTTTATAGGTATTACTTCCCTTATACCTATACTCTTTATTTCAGTACATAGATTATCCTGCGCCTCTTTTTCACCATGAACCAGAAATACTTTTTTTAATCTTGATGTATTTAAGTGTTTAATATAATCTTTTATTTCATTATAGTCAGAATGAGCACTAAATGAATTAAGTATTTTTACACTTGCATTCAATTTATACGTATCCCCGAATATTTTAATTTCTTTATTTCTATCAGCAATTTTTCTTCCTAAGGTATGCTCTGCCATAAATCCGACAATTAGTATTGTGTTTTTTTGATCTTCAACATTATTTGCAAGATGATGCAGGACTCTTCCTGCTTCGCACATTCCGCTTGCTGATATTATTATCATCGGTACTTTTGTCTCATTGAGTCTTTTTGATTCTGCAGTGCTGGAAATATAATTTAATCCGTCAAACCCGAATGGCTTTTTATGCTGATCAATAAAAATTTTATTAATATCTTCATCAAAACATTCCGGATGTACCCTGAATATACTGGTTGCATTTGTTGCCATAGGACTGTCTATGTATATGGGAATGTCCGGTATTTTTTTTTGATCTACAAGAACATGAAGGTAATATATAAGCTCCTGTGTTCTCTCTATTGCAAAAGCAGGTATTATGATTTTACCTTTTTTTCTGTATGTTTCATTGATTATTTCAGCAAGCTCACCGATTGTTATGCCAAGCTCATCATGGAGTCTGTTGCCGTAAGTGCTTTCACAAACAAGATAATCAATATCCGGAAAATAATCGGGATCTTTTAATATCGGCAGGTTTTTCCTGCCCAGATCGCCGGTAAAACCGATATTTATTTTTTTATTGCCGTCGTTTATTTCAAGGTATACAATTGATGATCCAAGTATGTGTCCTGCATTATATAATGTTACTTTAACACCATCCATTGCATAAAATGGCCTCTCTTTTGATATTGTAATTATGTGATTTAAACTTTTTATTACATCTTCTTCTGTATATATCACTTCTTTATCAAAGATTTCACCCTTTTTTGCGGCTTTTTTCTTTAAAAATTCTATATCTTTTGCCTGGATAAAGGCACTGTCCAGTAATACCAGACTCATTAAATCTCTTGTTGCCGGTGTGCAGTAAATGTTGCCTTTAAATCCCTTTTTTACAAGAGTAGGATAACTGCCACAATGGTCAAAATGGGCATGAGTACATATTGATACTTCAATATCTTCCGGATTAAACTGGAATTCCCTGTTTTTTTTATCAGCTTCATCCCTGTGCCCCTGGAATGCACCGCAGTCAATCATGATTATTTTGCCGTTTATATCTAAAAAATGTTTGCTCCCTGTTACTTCTTCTGCTGCGCCCCAGGAATATAATTTTATACTCATCAAATTACCTCGTTATTCTTTCTATTTATTATTTAATAATAATTTTATTTATAGATTTATATCACTGATTCTTAAAAAAATCAAAAGAAAGTTTTTATTCTTCTTTATAAAAAGCATTCTAAGAAGTATATGTGTCCGGGTATAAATGAGGGTGTCTAAAAAGTGTAAAATTTACCACTGACCTTACAGGGCTTACAGGGCACATTTGAGGGAAGGTTTTTAATACTCTTAATGGGCAGTCCCCTCAATCAATAAGTAGTAATCAGGCTAACATCCAGTGTAATAAATATATATATTTAAAAATAATGACCAAAATGAGAGTTATCTATAGTATATTTATAATTTAAAAGGATTTTAAAAATAAATAATTATTTTATTTCATATGAGACAAACCCCATATAATCACCTGCGGAGCTTGTGGTTAATATTAATCCTATGCCTTTTGCATAATAATATTGTGTGAAATAATTAATAGGCATTATATTCCCATTAACATTCATTTTCATTTCTCCTTCAATCATTACAACATTATTATATGTTTTCCCGTAAACTTCATGAGTTGATCCTGTTCCTTTTACAGTCATAACTACGATATTATCTATACTATTGGCTTTATATTTTATCTCCCAGCTGTCGCCTGTTTTTAAATTTTCTTTAAGAAAAATTTGGAAGTTGCCTTCTTCAAAATTATCAGCAAGATAATTATCACCATCAATTTTAACAAATTGATCTTTTTTTATCATAGAGTTAAACATTGTGTATTTACCATTATCTGCTTTAGTTACTTCATTAGTAAAAACATTATTATCTTTCATTTTATATGTCCATTTGTTTCCGGCATTTAACGGGTATAGTGCTGACATTTTAATCTCCTAAATTTTTATTGTTTTAAATTATTACATATTATTATACACTTAAAAATAAATATAACCACTTTACAGTTGCTTTTTTTTTGATTTTAAAATAAATTTATAAAAAATATTTTATATGTAGATAAAAAAGTTTTTACATAAGAAAAAAAAGAATTTTTATATATTTATCCATGCTTTGTTTTTAATATAAATCCAGAGAATTATGGATATTATTCTTAGTTAAATTTTCTTCTTCTTTTTTAAAAAGCTTTCTGAAAAATTTATGTATATCCTCATTTATTATATACAGGACAGGTATTACTATCAATGTTGCTGTTGTGCCGACCAATAGTCCCCACATCATAGCCATTACCATAGGGGATACAAAACTTTCAAACCCGCCTAAAAACGAAAAAAAGTATTTATCGGATCTGCCTATTAATCCGTATGCTGTTGGGAATAATCCTGCGACTGTTGTTAGTGTTGTCAGCATTATAGGTCTGAGTCTTTGTTTTGCCCCTTCGATTATTGCATTTTTAAAGTTAATATTTTTTTTATTTTTTAAATCATTTATAAAATATACCATTATTAATGAATCATTAACAACGACTCCGGTAAAACCTATTATACCTACCATAGACATCATTGATAAATCGAGTTTTTGTACTGCAAATGCTATTGTTATTCCCAGCAGTCCGAAAGGTATCGACAGTATTACCATCAATGGCTGGATAAACGAATTAAACTGTATGACTAGTATAAAGTAAATTGCCAGTATTGCCAATAAGAGCAATGTGATAAGCCTGTAAAACATAAAATTACTTTTTTCCGCTTCACCGCCCAGTATAAGCTTAAATCCCGGGTTTTCTTTTTCAAAATTTTGATATTTTGATTTTAATTTTGAAAAAATATCTTTTGGTGTTGTTTTTGTTAAATCTACATTCGCTGTTATTGTATTAGTTCTTTCACCATTAAAATGATAGATATTTTGATTGCTTACATCCATTTTTTCATAAACAAGCGATTTGATTGGTATAATTGTACCATATGGATTTTTTACATACAAGCCGCTTAAAGGATTATCAAAATTTTTTGATTTTTCATCTAAAATTACTCTAAATGGTATTTTTTCTTCCGGTGTTTGATAGTATGATACTATATATCCGTCAAAAGCTGTTCTTATTGTGGTTGCTATAGTTGCTACATCAAGTTTGGCGTTTGCTATTAACTCGTAATTTGGAAGAATCCTTAACTCTTTTTTTCCTTTCTTTAAATCTGTATCTATCTCATGAATGGGATATTCTTTTAAATCTTGTGTTATTTTTTTTATTATATCTTCTCTTTTTTTATTGTCATTGCCCCTGATCCTGATTTCTAAAGGCTTGCCTACTTCGGGACCTCCGCTTTCTATATAATAATCAAGTTTTTGAAAGACATCTATTTTTTTTTCTTCTATTTTTTTTATAATATAATCTTTTACATCCATAGCAGTCATTTTTCTTTTATTTGCAGGGATGAGGATTAGATTAATATAAAAAAAGTTTGATGCAAACATCATTCCGATATCAGCACCGCTGTAATGGCTTCCTATATTTGTTTTATAAGAATAAACAATATTGCCGGGCAGATTTTTGATTATTTCTTCCAGTAGTTCTGTTTTTTCTGTTGTATATTCAAGATTACTGCCCGTTTTAGTCTCACCGCTGATCCATATTTGTGTGGATTGATCTATGGGGAAAAGGTTAAACTTTGTGAAGTACATGGTAAAAATTATTCCCAAAACTAAGAATATAATTAATGATAATAATGATATGTATTTGTGCTTTAATGCTCTTTCCAGCAGTTTTGCGTATATTTCCTTTAATTTATCTATAAGTTTTTGCCCGGGAGGGATAAATCTTTTTTTATTATTATTATTTTCCTTAGAATGCGCAAGGTGTGCAGGAAGCATCAATGTTGCCTCAAAAAAGCTAACGGTAAGCATTATGATTACAATAGACGGTATCTCAAGAGCAAATTTACCTTCAATACCGGGGAGGAAGTATAATGGTAAAAATGCTATGATTGTTGTTATTATGGTTGCTAGAACAGGTTTTATTACTATTTTTAATCCATATATGGATGCTTCAACCGGTGACATGCCTTCTTCTTTTGCCCTATAGATGCTTTCCGATATTATTATTGCATCATCAACTACCATTCCCAAAACTACTACTAATCCTAATATTGAGATGCTGTTAATGGTTATATTTAACCATGGTAATAAAATTAAAGTTCCTGCAATGGATACAGGGATGCCTACCGAAGTCCAGAATGCAATTTTTTTGTCAAGGAAAAAAAACAAGACAAATAATACCAGTATAAAGCCGAATATTGCATTTGTATAGAGAATAAAAAGACGGTTTTTGGTTTCTATTGATGCATCCCATGTAGAAAAAAAATTAAGACCTTCAACTGCTTCTGATTTTTTATAATTATCAAGAACTTCTTTAATTTTGTCGACTGCTCTAATAACATCAGCTTTCGGTTTTTTTGCAACCCATAGTGCAACACCTGTATGACCGTTATATTTATTTATTATATTTATTTTTGCAAAATCATCTATTACTCTGCCTACATCTTTAATTTGGATTTTTTTTGATCCTAATCCGGATGCTCTTATTATAATATTTTCTATATCTTCCGGTTTTGAAAATTCTGAGAATGTCAATATGCCTTTTTCGGCAGTATATGACTCTAAACTGCCTCCGCTCATTCTGATTTTATTATTTTTTATTGCTTCTATAACATCATTAAATGTAATTGCATGAATTTTCATCTTATTTCTGTTTAAAAGAATCCTGTATTCCCTGTCTCTTATCCCTGATTCATAAACCTTTGATACACAATCCAGATTTAATAATATTTTTTTTAACTTTTTTTCATGATAATTTAATAATTTTTTATCATCATTTTTTATACTAAGAGCAACTTCATAAATAGGCATATTGTCTATTTTTTCTTCATCTATAAACGGTTTATCCTCTACTTCTACAGGTAAATCCGAGATGCTGTCAACGGCTCTTCTAATATCAGCCTTTACTTTTTCTTTGTCGTCATAATCTGGATCAATAAATACTACTATCGAGGATCTGTTTTCAAGTGAGCTGGATATGTATTTATCAATACCGTCAATTTCTTTTATTGCTTCTTCAATTTTGACTGTTATGTTTAATTCTACATCTTCCGGTGACGCTCCTGGATAATCGGTTGTTATATTCATTTGCTGGAAAATCTACTCTCGGATACGCCTGTCTTTTATTCGAAAAACCGAAAGAACTGCTGCAACGACTATAAAAGTTAAGATAAGCTTAGTTAATAGAGATTTATTTATTAAAAAATTAGTTATTTTTGTCATTTGATTTTTCTATTTATAAAAATGTTTTACACTTATAACAAAATGAAAAATACTTATCAAATTTAATTACATTTATATAATATTATTTTTTATTATTTATCACTAATATGATCTTACATATTTTAATATCCTAAAAAAGTATTATTATAATATTATAAAAAAATTAATATATGTGATAAGGAATAATATATAAAAAATATTAAGTAATTTTAACTTCCAGTTTTTTACATTTGTTATTTATGTTTTTTATTAATTCTTTACCGTTTACTTTTAGTACTATCATTTCAGCAGGCCTTGCATAAGGTTCAGTAAAAGTTGCAATTATTTTATTATTAGCAGTAATATTAATTTTGATTTTTTCTTCATAGTTTTTATTAACTCTCAGTTGAATCATAAAATTTTCATTTTTAATTAAATCTAAATTTATATATTGAGGTATTAGACTATGGATGTTTTCATCTTTAAGTATCATTATTTTTCTTTTTGATTTTTCATATTTGTTTAATGCATATAAAGCAGCATTTTTACCTGCTAAATATCCGGCTTCCGTAACATAGTCTACAAGATCATGTATAAAAACAACATTACCTGCAGCAAATATACCTTCATTACTTGTTTCAAGCCTTTCATCTATAAAAGGGCCGCCTGTTACAGGATCAAGGTCAATACCGGCTTTTTTTGATAATTCATTTTCAGGTATTAATCCGACTGAAAGCAGTAAAGCATCGCATTGGATGATTTCCTCCGTCCCTGTAATAGGTTTAAACATATTATCTACTTTAATTATCTCAACAGCTTCTAACCTGTCTTTACCTATTATCCTGTTTACAGTGTGCTGTAAATCAAGTCTAATATTAAAATCAACAAGGCATTGTACATAATTACGCTTTAGACCTGTCAGGAATGGCATAATTTCCAGGACTCTTTCAACTTTAGCTCCTTCCAATGTAAGTCTTCTTGCCATAATCATACCAATATCGCCTGATCCGAGTATTACAAATTTACTGCCCGGCATATATCCTTCTATGTTTACGAATCTCTGCACTGTACCTGCCGTGAAGATGCCCGCCGGTCTTGTGCCTGCTAGTCTGATCTGGCTCCTTGTCCTTTCTCTGCAGCCCATTGCCAATACTATTGATTTTGCTCTTAACTCGAGGTAACCGTTATCACAGCTTGAGGCATATACTTTTTTACTCGCAGTAACATCCAGCACCATTGTGTCAAAAAATATATCTATATTAAGTTTTTGTACTTCATCAATAAATTTTTGAGCATAATAAGGACCGGGATAATCTTTTTTAAAAATAACAGATCCGAAGCCGTTATGGATGCACTGGGGGAGAATGCCTCCAAGCTCTTTATCACGTTCTATAATTGCAACACTTTTTGCTCCCGTTTTTTTTGCTTCTATAGCCGCAGCAAGTCCAGCCGGTCCGCTTCCTATGATTACTACTTCATATTCTTTTTTCATAAATTATGACTCCAAATCTTTTGTTTTTCTATATACAAATCTTGACTGGCTTCCTTTTTTTGTTATTTCTGTTTCAGGCATTTTTAATTCTCTTGCTAAAATTTCTATCACTTTCGGATAGTCAAAAGCACCCTGGCATCTGCCTGTACCCAGCCATGTTCTTCTTTTAATGCCGTCATAAGTTGTTGCAGGAATGATCGAGTGTATGGCATTAACAATCTCACCTTCCGTTACTTCTTCGCACCTGCAGATAACACGTCCATACAGAGGATTTTTTTTTACTAATTTTTCTCTTTCCATATGTGATAATTCTTTAAAACGTGGCTTAGGCTTTCTTACCGGGTTCCATTTGTTTTTCTTTTTTAATTTTTCACCTGCATCTTTTAATAATTTTACAACTCTTCTTGCAATAGCAGGGGCACTTGCAAAGCCTGGGGATTCTATACCAACCAGATTTATAAAACCTGAATAGCCTTTTGGTATTTCTATTATAAAATCATGTGAGTCTGCATTGGTTCGTGCACGTAAACCTGCAAATTGGGCAATTACATCTTTTATATTTAGAGAAGGAACAAGTCTTTTTGCATTCTCGGTAATTTGCTCTAATCCTAATCTGGTAGTATCCCTTAAATCTTTACTGTCTGTAAATACTGCATTTGGTCCGATCATAACATTACCGTGTGTAGTAGTAGTTACCAGTGTACCTTTGCCTTTTTCTGTAGGGACAGGATATAGGACTGTATTTAATGTAACCTTTGATGCATCAAAAATAAAGTATTCTCCACGCCTCGGCGTTATCTTTAAATTTAAATTTAGACCGGCTTTATGCATCACTTCATCGGAATACAGTCCGGCACAGTTTATTACCCATTTTGCAAAAAAATCTCCTTTATCTGTTTTTATACCGGTGATCTTCTTTTTTTCTTTTATGAAGTCTAAGAATTTAGTGTTTAATGATAATTGCACTCCATTTTGTACAGCATTTTCACAGGATGCCATTGTAGCTGAATACGGATCTATTACTCCTGTTGTAGGAGTCCATAATGCTCCTAAAGCTTTAGGATTTATCTTAGGTTCTTTGTATAAAAGCTCATTTTTTTTAATAACCTCAATGCCTTTTACACCGTTTAATATTGCTCTTTCATATAACATTTTTACATTGTAAAATTCCTTCTGTCCGATTGCTACAACATAACTTCCTGTTCTTTTAAAGGGTATTGATAATTCCTTTGCTGTATTTTCCCACATCAAATTACCTTTAAGATTCATCTCTGATTTTAAAGAGCCCGGTTTTGGATCATGCCCCGAATGAATTATACCTGAGTTTGCAGAACTTTCACCCATACATATGTCGCATTCTTTTTCTATTAAGAGTATATTAAGTTTATATCTTGAAAGAAAACGGGCTGTCATACAGCCTATGATTCCTGCACCGATTATTATTATGTCCAGGGGTTTTTTCTTCATTGTATTATTTCCTAATATTATATATATATTTTTCATTGTAATTAAAAATATTTTAATAAGCAATACTTGATTTAAATAAACTATTTTTTTTGTTATTTTAATATAATAATTAAAATAGATAATTAATAAATTTATTAAATTTAAAAATCATCTGTCTTATTTAATAATATCAACATTATATACAAATAATTGTCTGAAATTTGACAGTTAATTAACAAGTTATTGACAGTTATGATTATATAGATTGCCATATTGATGGAAATTTTTACTTAATTTATATTTACTAATATTTGTAATTTATTTATATGTCTATATTTATGTATATGCTTATTAAATTCATTACGATTTTATTATTTATATTAATATTTTTAAGTTTTTTTCAATATATTAACAAGTTATTGACAATTAATAATAATCTGAATTTTTTTCTTGACAGGCATTATTTTATTGTATTAGTTATAAATAATTTTTTTATCATATTTATATGCATTCTTTATTCTTTTTTAAGTATTCTAACACTTTTTGATCTTAAAATATAAAATTGTTTACCTGTTTAATTAAAAAGGATTGCAATAATTTTAAAAGAGTGACAAATTTGAGTCAATTTAGTATATATAAAAATAAAGAAAAATAATTTACATTGACACATAGACTAATGTTTTATAAAATTAGCTGATTTTTATTATCGTAGGATTATTTAATGAATAAAAAAGTAGCCGTACTTGGAGCAGGCTCATGGGGTACAACTCTAGCTGTTTTGTTATCAAAAACTTTTAATGTTTCTGTCTGGGAATTTGATATAGAACAATCAAAAAAATTGATTAATGATAGAGAAAATCATAAATTTTTACCCGGTATATTATTACCCGATAATATTAGTATTACCAATGATATAAAAGAAGCTGTTAGTGATTCTAAAATCCTTATTTTTGCTGTTCCTTCTTTTGCTTTAAGGAGTTTATGTGAGAATGCAAAAGGATTTATCGGTAAAGATCAGCTTTTGGTAACGGTCATTAAAGGAATTGAGGATAAAACATTCCTGAGGATGTCTCAGATTATTGATACCGTCATACCGGAAAAAAGAGGAGTGGTAGCATTATCGGGTCCTACTCATGCAGAGGAAGTAAGCAAAAAAATCCCGACAGCCATTGTTGCCGCATGTGCTGATCTAAAAATAGCCGAGGATGTACAAAAAGCATTTATGAGGGATTATTTCAGGGTATATACAAATGAAGATATAATCGGTGTTGAGCTTGGAGGGGCTACAAAAAATATTATTGCCATAATTGCAGGTATATGCGACGGTATTGGATTTGGCGACAATACAAAAGCTGCAATTATAACAAGAGGCTTAGCTGAAATGATTAGGCTCGGTAAAAAAGCGGGGGCTAATGAAATGACTTTTTCCGGGCTTGCAGGCATGGGTGATTTAATAGTCACCTGTACATCAAGATATTCAAGAAACAGATATGTTGGTGAAGAGTTGGGCAAAGGCAGAAGTATTGATGATATAATAAACTCTATGTCTATGGTTGCCGAGGGTGTAAAAAACTGCAAATCTGTTTTTCATTATGCTCAAAATCTTGATGTTGAGATGCCTCTTACGGAAGAATTATATAGATTAATCTATGAAAAAGAAAGTGTGAGTGAGTCTATAAAAAGACTTTTAGGAAGAAAAGAAAAATATGAGCACTGGGAATAATAAAAAAGAATATTTTACAATTGGAGAGGTTTCTGAAATAACCGGCATAAAGTCTACGGTATTAAGGTTTTGGGAAACGGAATTTGAAATTTTAAATCCAATTAAAAATAAATTCGGGCACAGGGCTTATACTGATAATGATATTGAGGTAATTAACAAAATTAAATATTTATTATATGAAAAGGGATTGACGATAAAAGGGGCAATCAATTTTTTAAAATCAAATAATACAAATAGTATCATGAATGCAAATGATATTAAAGATAAATTAAAAGAGATCTTAGAAATATTAAAAAATGATAAAGGGGAAAAATGAGGTTTACAGGAAAAATAATTGACAAAGAAGTAATGGATATAATTAATAAATATAATAATGAACATATATTATATTTTTGGGATGAATTAAATGAAAATGAAAGAAATAATTTAATTCATGAATTAAAAAGTATAGATTTTGATAAACTCAATGAGTATTATAATTATTATCTAAATCAAAAAAATAAAGTAATTACTGTTGATCCGACAGATTATTTATCTATTGAGCAAAAATATCAAATAAACGGATTAAAAGATTTAGGTATAGATGCACTTAAAAAAAATAAGGTTGGTTTTTTAACAGTTGCAGGGGGGCAGGGATCCAGACTTGGATATGAGCATCCAAAAGGATGTTTTCCTGTTAGTACGGTAAAGAAAAAATCATTGTTCCAGGTTTTTGCAGAAAAAATTAAGTTTTACAGTAATTATTATGATAATGATTTTAATTGGTATATTATGACTTCGGAATATAATTATCAGGAAACAATAGATTTTTTTAAACATCATAAATATTTTGGATTAAAAGAAAATCAGGTTATTTTTTATAAGCAGGGGATGCTCCCTTCTCTTACATTAGACGGTAAATTAATACTTAAAGATAAATCAAGTATTTTCAGGAATCCTGATGGTCATGGAGGCATTTTAAAGGCTCTTTTAAAAAAAGGATTGCTGGATGAGATGCAGGATAAGGGCATTGAATATCTTTCATATTTTCAGGTTGATAATCCTCTTGTAGATATGGCGGATCCTTATTATATAGGCTATCATATTAAAGAAAAGAGTGAGGTAAGCTCTAAGGTAATTCCCAAACTTTATCCGGAAGAAAGACTTGGTGCTATCTGCAAGATGGACGGTATTAATGGTGTTATTGAGTATTCTGATTTACCAAAGGATAAAATGTATGAAAAGAATGAGAATGGTGTTTTAAAATACCTTATGGGATCAATTGCCATTCATATATTTAATGTGGATTTTTTGATTCATTTTACAAGGATTATGCCTATTCATTTTGCTAAAAAAAAGATAAGAGGCTATAAAATGGATAACGGCAGGTTGATTTTAAGTGAAACGGAAGGAATTAAATTTGAAACATTTGTTTTTGACTCTATACCTTATGCAAAAAAATCTGTTTTTTTTGAAACAGAAAGGGAGAGTGAGTTTTTTCCTTTAAAAAATAAAACAGGCATTGATTCTATTGAGACTTGTATTGAGGGGCAAAATAAAGAATTTTACAGATGGATCAGAGATGCAGGGATATGGCAGAGGGATTATGAAGGTGAGAATGTTGAAATAAGCCCTTTATACGCTCCAAGTAAGGAAATTTTTCTTACAAAAGCAGCTAAGGATGGCGATAAATTAAGAAAAGCTGTTTATGATAATAGGGGCAAGATTAATGAAAACATTTATATTGAATAGACTGCTTATATTATTTATTTTTTTCTTTCAGATTATTCCTTTTGAAATAATTGCTGATGAAAATTTTGATTATATTGACAGTGTAAATGTAAGAAAAAGATTTTTTTTAAATGAACAAAATTGGGATTTGTATCTTAATGAAAAAAAGATTTATGATAAATTTGATAATTATAAAATTGGATTTATATGCAAAAAGGATCAAGATAATTATATATTAAGTTTTTTTCCTATTCAATATGAGACAAAAGATGTAAGTGTTTATAATTATTTCGGGGGAATAAGCTACCTCTTTGATAAAGATAAAAACCTATTATCGGTAATGGTTTTTTACCATCATAATGACAAATCTTATATATCTTTTAAAAAAGAAAATGAAGGTAAATTTGATATTTACCTTTTTGGGAAAATTTTTAAAAGAAATTTAAATTATTATTTTTCATTTGATTCATTAAAATATTTACCTCTTAATGCTGTTTTTAAATTATTAAAAGACAACAATATTGAAAATGAAGTTTTGATTAATAAGAATGATTACAGACTTAAAGAAGAATTTATTAAGAATATAATTCTCCCGGGGATTACATCAATATATGTTGAAGACGGTGCAAAAAATGAGTTTGGTGAATATGTATATATAGAAAACGAAGAGCCCCAGAAGCCGAAAGAACAGGGATTAAATTGCAGCGGTTTTTTAAAAGAAATTGCTGATAATTATATCAGGTTTTTAAATCCTGATTTTGGATATCTAAAAATTGCTGATTTAAAAAGAAAGAGGCTGGAAGAAAGAAAAGATATTACTTTCCAGTATAAAGAATTAAACGGAGACCCGTTTTTTGGTATTGACTGGGTAAAAAATACTTTAGATAAAATAAATCAGTTATGCAATTATAAATTTTTAAAAGCTACGGAGATTAAGAATGATAAATATACTTTTTATGATGAAAATAGAGGATACAATATTGATGATTTAAAAAGTATATTATTCAGGGATCAGCTTAGAGACTCAACTAGTTTTTATATACTTGTTTTTAATGAGTTAAGGGGCAGGGGAAGATTAAAGCATAAAACAAGGCCCATTGTTCCCGAATATTACCATATAGCCGTTATCGTACCATATTTTTTTAATCATCATTTTTATTTAAGAGTTTTTGAAAGCAATGAAGAGACGGGTTTTAATAAGATGATCGGTAATCATTCAGGTGAGAAGGTATTGATATTTAAAGTACCTTTACCTATTGTTAATATGTGATTTTTAAAGATAATAATGCTTTAGCCTGACAAAATAAATTAAAATCTTTATAAATGTATTAATTAAAAAACTAAACTTTAAAAACCTAAGATTATATTTTTATATTTAAATTTGATAAAGTATTATATTGATGAGAATGCAGAATAGAACATGATTTTTTCTCATTACTATAAATACTGTTTTTAATGATGGATTTATATGGATAATACTATTACGGATATCATTGTTAAATTAACTCCTATTTTTGTATTAATAGGGTTAGGGGTCTGTATAAGATATATAGGACTTCTCAAAGATGATACTATTGATGACTTAAAAAAGATTATAATAAACATATCCCTGCCGGCAATACTTTTTTTTGCATTCTTAAACATCAATCTGAAAATATCATATATTTTTATTTTCATTTTGATTTTTCTTTTTTGTATTATACTCTATATTTTCGGCTTTATTGTAAGAAAAATATTTAATATGCAAAATGAATATGTCCCTTTTTTAATGACGGGTTTTGAGTTTGGTATGATGGGAGCTGTATTTTTTGGTGCTGCATTCGGCATTGAAAATATGGGATATATAGGACTGATAGGATTAGGGCATGAGTTTTTCATATGGTTTGTTTATGTCACATTATTAAAAAAACATGCCGGCGGTGAAAGCAATTTTTTTTCAACCTTAAAAAATTTTATTACTTCACCTGTGATTATTGCCATTATTGCAGGTCTTGTATTTAATATTCTTAATCTGAAAAGCTTCATGGAAAGTTTTATCATATCAAAAGCTGTTTTTCACTCCTTACAGTATTTAACCGGTTTAACTGTGCCCCTTATTTTAATAATCATTGGTTATAATATTAAATTTGATCCTGTATTATTTACTAAAGGCTCTTATTTAATATTCATAAGATTATTAATAATTCTCAGTATTATTATACCAGTTGATTTGTTTGTATTTAAAAAACTGCTTAAGCTGGATGCTATCTTTTCTGCTGCTCTGTATATTTTTGTGATTTTACCCCCTCCTTTTATACTACCGCTTTTTATAAAAAAGGATAATGAGAATGAGATCCAGTATGTTAATGGCGTATTGCTGCTTTATTCATTTGTAAGTATAATAATTTTTTCAGTTTATTATATTTTATATTCATACAGGATATTATAATTAAAAGTTTTCCGATAGATTTTTATTATTTCAGCGATATATATATATAATTTGTAGTGAATAGTATATTTTATATTAATCATTTATTAGAATTAGCTTGTTCCGGCAGTAATTCTTTTTGTATAATAAAAATAAAGGTTTTACATTGTGAAAAAAATTATAAGTTATATAACTGATGATTTAATTATAAAAAAATTTAAACTTTATAATTCTAAAATCAATTTATTAAAAAAGAAATATATAATATAAACTTTAATATGATAAATATTATACCGGTATTAATCGGCAGTATGATTTCGGACAATTTTAAAGGCAACTAATTATTATGAATAAAAAATTAATAATATTTTTGTTATTTTTAATTATTTTTTTAGATTGTAAAAAAAATTATCAACTGGTGTCTGATACCGATAATCTGAAAAAAACAGTTGTAGTTCCTGTTTTAAATTATCCGATACCTGATAATAAAAATATAATCTGGTGTTCTGATTTTCAAATTGCATGGAATCAATTAAAAAATGAAATCAATGAGCCTGTAAAATTGTTAACCGATAATGAAATGTTTGTAAAATATCTGAATGAATCAAAACAGGGTATTAATGATTTACCGGGGGGATCATATTATGTAAAATCATTTATACCCAATAAGGATAATATAAAAAATATTACTAAAGAATTTAAAAAAATATTTCCGGGAGAATCACTTCCTGATTTTGATACTGATAATAACTCTTTTATAATATTTTCTTTTTTAAAAACAGATATAAAATTTAAAAAACCGTTTTTTGATAATAAGAATGATTTTTATTTTACTTCAGCTAACGGAGATAGAAATAATATTTTAACCTTTGGTATCAGGGATAATGACAGAGATAAATATAAAGATTTAAGAGCTCAGGTTAAAATACTTTATAGATCCGGATCTAATGAACTTGAGAATGAATTTGATGAATTTATAATCGACCCGTGTGTTTCATCCGGTGTAAATCAATTGGTATTGGCATGTATAAAGAAGAAAGATAGTTTATATGAAATGTATGAGTATATTCAAAAAAAAATATCTGAATATCAAAAAGAAAAAAATTATAATTATATGACTGAATTTAATATATCTGATGTATTATTGATCCCAAATATTTCTTTTGATATTAAAAGGGAGTACAATGAAATTGCTGGTAAATATTTTTTGAATAATAAATTGAAAGACTTGTATATAGATAAGGCAGAACAAAATATAGTATTTAATTTAGATAAAAGCGGCGTAAAATTAAAATCATTTACTATCATCCGGTATCTCTCAGGTTCATATTATTATGAATTTAATAAACCATTTTTACTTTATATAAAAAAAAGAGATGCAAAATATCCTTTTTTGGTAATATGGATTGATAATGAGGAATTATTGCTAAAAAGACATGAATAATAATAATAAAAATTAAATCAATTTTATTAAAATTAATATTAATTTATTTAGTAAAAATATAAATAAGTAATATATTGTTTTTTGGTGGTATAGATATATAAAATTAATGAAGATTATTAAAAATTTATAATATATATTTTCAAAAATTTTTAAAATTATAATTTCCTTGACTATTATTTCTTTTTTATGATAATTTTAATATGATTAATAAATAATTAAAATTATAAATTTTTTGTTATCAATGATACCCAAATAATGAATACTATATATCTTTTTAAGAAAGAAGGAATATTATAGTGAATAAGAAATCTAATAAAATAAGATCTTTAAAAAGTAAAATTATAATTTTTATTGTTTTAATTATTCTTGTTTTTGAAGGAATTTTTAGTTCTATAAGAATTATTGGTTCTGGTAAAAAAAACGCACAAGAGTTAAAAAAAACTCAGGAAGTCATTATTAATGAATTAATAAATACACTATCATTACCGCTTTGGAATTTTAATTATGATCAAGTAAAAGCATTAATAAGTATGAAATTACAAAACAGAGATTTTGTAGGATTATTTATTTATGATAAAGATAATAATGAGCCTCTATTGGGATTTGTTAAAGAAAATAATGAAATCAGGGAAACAACTGAAAAATTAACACAAAAATATATAAAGATTTCTAAAGAAATAGCTTATGAAGAAAAGGTATATTGGACTGCTGATTTTTATTTTACAGATGAATATGTCAAAGAAATAATAATAATAAACATTATATTTGCATTATTAAGTACAATTATTTTAACACTCATAATATCAATTTTTCTCTTTTTTATTATTAATAGATTAATCATTATTCCAATTAAAGCTACAACATCTATATTAAAAGATATTTCAGAAGGTAAAGGTGATCTTACTAAAATGATAAATACCAAATTAAATGATGAAATTGGAGAGCTGGCAAAGTATTTTAATAATTTTATTTTATCATTAAATACTATTATTAAAAATATAAAAGAGATAATTGAAAAAACAAGATATATGAGTAATGATTTGGCTTCAAGTTCGCATGAATCATCTACTGCGGTAGAAGAAATGAATATGACTATAAAAAGTATCAATGAAAAAATAACCAATCTTGATCAGCAAATAGGATTATCAAGTAAAGCAGCTGAGGAAGTAAAAGATTTTATAACAGATGTTGTTAATCATATTTCCAATCAAACAGTATCAATAAATGAATCATCAATGGTAATAGAAGGAATCTCATCATCAATAAAAAAACTTGCTTTGACTTCTGAAAAGAAATTGGAAATAACGGAGGAATTAAAACAGATTGCATTTTCCGGATCAAAATACATGAAAGATACAATTGATATAACCATTAAAGTAGCTGAGTCTGCTAATGTGATAATGGAAATGATAAAAGTAATAAATAATATTGCTAGTCAGACAAATCTTCTTGCAATGAATGCTGCAATAGAGGCGGCTCATGCCGGTGACCAAGGAAAGGGATTCAGTGTTGTTGCTGATGAAATTAGAAAATTAGCTATAGGTACGGCTAATAATTCTAAAGAAATATCTATTTCATTAAAAAAGATTATTGACCTTATCCAGGATTCGGAAACTAATTCTGATAAAACTGGAAAGTCTTTTACTCTTATAGTTGATAGAATAAAACAGGTTGCAGAAAGCATGCTGGAAATTAAAGAAGGAATGGGGGAATTATCAATAAGTAGTAATCAGGTAATGGAGAGTCTAAATTTGATTATAAATACTACTAAAGATGTTGAAAACTCTTCTTTGAGAATGAATGGGGAGATAAGCAGAATAACAGAAAGCCTGAATAATTTAATAAATATTTCTTTTGAAACAAAAAGTGGAATGCAGGAAATTAGTGAGGGAATAAAAGAGGTTTTTCTTGGGGCAGAACAAGTATCAAAATTTGGTATTGAAAATGCAAATAATATAAAAGAATTAGAAGAACTTATAAGTCAATTTAAAACTAATTAATGTTAATAGAGATCAATCAATAAACTGTCTAAATAGATAAAAATTAACTTTTTTAAACAGTTTATTGATTTATTATTTAAAAAATACAAGTTTATTTTATAGTTTATAATTTTGATGTATCAAGATATTTATTTAAAAGTTTTAAATATAGTTTTTGTCCATTTAGTTTATCGAATGCTTTATCATATTTATCTACTATATTTACTGAACTTTTAGGAAAAACGACATGAAAAGCAGATGTTTTTTCAGGAAGATCAAGGACTTTAATACTGCCGCTGAGATTCATTAGCTTACTTATCATTAATAGTGATGCTTTATCCGGGGCATATACAGCATCTATTCTATTAGCAAGAAGTTTTTTAAAGTTTATTTCATTAAAATTGGGTGCAGCAATAAGATCAAATTTTATTCGAGAATCTTTCATAAAAGGAGAGATATAAGCCTTATCAGCGTAACCGATTATCATGCCGACAAGATCATCTGTAGTTGAAATTTTTTGTAAATTTTTATCTTTCCGGACAGCTATTGCTGATTTACTTAAAAAAAATGGTTTTTTTGTAAATGCATAAGTTGAAATTCTATCAGGTGTTGCAGTAAGAAGAGCAGCAGCATAATCTTTTTCTATTTTTAAAATTTCAAGCTGTCTAGGTATAGTCGATGGCTGTTTATCCCAGATAAATTTAACTCCCATTTCAGTGGCTATATTATTTTCTATAAATTCATATAAAGCACCTTTCATTTGGCCTGTTTTTTCATCCAGGAAAATATGCGGTTCAACATTAAAAAAAGCAATTTTTATTGAATCTGTACCGGCAACAATATCAATAGATGAATTATTCATATCCGATTTTTCATATATTTTTGATGACATTGTTGTGAAAATTAAAAAAAATATTATAAATATCAGCATTAAATACATAATTTTTTTCATATTGATCTCCTTTCCAAAAAATAGATTATTAAAATAATTATAAACTAATTAAAAATGTTTTTCATAAATAAATTTATATTTTAAAAAAAATGAAATTTTTTAATATTTTATTTTTTTAAAAATAATTAATGATTTCTTTATTTTTTTCCAAATCACTTTTAAATTATATTAGCATTTCATATAATATAATCATGTGGTATTTATTATGATTAATTTATCCGGCTATCAAATTAATGAAGAGATCTTTATAAGTTATAATTCTACATTATTTCGTGGGATTCGTAGTTCAGACAAAAAACCTGTTATTATCAAATTGTTAAATAAAGAATATCCGTCAGAAAAAGAATTATCATATTTTCGGCGGGAATATGAAATTACAGAAAAATTATCGGTAAATATACTTTAATACATGAAATTTATAAATCTCTTGCTGATAAAAAAGGATATTTTATCTCAGGTAAATTTGATCAGCTAGAAAAAAACATTCCTTTTTATGCTATTATCCAGGCTTTGCAAGGATTAATTCGTCATTTGCTGGTAGAATCAGAAGAAAATTTGAAAATTTGGAAAGAACATATAATTGGTTCTTTAACTCAAAACGCGCAGATTATAATTGATCTTATCCCTGAAGTAGAGCAGATTATAGGCAAACAATCACCTATAATAGAGTTAAATCCTGTAGAAGTTCAAAATAGATTTCAGATGATTTTACGTGATTTTATAAAAGTATTTGCTAAAATGGAGCACCCTCTTGTTATTTTCCTGGATGATCTTCAATGGAGTGATATCTCTACTCTGGATTTACTAAAATATTTGCTGGGATCAAGTGATGTACAATATATTCTTTTTATTGGAGCTTACAGAAAGAATGAGGTAAATCCCGGACATCCGTTATTATTAATGCTTGAGGATATGAAAAAAAAATCTCAAGATTTGCATCAATTATTTTTAAAACCTTTAAAAAAATCAGATATAAATCAATTAATATCTGATACTTTTAGGAGTCATCCGGAAAATACAAGAGCCTTAACAGATATAATTTTTCAAAAGACAAAAGGGAATCCCTTTTTTATTAATTAGTTATTGAATTTATTATATCACCGGGGTGTATTTAAATTTCTTATTGATAAAAGACGATGGGAATGGGACTTAAAAAAAGTAGAAGGGGTTGAAGTAAGTGATAATGTTATTGACTTATTAGTACAAAGTCTCGAGTCATTACCTCCAAAGACATTGATAATTTTAAAATTAGCGGCTTGCATTGGGAATTATTTTGATTTAAAAACTCTTTCATTAGTTAGCGAACAATCAGCGATAGATGTTGGTGAAAATTTATGGGCTGCTGTTGAAGGCGAGATAATTTATCCTTTGGACAATAATTATCGTTTAATTAATCTTAAAAAGAAAGGAATAGAATTTCCCTCTGTTGAAGTAATTTTTTATTTTCAGCATGATAGAATTCAGCAGGCTGTTTATTCATTAATACCTGATGATGAAAAGGCATTAATTCATCAAAGGATCGGTAAATTTTTATTACAATCCAGTTATAAGGAAAGTAAAAATCTTTGCCCTGAAATTATTCAATATGTTGTGCGTACTATGAAAAACATAGTTATTAATAATGCCGGCATTGAAGGAGATTTTCAAAATTGCCCATATATTCAAGAACATCAGATTAAGTCTGTCTTATGTATGCCGGTTATTTATCAGAATACATTAAAAGGAGTAGTGTATCTTGAAAACAATCTATCTGATAATGTGTTTAATAATGATAGAATTAAAATTTTAAAAATTTTATCTTTTCAAGCCTCAATTTCCATTGATAATGCCAGATTATATAAAAATTTGGAAGATAAAGTCAGAGAAAGAACGATTCAACTTAAGAGTGCAAATGAAAAACTAAAAGAACTGTCTTTGCTTGATCCGTTAACCTCTCTCCATAATAGAAGGTATATTTATGAGTTTGTATCAGAGTTATCAGTGAATTTTATAAAGAATAAAATCAGATTATTGAATAATGATGATAAAAGGGATTTATCTGTAAAAAATAAAGTATTAGGAGTTTTTTTAATCGATATTGACCATTTTAAAGAGGTGAATGATACATATGGACATCTGGCAGGAGATAATGTATTGGTTTCTATATCAAAGGAATTTAAAAAGATGATTAGAGTAGATGATTTTATTGTTAGATGGGGAGGGGAAGAGTTTTTAATTATTTTAAATAATACAAATCCGGAATATTTAGAAATATTTTTAAAAAAAGTAATTAATACTATAAAAAAAACAGCATTAAATTTATTTGATAATAAAACAATATATAGAACATGCTCTATTGGCTGTACTAAGATACCGATATATAAAAATGCCCCAGGATTTTTAACCCTTGAACAGACAATAAATTTATGCGATTACGCATTATATTTAGCAAAAGAAAACGGAAGAGACTGTGCCGCTTATATTAAATTAAAAGAGCAGGATAATATAAATGAAGATATTAAACAATATCTAATAAATTTATCAAAAAATATAAAGATTAATTATGATTTTATTGATATAGAATTTATTAAATAATTATCAGTGGTTTTAAAAGATTCATTATAAAAGATTATGGCATGAAGAAAAAATAGATTGTTTATATGGTATATGTTCAATATTCTTTATATCATTACCTTAAACAATCTTGATGAATAAGGATGCATTTTATCCAGCCTGAAAATACCTTCTTTGTTAACTTCTATTATTTCATTATTCCAGATATCCTGCAATTTTTTTATTGATTTAGTCAGTTCATATCTGTTAAGCTCTATTTCTTTTGTAAGAGTCCTGTTCTTAAAATTAAAGATACCAATATAGCCTGCCGTATTATATAAAATTTCAGGCAGTGCTTTTTCCATTAAATCAAGAGCTATGCATTTGCCGTGAAAACATTTATCATTTAATGAAATTATTGTTTTTATTTCATCGATTATTTCTTTTGATAATTCCAGCATATTATCGCTTAAAAATAATGAACTTCCTAAAAGTATTATTGTGTTTATCTGTGATTTTCTTTGATGTGATGTTAATTTTGTCTTTTTTTTCCTGATCATGAGACAGTCAGGGTCATTTATCCATAATGACTTGCTCATTGTGCATCTTACCATATTGTTTCTTAAAGAGTTTCTTAATCCGAGCATTGCTCCTGTATGCAGTATTGTACCGCTTATTTTTTTCCAGTACGGAGCAGTATCGGGACCTACTCTCATTAAATCAACCATGCCTATACCGCTTGATATAGGCATCCCGCAGCCTGCCAATATGACATTGCTGCCGGCTTCTTCTCTTATAACTTTCATGCCATATTTTAATACTTCCGTTCTGGTGAGAGCCAGGTTATGATGTGTACCTCCACGCAGGCATCCGCCGAATAAAAAGTCGAGCTTTAAGTATTCAAATCCCCATTCATGTACTATTGTCCTGATAACCTTGCGAAGGTATTCTTCAAATCTGGGATAAGTTATATCCAGGGCATAATAAAACAGTCCTTTCCAGCTGGGATTATAACCGCATACAAGAGGTTTGCCGTATTGGTCTTTTAATATATATTCCGGGTGAATGCTTATAAGCTCTGATTTTTTATCTGCTATAAAAGGAGCTATCCAGATCCCCGGTATGAATCCGTTATCTTTTATTGTATCCGTTATTTTTTTCATCTGACCTTTAAAATTGTGAGTCAGATCCAGCCAGTCGCCGACATTTTTTTGATATCCGTCATCAATCTGTATATAATCAATATCCAGTTTTTCTTCTTTTATTTTTAAAAGATTTCTATATATAATATTAGGAGTTATTTTATTGTAATAATAATACCATGATGACCAGCCTTTAAAATTTTTTTCATGTTCTTTTATTTTATGCTTATTTTTTATATAATTAAAATATTTTAATAAAAGACCTGATGTTTCTCCCTGAGCCATTATTATGCCGTCAAGCTGGATTGTTTCACCTTTTTCCAGCATTTTCCTGCCGAAATCATATACTAGCTCTATGTGATTCATTTTAAAACCGGTTCTGTAAAATTTAAGCCTTATATAAAAAAATTGATTAAATGGAGTGGACTGTCCTACTAAAAAGGATTCATGGCTTGACAGGTCGCATATAATGGAGTACATTTCGCTGGATAAATTGCCGGCAGTATTTGAAGGAAGATTTGCCATATTACTTGATGCCAGTGAAACCAGTTGCAGCCATGGTCTTAAAGGCTTGTCTTTAAGTTTATAACTTCTTGCGGTAGACCATGACTGGTATCCGTTCCTTAGGAATGATATGTCGCTTGGTTTAAAGCCTTTTAAGAAGTTATCCAGTCCGTTTTCCGTAGGGAAAACAAGTCTTGTTATACGTATTGAAGAATCCGATACATTTTTTATTTTTAATGATAAAAGTGAGCCGAATCCGGGAGAATTATCCCATTTGCCCTTTAACTCTATAAAATTGTTTACATAATATAAAGTGTCTCTTTTTTTTGTATATTGCTTTGTTAAAGGAAATACTTTTCTTTTAATACCAATCTTTAATTGTATTGAAGGAAAGAGTCCGATTTGATCCCATAATATTCTGTATCTTTTTTTATCTTGATTACTTGTTGATTCAAACATAATAATTTAATAAAATATCAATAGTAAAAATAGATGTTATTTTTTTTATATTATAGTAAACGCATTATTGCAACAATATTTTTTATTGAAATTATTTTTTTTAAATTTATTTGATAAAATGTTAATATTCTATTAATGTTTAAATCATGAAAGGGAAGTTTTGAATAATAAAATAATTATATTAAGTTTTGTTATTTTTATTTTTACAGGTATTTTGCATTCCGAAGAATCACTGCCGAAATTGATTAAAATGGGATATTTTTTAAAAGCCGGAGAGATTATCAGTTATGAGAATGCCGGTAAGCGTGATGTTGAAGGAATAACCGGTTTAATGTATGCAGCAAGATACGGTAAAAATGATTTGATTAAAAAGCTATTGTCATATGGCGCAGATATCAATTTACAGGATACTGAAGGCTGGCATGCTTTAATGGAGGCAAGTGCAAACGGTTGGGTGGATACTGTAAAGTTATTAATTGATAACGGGGCTGTTGTTGATCTGGAAAACAATAACGGCTGGACTGCTTTAATGTATGCCTGTCAAAACGGTTATTATAATATTGCAAAATTATTGATTGAAAATAAAGCAGATATAGAGCACACAGTTAAAAATGCTGAGTTATATTATAATGCACTGCATACAGCATGCGCAAATGGAAATAAAATAATTGTCGGATTATTAATAGAAAATAAAGCTGATTTAAATAAACAGGATCAAAACGGCTGGAATGCATTAATGTATGCTGCTGAGTATGGATATTATGATATTGTAAAAATGCTTATAGATAACGGTATTGATATTAATCGAGAAAATAAAGACGGGTGGGATGCATTAATGATTGCAAGTCAAAACGGTTATGCTGATATTGTAGAATATTTAATAGTAAATGGAGTAAAGCCGGATAGAGTTGGAAAGAATAAAGAGAAATATTATAATGCACTGCATGCTGCATGTGCAAACGGTTTTATGGATGTTGTTGAATTATTATTAAAAAATAAAGTAGATGTAAATGTTAAAGACTGGCGCGGCTGGACTCCAATAATGTGGGCTGCCTGTTACGGGTACAAGGATATTGTCAGTTTATTAATTAAAAATCAGGCTGATCCGGATAAAAATAATGATCTAGGTTTGGATGCCTTAAAATTGTCATTAATATATGGAAAAGATAAATCTTTATTCAATTTTTTATTAAATAAAAGTAAAAAAGAAAATAATATATTTTATTATATAATTAAAGGTGACCTTTTTAATATCAAAAATAATTTTGATATAGACAAAATATATCTTGATAAAGAAGGCAGATCGGCATTGATATATGCTGTTATAGCCGGTAAAATAAATCTTGTAAAATATTTTTTATATAATAAAAATTATATAAATATTACTGACAACTATGGCAATACTCCCTTAATATGGGCAGCAATGAGTGATAATGATAAAATTTTTAGATTACTGGTTGATAATGGAGCAGATCTTAAATTATCTAATAATGAGGGGTTAACTCCTCTCCATATAGCTATCAGATTTAATCATAAAAAAACAATTGATTATATATTAAGCAGTAATGCTGACATAAACGTACAGGATAATAACGGAAGAACCCCATTAATGGATGCATCTTATTTTGGGCACAGTGATACAGTAAAAAAATTAATTGCCTGTAATGCCAGCATAAATTTACTGGATAATAGAAAAAATACAGCTGTAATAAATGCATTTAAAAATAATTATAAATTTATTGCATTTTATTTACTTAAGACCGGAGCAAAATTGTACAGTCATAAAAGTTTATATTATTCTCAACTGCATAGTGCTTGTGCAAATAATGATATAGATCTAGCAAAAAAATTATTATATAACGGATTATTTGCTGACATATCTGATAATGAAAACTGGACGCCTTTAATGGAAGCATGCTTAAGGGGGAATATGGATCTTGTTAAATTATTGATAGAAAATAATGCAGATATCAATAATCAGGATAAATACGGATGGAGTCCTCTGCTTATTGCTGCAATGACGGGAGCTAATCAAATTGCATTTTATTTGCTGGATAAAGGTGCAAAATTTGATCTAAATAATAAGAATATAAATAATGTATTAATAAATAATTCCGGAAATAATAATATTGATCTTGTAAAATATCTTTTTGATTTAGGCATGAGTGTTGATTGTACTGATCAGGATGGTACTACTCCTTTAATTGCTGCATCTTACAGCGGCAGTAAGGATGTTTTTAATTTTTTAATTAAAATGAAAGCTGATATTAATATAAAAGATAAAGACGGCTGGTCTCCATTGATGTATGCATCTTTAAGCGGGCAAATCGATATAGTTAGGGAGCTTTTAAATTTAAACGCCGATATAAATACTCATTCTGATAATAATGATTTTTTTTATAATTCTTTGCATGCTGCATCAGCATACGGATACAATAATATTGTTGAATTGCTTATAAAAAACGGGATTAAGATAAATGAACAGGATAAAAACGGCAACTCAGCATTGATGTGGGCTGTAAAAAATAACCATGAAGAAACAGTAAGAATTTTATTAAAAAATAATGCCGATGTAAAGCAGGTTAATAATAGCGGTAAAAATGTATTTAATATAGCAGAGGAAAATGGTTTTGCTAATATAAAAAAGATCATTGATGATTATAAATAGGTGATTTTTAAATTAAATTACTTTATCAGGATAAAAAATGAAACAAATTATAATATCTATTATATTTATTATATCAATTAATATTTATTGTGATGATGTGTTATTAAAGGATTTTTCTGAAGCTTCTAAAAATAAAAATGATATGAGGAATTCTGAAAAGGATATATATTTTTTTAAATTATATTTTAATGATACATATTATTTTATTGATTTTAATATTGAAGATTTCATAGATTCTATCTATAAACTTGACAGTATGGTGCTGTTTGATAAAAAAAATAAGGTGTTTAAAGCTTATGATTATTTTAATATTGATGAAAGAAAAGATTATGATTATAGTATGATTTTCTGGAATAAGTTTTTTAATAAAATTTATCATGATAATTTTTTTAGGATGGATAGTATAGTTAATTTCTTTAACCTGCAGAATGAAAAAAACAACTGGACGGATTTGGAGTTTTTAAAAAAAATAGTATCAAGTATTCAAAATTTAAACTATATAAGACCTTACCAGTTTATAACTGACTGGCTCAGAGGAGATTCTTTTTTTGATTTTTTTACTCCTAACGGAGTTGCTTTTTATGAATCAGGCGATTGTGATACAAAATCAATTTTTTTATTAATAATATTAAAGAGATTAGGATTTGATGCAGTGCTTATTCATTCGCCTGATTATCTGCATGTCATGGTTGGTGTAAACATTGATGCAGAGGGTAAATATTTGGAATACAATAGTAAAAAATATTATTTTATTGAGGTAACTGAAAAAAATTATGATATCGGTAAGATCTATATACGTATGGATGATATGGATAAATGGTATGTTATCAGTATGGAATAATTTATATTGATTTTTTTTATAATATATCGTATATTCCACACAAAATTAATATTTTCTTTAATTATTAATTTAAAATTATTATACAAGGAGCGCAGGAAAATGACCAATAGAAAACATTTATTCACATCAGAATCAGTTAGTGAAGGTCATCCAGATAAATTGGCAGATCAGGTATCGGATGCAGTATTAGATGCTTGCATTAAAAATGATCCTAAATCAAGGGTCGCATGTGAGACTTTTACTACAACAGGTATGGTTCTTATCGGAGGTGAGATAACAACAAAGTCTATTGTTGATTATCAGGAAATAGTAAGAGGTGTTGCCAAGAAGATAGGATATGACAGACCGGAATATGGACTGGATTTTGAATCAATGGCAGTATTAAATACTCTTCATTCTCAATCACCGGATATATCTCAAGGTGTAACGGAAGGTGAAGGTTTATTTAAAGAGCAGGGTGCCGGTGACCAGGGTATGATGTTCGGCTATGCATGTAATGAAACACCGGAATTAATGCCTGCTCCTATTACATATGCACATAAATTGCTGCTGCATGCATCACAGGTCAGGAAAAACGGTATTATTACATGGTTAAGACCGGACTCAAAGAGCCAGGTTACTATTGAGTATGAAAACAATAAGCCGGTAAGGATCGATGCTGTTGTTATTTCACACCAGCATGATGAAAATATCGGATATGAAGAATTAAAAGAAACAATTATTAATAAAATAATAAAGCCTATTTTAGAACCAACTGGTTTGCTTGATAATAAAACAAAATATTTTATTAATCCGACAGGCAGATTCGTAATAGGCGGGCCTCATGGAGACTCAGGATTAACCGGAAGAAAGATTATTGTTGATACTTACGGCGGTATGGGCAGACATGGCGGCGGTGCCTTCAGCGGTAAAGATCCTTCCAAGGTTGACAGATCTGCGGCTTATATGGCAAGATATATTGCAAAAAATGTTGTTGCTGCTGATCTTTGCGACAGATGTGAGGTTCAGCTTGCTTATGCTATCGGTGTAGCAGAACCTGTATCTATTTTAGTTGATACTTTTGGCACATCAAAGATTGATGAGAAAAAAATTGAAGATGCCGTTAAAAAAGTTTTTGATACCAAACCGGCAGGTATTATTAAAACACTTGATTTATTAAAACCCATTTATCAGGAAACGGCAGCTTACGGCCATTTTGGACGTGATCAATTTAGCTGGGAAAAAACAGATAAAGTAAAAGCTTTACAGAAAGAAATTGGTTAATTTTTATATAAAATTATAATTGGGTGTCTTAAAATGAGGAGGCTATTTGCACTTCATTTAAGGACACCCTTTTTTATTATCTTTTAACTTCTTATCGAATCTTTTATGTGCTAACCAAAAGAATGTTTATTAATATCGCTATATAAATATAATTCCCATAAGTAAAAGGAAGTTTTTATTGCCAGAAATTAACTTGTACCCAGTGAGTATCCGGATCGGATTTTTTATATTTTTCGATAGTGATAATGTACACAATATCTCCCTTATATTTTACATAAAAATTTGTATAATTATTTTTCCTATAATATGCAGAGGTTAAAGTAATATCAGGATTAAAAGCATAAATGTCAATATATTTAGAATTAGAAGCATTATCGGGAATTATATAAACCCTTGTAGTCTCAAAATAGTCATCCTCATCTATATCAAAGGATATAAAATCAGTTCCATTTGTTAGATAAACTCTATTATTTGTACCCTGATTAACTTCAAACTCAATAAAATTTGTACCGCTTCCCGGATAAATTTTATCATTGCCTTTGCCTCCATAGATGTAATCACAATCAGGGCTACCATATATTTCATCATCACCATTTTCACCATATAAACTACATCTTCCATCATTATTATTTGTACCGTCTAATTTATCATTGCCATCACCGCCAAGTAATATATCATCCCAACCTCCGCTATATAATTCATCATTACCGTCTTCTCCATATAAGTGATCCCTGCCATGTCCCCACAAAATATCATTATCATTACCGCCATAGATGTAATCTTCACCATCACCACCATCTAAAAAATCATCACCATCATCACCATATAAATCATCACCATTATCACCACCACATATATAATCATTACCTTTATTTCCATGAATTGTATCACAGCCATGATCACCATATAACCAATCACCACCACTACCACCATATAATTCATCATTACCATTTTCACCATGTAATTCATCTCTACCAGAAGCCCCAATTAATTGATCATCGCCACCTCGGCCATATATTTTGTCATTCCCCCCATATCCATTAATATAATCATCATTATCTGTTCCGATTAATAAATCATCTTGACCACTACCGTAAATGGCAACCTTATCTGTCTGTCCCTGGTCAATGTCATTTAAAATCGTTTCCGTCTGTTCTTTGTCCTTATGATTTTCATCAGGTTTCTCAGACGGCATTGTACATGCAAATACTGACAACAGTAAAGTTAATCCCATTATGGACATCATATATTTTAAAAAGTTATTTTTCATGAATAGTCCTCCTAATTAATTTTTGCTTTTTAAAAAATTTTAAATTGAAGTTATTAAAAGTTTAAGAAAGAAAATGATAATATTTTATTTTTTCCATTTTTTTTACTCCTTTTTTTAAAAATTTGTTTTTCTTAATAGTGATAAATATAGTGCTAAGTCTTAATTTTACAAGGGTAAGAATTGTGTCAAAATTGTACTGTTTTGTTCTTAAATAAATATCTGTATAAAATAAGATTTCGCGGGAATGATCAAGGCTTGGTATTATTCTTATAATTGCTGGAAAATATTAATATTATTTCTTTTTTAATATTATTAATGTCACATCATCAGCAAAAGAGCCGTGATGTTTCTTTAAGTCTCCATGCAGAATAAATAATTTTACATCATTAATTATATTATTTTTTATTATATCTACATGTTGATTTGAGTTTTTTAAAAAAATTTTTTTTAATCTTTCAAAATCATACTGTTCATTTTTTTCATTTTGAGCTTCAATTAAACCGTCTGTATATAACAGCAATATATCACCTTTTTCCATCGAAAATTCATATTTAGATGTTGAAGGATTTAGATCGTCTTTAAGCCCCATATAAGCCGTCCTTCCCGAAAGTTCATTAATTTCTATAATTTCATTAGATTTTTTTTTGTATAATAATCCGATTTCATGAGCACCGGCACAATAAAATGTGCCTTCTTTCTCATAAAAATAATTTTGCGTCATAAAAGCATCATTATCATTCCTTATTCTATTTAATCTTACCAGTGTTTTATTAACAAAATTATACATTTGGACCTGAGGATCCTTCAAGTTTATAACTTTTTCGAAAATAAATGTACCATAATTGAATGCAGCCTGACTTATAAGTGAAATTATTCCGGAACTTAATCCATGGCCTGAGACATCTCCGATTGATATCCAATTGCCGTTTTTTGTAGTACAAAAATCATAATTGTCACCGCCTACTTCTGTTGCAGGAATCGTTGTATGAGAAATTTCATAACCTTCCAGTATTTCATTTTTTCTGGGTAAAACAGAGCTTTGTATCTTTGCTGCTGCTTTCATTTCAGATTCTATTTTTGCATGCAGTTTTGTTTTCTTTAATAATATATAAATAAAAAATAATCCGATTATTAGCATTACGACTGATAATATAATCATAAGATTATTTAAAAGTGTAATTCTCCATTTTAATCGGTTATCAATTACATAAACAGTATTTTCCAGTTTTACAGAAAAATTTTGACTATATTTTGAAAAAGCCAGTAAACTTTCGACAGCATTTTTTAAGTCATCACTCAAAGTCCCGAGAGCTTTTGCTTTACCATATTCATTTAATAATAAATCACCGCTGTAATATATCTTGGATAAACTTGAAGCCTGTAAATTATTTTTAATAATATTGATATGATCTGATATTTCCTTCCAGGGTTTTTTTATTGGAGCATAATCAGAATAATTTATTATTTCTTTATTAATAAAAAGTTCAATTATTTTATCTATTTTTAATTTTTTATATATTTTTATAAAATTATTATCTTCAATTTTTTTAGATATTATATTATTGTTTGGATTAATGATTAGATTAATTTTAAAATCAAGATTTCTATAGGTATTCTCCCAAAGACCTATATTGTTATAAATATTACTTACAAGCAGCCTATCTGTAAAACTTGATAATTCTTTCCATGATATTACAAAATCATTAGCCATTTCTCTTTCTTTTCGTAAATTTTCTATTCTGGCGTTTAAAAAAAGAAAAAGATATATTAAACTGGAAAATATTATAATCACTATTAAAAATCCAAAACTTAATCCTTCTCTATAACTGATTTTAAAAAAATTTCTAGCACCGTGGTTATGTCTCATAATAAACTCCTTTAATAGTTTAATATGATCTTTTGTATGATATTTTACATTATATTTTTAAATATTTGTTTACTTTAGTTATTATATTGAAAATGAAAGACACTCTATAATTTTATCTTATTGATATGATAAAATTAAAGTATTAAAAAGTCAAATTTAAAATTATTTTATAATAAAAAAACAAAAATATATCAGAAAAATAATATCAGTTGTTTTAATTATTGTTCAGTCAAGAAGGATTCTAAATCCGTCACCTGATAAGTTTTTTTTCAAATTCATTAAGAGATGTTTCAATAGCGCATTTGTCATAGATTATTTTGTGATAATATTGACGGCTGAATAAAATATAATAATGCTCAAAGGTAATCTGATATAATTTATTACGGTACCTGTTTAAAACAGGTTTATAAAATGATTCATACCATTGATTATTTATTTCTAGAAGACTCGGCTGTTTATGTTTTGTCTGCATATAAAGTTTAGCATATATTTTAAAAATTTGCTTATAACATAAACTGAAAAATTTTTTACCTGCCAAAGGTATATTAAAATCCGGGATTATTTTATTAATCCTGGTTGAGTTAAGAAAGAACTGCTTTTCATCTTCTGATGATGATAAAAATTTTCTTATAAGCTGATTTACTAGTTGATGTATCCATAAAATAATTTTCTTTTTTCTTATATATCTTTCAAATTTATCATATATTTCACCGATCCAGAATGAATCGGGATTTTCGTGGGAATTCCAAAACTCGACAATTTCAACAAATACATCTGTTTCACACATTCCGGGGAACAACAGGAGCAGAGAGCGCTGGTGAATGTGCTCTACACTGATTTTATAAAAAGTTAACCATGTAGTTATAAACTCAACGGCATTATCAGGCTGACGGCCGTAATACCTTACAAACCATGATCTTGAATTTACAAAAATTTCTGTTTCTAATTTTTTCCAGGTCCTTGGTGAACATACTTTAAAACAAGTATCATTTATTATATTAAATATTTTTGTACGTTTATGAAATTGATATTTTTCTGTTAATAAATCAAGATTTTTATAGTTAAGATTATCCGGCAGTTTAAATGGTAAATTATAATGAGTTACTTCAGCCGTTATGTATTCTATACCTGAGTTTTTTGCAACAGAAACACGATGATTGCCGTCACGTACAAAATAATATCCGCCGTATTTTATTAATTTTACAGGTTCACTTATTCCTTTAGAATGCATAAGCTTATATATTTTAATCCATCGTTCTTTCATCCATTCATATCGAGGATAAAAATTTACCGTAAAGTCCTGGCTCCTGTTTTCAGTACCTATTATTTCATCTGTTTTTACATCATAAATTTTACTTGAGGATATTGAAATGACCGGCACTAAAGCAGTCAGGGTATTAAGATTGAGAATATTGTTTTCCCGTCTTAATATTTTACCGAGTATTGATGTATATCTTCTGCCTGTATTAATGAGTTTTTGAAATAATGCACTTGATTCAAAATCAAGGTGGTCAAATTTTGGTTTATCAATCATACCTGAGTTTTAATGTTGAAATTATAATATAAAATTAAATAAAATTGAATAAAAAAAATATCAAATGCTTTAATTATTTTTCATCTCCTCTAACTCTATAAAAAATGAAGAATTCATCTTGAGTTGGCAAAAAAGTTTAATTTTTTTACCATAAAGTCACAAAGGCGCCAAGCCGCAAAGACACGAATAAGAAGTTAATTAATGATGTTTTTTGTATCTTAGTGGTTGCATTTGTAAAAGTATTTTTTATTAATATTAATTTTAAAATAATTCTGGCAATAGACAAAAAAAAATTATAAAATGATTAAAAAAATACTTTGAGATATAAAAATATGGCTGGTACAAATTCACAAAAAAAAATAAATAATTATCCGTTGATTAAACAAATCGGAAAGGGAGGTATGGGCGAAGTCTATGTCGCCAAACATCCTACCTTAAACAGAGAAATTATTTTAAAAAAATTATCCATCAGGGATAAAGAAGCCCGAGAGCGTTTTGTTGAAGAAGCAAAAATAATGCTTGAGTTTAGACATGAAAATATTGTCCAGATTTATGACCATTTTAAGGATGGTAATTCAACATATATTGCAATGGAGTATGTAAAAGGTAAGCCGTTAAATGTTGTTATACAGGAAAACGAGATGCTTCCCATACCTCTTGCTTTGTTTATTTTATATCAAACTGCACTCGGTCTCCATCATGCTCATACAAAAAAAGTTATTCATAGGGATATAAAACCTCACAATATTTTAATTTCCACAAGCGGTAATGTGAAACTTACAGATTTTGGTATTGCAAAAAAACCGGAACAGCCTGAGAGGGATATTACAAGCCCGGGTACCATTGTCGGTACTCCTGCATATATGTCTCCCGAGCAATTTGACTGTAATAAAGAGCTTACTTATCAGTCCGATATATATTCGCTTGGTGTAGTTTTTTATGAAATGATAACAGGAGTGCGTCCTTATAAAAATGAATTTACTCCTGAGGTTGTTGCTAATATTGCAAAAGGAAAACATGCGCCTGTAAGTAAATATGTTAAAAAATTACCGGTAATAGCAAGAAGGATATTGGTAAAAACTTTTAATCCAAATAGAAGAAAACGTTTTAAATCCCTTGTACCTTTGATAAAAATGCTTAGAAGTTTTTTTAAGAAGTTTAATATTTTTGAAGTCAGGGATAGTATAAAAAGACTTTTACTTTGTGATAAAAAAATAACGGAATCACCTTTTTTTGTAAGTATCAAGAAACTTCAAAAAAGAAGAATAATTGTCTGGAGTACTCTTTTATCTGTTTTATTAATTTCTTTATTTACATTTATATTTATAAAAACAAACAGGCATTATGAATGGTTTGGTAGGAAAAGTTACGGTAAAATAATTTTGGAGTTTGACAGGGCAGAGCTTGATCCCAATAATGTTTTTGTAATAATAGATAATAAATATATAAAAGCAAAATTTAAGATAGACTATTTAAAGTATTTAAATGATATAATTTTCGGGAAAGACAGCGGTAAAAAAATAAAAAAGATCGATAAAAAAAATGCAAAATCTAAAAAGGATAAAAAGAAAATAATTGATGACATTAAAATTGAGGATTACATTATTGATAAATATTCACAAGAATTTTATTTAAAAGAAGGTGAGCATAATATTAGTGTTTTGTCTTCATCATATAGAAATACAAAAAAAGTTGTGGTAGTGCCTCGTGATGTGCAAAATAGAAGTAAAAAAACATCAGAGGGACAATTGGTTTTTGTTCCGGTAGTCAAATTATGGGCTCAGGAAGTAACCGTTTACTTTAGATTTTGGGATGCATTTAATCAGAAAAAATTGTTGTTTTTGTTTAATCATCATTCTGATAAAAATATTTCAGGTTATAAAAAAGAAAGTGATGATCTTTATATTTCATACGGCGGTAAATATATCAGGCTTAAAGATTATATTTTAATGAAAAAGAAACATAAGAGTAATCCTTTTCAATCAAACAATAAATATAAGTTTTTAGTTAAAAAGTTTAGTGCAGGCAATATTGATTATGTTGATAAAATTTTTATTGCTGATTTCAGTGTTTATGACAGGACTGTTGTAATTCACACTCCTCTTACTCCCGAACCTTGCAAGGTTGTTATTAAGACTAATTTAAAAAAACTTCCTCCTATATTTATAAATAATGAAAAACAGGGATTGGTATTTAAGGATGGGGAATACATATATCAAAAATATAATGATATTGAGTTTAAAAAGATAAAAGAAGATTTATATATACAGGAGATACTTCTGCCGCCTTCTTCATTTAATATAAGGATTTCTAAAAAAGGAAAACTGATAAAAAAATTATTGTACAGCGGAAAGGAATTAATACTGAATATAAAAAAGGAAAATGGAAAATATAAATACTGACTTTGATTTAAAAAAATTAGAATTTGATAAAATATTAGAACAAATAACAAAATGCACTCTAAGCCGTGAAGGCGCTATAAGAATCCTTGCATCAACTCCTGCAAGAAATTATAAGGAAGTTTTAAATTTACATAATCTTTTAAATAAATTGAAAGATTATTTTATTAATGAAGAAAATCTTTCCGTTAGTATTATATATAATTTTGGTAATCAGTTAAATGATGCACAAAAGAATATAATTATTAAGGAAATCCCTCTTTATGAATTGTCGTATTCTATTGATGTATATTTTTCTTTATTAAAAAAATTTAAAAATGATAAGTACAAGGAGCTTCTTGCCGTTTTTCATATTGATTTAATAAATGATAATTTTTATAAAGATGTATTAAAGTATTTTGATCATGAGGGGAATATTGATGATAATATTACATCTGCTTTAAAAAAAATAAGAAGCCGCATAAATATAATCTATGAAAAAATAAGAAAGACCGCAAATGATTTTTATAAATATGTTAAACAATTAGGATATATTGCAGAAGATATTGTATCAGTGAGAGACGGATTTTCCTGTGTTTGTATAAAATCAAGTTTTAAAAATAAGGTAGACGGTATTGTGCTTGATACATCTTCAAGCGGTCAGACGGTATTTATTGCACCAAAAAAGGTAATCGAGCTGCATAATGATCTTATTATCTTACAGGATGAGGAAAGGAAAGAGATAAACAGGATATTAAATGAATATACATTAAGGATAAGAAATATTGCGGATGACTTAAAAACTATTAATGAGGATTTAATTATCTTTGATGTTTTATATGCAAAGACAAGATTTACTCTTGAGAATGAATATAATTCTCCTGATATAATAGAAGATAAGTATTTAAATATATTATCCGGCAAGCATCCTCTTTTAGGTAAAAATGCAGTACCTTTGGATATGAGGCTTGGCAGAGATTACAGGATACTATTAATTACCGGTCCGAATACAGGTGGCAAAACGGTAGCATTAAAAACAATCGGTATTTTTTCATTAATGGTGCAGTGCGGTATAGGCATCCCTGCATCATCGACATCTAAGTTTTGTGTTTTTAAAAAAATATTTGTTGATATAGGTGATGAGCAGTCAATCGAACAATCTCTATCAACATTCTCAGGGCATGTAAAAAAAATAATAAACATAATTAACCGTACTGATTCCGATTCATTGATACTCATTGATGAATTTGGAGCGGGCACTGATCCGGTTGAAGGCTCTGCACTTGCCATGAGTATATTAAATCATATATTAAAAATAAAATCCTTTGCAGTTATGACTACACATTATTCTGCATTAAAACATTTCGCATCAGAGCATGATGGCATTGAGAATGCATCTGTTGAGTTTGACAGTGTAAATCTGAAACCTACATATAAATTAAGAATTGGCATACCCGGGAGCAGTAAGGCTTTGGAGATTGCAAAAAGGTTAGGTATGCCGGATAAAATAATAAACTCCGCTAAATCCTTAATAAATGAGGAACATTTAAATGTAGAAAAATTAAGTGAAAAATTGGAGCAGGAAAGAATACAGTATGAGAATGACAGGAATACAATGATAGCGGAAAAAGAAAAACTTGAAAAAAAAGAAACAGCTTTAAAAAATGAATTATTAAAAATAAAAGAAAAGGATAATGAATTAAAACAGTTATTTAAAAGCGGTGAGTCTCAATTTTTAAAAGATGCAAGAAAAGAATTTGAAGCACTCGTAAAGAAAATAAAGACGGAAAAAGCCTCAAAGGATGTCATTAAAGAAGGCAAGAGTTTTTTTAATAAAATAGATGAAGTTATTGCTTTACAGGATAAAAAAATTAATAAGGAAAAATTAGTAAAAGAATTTAAGCCCGGGGATGAGGTCGTTATTATATCAAAGGACATTAAAGGAACAATTCTTGACAAAACAAATGAGGAGGGAGAATACTTAGTGCAGGTAGGATTATTGAAGATGAATTTTCATTCTCAAGACTTGAAGCTTGCTAAAAAGAAGAAAAATAAAAATGATTATGATGTTTCATATCAAAAAGTTGATACAATAACGAGCCAGATGACTTATGATATACGGGGCTGCAGATATGAGGAAGCAGAAAAAAAAATATCTAAATTTATTGAGGAGGCTCTTATGAATAATCTTTCTGTAATAAAAATAATTCACGGCAAAGGTACCGGTGCATTAAGAAGATGTATACATGATTTTTTACAGACTTCGCCATATGTAACGGATTTTGATTATGAAAAGATTAATGATGCTGTCAATTATGGTGTTACAGTTGCTTATTTAAGATAAAAACAATCATGGAAGGCCGTATGATTGTAGAAATTCTTTAGCTTTTTCTATACTGATATCATACCATTCTTCATATGCATCTGCAACTGCAAATGAATATGTATCCTTAATGTCAGGGCAGATTATTTTGTCGGCCTGGTTTAATAATTTATTGTATGTTTTTAACGGGGCTGTCGGAACAGCGATAATAATTTTAGAAGGGTTGTTTCTTTTTGCCGTGATTATTGCGTTTTCCATAGTATACCCGCTTGCAAGCCCGTCGTCGGTTAATATTACCATCCTGCCCGTTAAATCTATACGTTTTTTAATATTATAATTTTCTATCCTTGATGCTATCTTTTTTTTTGTATCTTCAATATCTTTTTCTATATCATCATTTGTAATACCGAACATTTTGATCAATTGATTGTTAAGATTAATAAAACCTGATTCTGATACCGCCCCGTATCCTACTTCGGAGTTAAACTTCGGAGTGAGTTTGCTTATAAATAATAAGTCAAAATCAATATTTAAGCCTTTTGCTATCTCCAAGCCTATAGGGATACCGCCGTTAGGGAGCGCTAAAACAACGGCATTTTCATTAATTATATTTTTTAGGTGCTGGGCTAATATTTTACCGGCGTCTGTCCTGTTTATATATCTCATATTATTATTATAATTAAATAGTTTTTATATTTGCATTTTTTTTAATTATTTTAGAATATTAAAATAATAATTTTTCTGTTAATTAAGATAACAATTTAATAGAAGTTAAACTTATTTTGAATCATAATAGATATGATTATTAAAGTAATTAAAAATAAAAAAACCAGCAGGCGATATCAGGATCTTGCTGATTTGAAAAACTTAGGAAAGAATATTTAAATTATGATATTTTATTTTATTTCTAATATGTATTCCTTTATTTTTTCCATCTGCCATTGTGGTGTTGAGCTTCCTCCTGTGATGCCTATTTTATGATATTTTTTTAATTCTTCTATGGGCAGATCTTTTCCTGTCTCAATAAACCATGTGGGTATTATGTCTTTTATTTTTTCATAAAGGGTAGTTGTGTTTGCACTTGACTTGTCCCCTACAACAAGCATGGCATCAACATTATTTGCGAGTTTAAAAGCGGATTCCTGGATTTTAATGGGAGAATTACACAATGTATTATAGATTTTTATTGTTTTGATTTTACTTTTTAAATAATTGCATATTTCTTCAAAAATAATAGAGTTCATGGTTGTCTGGCTTATTAATGCTGTATTTTTTATTTTATCTAATTGCAGTTCTTTTGCTTCATTAAGATTTTTTATTACATAATAAGGTTTTTTACAGTAACCCAATATCCCGATAACTTCCGGGTGTTTTGATTTGCCGAATAGTATTATTGTATTGCCCTCATTTGATAATCTTTGCGCCAGCAATTGCACCTGTTTTACTTTTGGGCATGTAAAATCAATTATATTTTTTTTTGATTTTTTTAAGATCGACTCTTCTTCCGGGGGAATACCATGAGCTCTTATAATTACATTTTTAATATTGCTATTATTGATTATATCTTCTATTTTTTCTTTTTGTTCAATACCTCTTTCCGATAATACCTGCAAGGCAAATCTGTTATGAACCATTTCTCCATAAATACAGATGTTGTTGCTTTTTTCTGATATTGCAAAAGAACCGGCAAAGGCTCTTTTAACCCCCATGCAGTATCCAGCATTCTTTGATATAATTATTTTATGATTATTTTTTTTGTTATTCATAAGCAATATATAGCATATATTGTTTATTACTGATCTTATTTTTAAGAATTTTTTAATAAAAAAATTAAAAAAACAATTTTTTAACTATTAATTTATTTTATAATAAAACCGATAAATAAATTGAATCTATAGATTAAACTTAAAAGGATGGATATCAATGAAGGTTCGTGTAGTCTTTATAGCTTTAATTTTTCTTGTTGCACAAATTTATCCTTATGAAGAATTATTGATCGATTTTAATAATCTTAAAGATACAATGATTGATTTTTCAGAAGTGGCAGGTGATGTATATACTCCGGATCAGAAAGCAATGATGAAGATGGATTTAAGTATAAATAATTGGTTAATAAGAGTAAATGAATCTTCATGGACAAAAGCAGCAAGAGAAAAAACCTGGGTAAAAGCCGTAAATAACTCATTAAATTATCCCGGTCAGGATGTATTGGGAGTCAGAGTATTCTTTCCTGAAAGAGGGGCAAACTCCTATGTAACTATAAAACCGCCGTTTTTAATACCATTATATTATGATAATAAAGAAGATCCTGATGGATTCGGCAATATGTTTTTAAATAAGGGTATAGTGAGAAATGTCGGTGTAATAAGAAGAGTTGCAGTAAGATTTTGCGGGAATAATTTCAGATATTCATTATATGTAAGTCTTGAAGATAACTATGGAATGAAAAAAGATGTTTTTATAGGATATCTTGATTTTGTCGGTTGGAAAACAAAATCATGGATTAATCCAAATATTGATAACGAGTTAAAGGTACGACAGCTTAAATATGACAGAAGGCCTTATTATCCTGATGAGATGCCTTCCGTTAGATTTGTCGGTTTTATTATACAAAGAACACACCCTGAACTCACAGGTAATTTTACAACAATGATTAAGGATGTATCATTAGAATATGATGAGGCATTTTTAGAAGTAGGTAATGCAGAATATAAACAGGAAGAAATATTTAATATTTATAAAGATGAATTAATTGAAAGAGCTAAAGTAGAAATGAGAGAAGTAGACAGAAGAATATTCCTTCAATGGCAGGAAAATCAAAGAAAGCATAAAGAACCAGGTGAAGAAAAAACTACAGAAAATAATACAAATAATACAAATCCATAATAATATTATTAAATAGAATGCCCTGTACCAAAAATCGGTACAGGGTTTTTTTATGCATGAATGATATGATTGTCTGTAAAATAAATAATGTTATTAATTAAAGAATAATCAAAATATCTATTGACAAATAATCATAAATGATATAAATATATTGATATATATCAATACGTTGATATCAGAATGGAAGTTTTATTAATTTTACTGTATTTTTTAATTTGTAATATTTGCTAGGTAAATTAATAATGCTATAATCCGTCAATTTTTATATTAAGAGGATTAACATTACAGGAATTATACTTAATAATATTAATACCGATATTCCTTATAAAAAAATATTATACAGATTGGGATATAGGAAAACAGTAAAAATACTTGAACATCAAAAAAAGATTATCGATAAAATTATTTATGATGGATTTTCAAGATGCAGTCCGAAAGGTGTTTATGAAAAATTGAGTATTACTGGTATTAATCATAATAAAGTAAATCTTGAAAATAAACTTGTTTTAAAAGGATATGCAATAGTTAAGTTTTTAAAAAAATGCTGTGGAGTTTTTTTAATAGCAGTAACGGCAGGTAATGAAATTGTTGATTATAGGGATAAGTTAATAAGTGAGGAAAATATAAATGCGTCTGCTATTTTGGATGCTGTTGGTTCTGAAGTTGTTGAAGAATATGCAGAAAGACTTCACCATATGCTGGATACTTTAATTATTAAAACAGGGTATACGGTTACTAAAAATAGATTTAGTCCGGGTTATGGTGATTTAAATCTGGATATACAAAAAAAATTTTGTGATTTACTGGATGCTGAAAAGATAGGTATTAGTGTAAGTAAAAGTTACATCTTAATACCTGAAAAATCTATAACAGCAATAATAGGTATAAAAGAAAGAGAGTAATATATGACAGTAAATAATTTTTATGACTTATTAAATAATAAAATACTCGTTTTAGATGGAGCAACCGGGACGGAGCTGCAAAAATCAGGTATGCCTCAAGGTGTATGTCCTGAAAAATGGGCTTTTGATAATCCTGAAGTAATAATGGATATTCATAAAAAATATATTGATTCCGGATCTGATATAATATATTCAAGTACATTTGGCGGGACAAGATTAAAACTTAGTGAATTCGGATTGGGTGATAAAACATATGAGTTAAATGTAAAACTTGCTAAATTGGCTAAAGAAGCTGCCGGAACAAAGGGATACGTAGCAGGAGATATTGCTCCGACAGGAAAATTTATCGAGCCTTTTGGTGATTTTCCATTTGAAGATGCAGTTAATGTTTATAAAGAACAGGCAAAGGCATTACTGGACGGAGGTGTGGATCTTTTTGTTTTGGAGACTATGATAGATATACAGGAAATAAGAGCGGCATTAATTGCCGTTAAGGAAATTTGTGATTTACCTGTAATTGCCAGTATGACATTTAATGAAGACCAGTTAACATTGACCGGGACAGACCCTGTTTCAGCATTAATAACTTTACAGAGTCTTGGTGCAGATATTGTCGGGTGTAATTGTTCTACCGGACCGGATAAAATGGTTGAAGTAATTAAAAAAATGAAGCCGTTCGCAAAGGTGCCTTTATTGGCAAAACCTAATGCCGGATTGCCGAAATTAAAGAACGGTAAAACAATATTTGATATGACTGCCGATGAATTTGCTTCTTTTGTTCCTGATTTTTTAGATGCAGGAGTTAATCTTATAGGAGGATGCTGCGGTACATCATTTGAATACATTAAAAAAGTTAAGGAAAAAGTAACAGGCAGTCTGCCCCAAAAGCCCAGAATTAAAAGTATAAGTGCATTGTCCTCTGCAAGAAAAACAGTTTTCCATGAAATAGGAAAAAATATTTGCATAATAGGTGAGAGAATCAATCCTACCGGGAAGAAAAAATTGCAGGAAGAATTAAGAGAAGGTAAATTTGATGAAGTGAAAAGATTTGCTGTTGAGCAGGCTCAGTCAGGATCAGATTTATTGGATGTTAATATGGGAATGAGCGGTATAGATGAGAAAAAAATGATGATTAATGCTGTTAAAATTTTATCTTCTTCAAGTAATCTGCCGTTAGTTATAGACTCATCTAATCCTGAGGTAATAGAAGCAGCATTAAGAATATATCCGGGAAGAGCTCTTATTAATTCTATTTCTGCTGAAAAAAATAAATTGGATAAATTACTCCCGATTGCGGCGAAATATGGAGCTATGTTTATTTTACTGCCTTTAAATGATAATGAGATTCCTAAAACTGCGGATGGCAGGATTAATATAGTTAATGAAATTTTTAGTAAAGCTAAAGAATACGGATTTACAAAAGATGATATTGTTGTTGATTGTCTTGTTATGACAATCTCAAGTGATCAGAATGCTGCAAAAGAAACATTAAAATTAATAAAATGGTGCAGGGAAGTTTTTAAATGCAATACAGTTATCGGTTTGTCAAATGTATCATTTGGCCTGCCTCAAAGGAAATATATAAATGCAGGTTTTTTAGCAATGAGTATAGCTAACGGATTATCTATGGCTATTGCCAACCCGTCTGATGAATTATTAATGTTTCTCAAATATGCATCTGATGCTTTAATAGGCAATGACAATAATTGCATTGGCTATATTAAAAAATTTTCAAATTTACAGGACAAAAAAGATAAAAAGGAATCCGGTAAAAAAGATAAGAATCCTGAAGATATGGTGTATGATTCTGTTTTGGATGGAGATAAAGAAAATATTATTGAATATATTAAAAAAGCCATTAATAATAATATAACTCCAAATAACATTGTTGATGATTATTTAATAAAAGCTATTAATAAAGTTGGCGATTTGTATGAGAATAAGGAATACTTTTTGCCCCAGCTGATCGCAAGTGCGGAATCAATGAAAACGGCTTTCGGTTATCTTGAGCCGTTATTATCCAAGAAGAATAATGAGGATAATAAGAAGAAAATTAAAATCATTCTTGCTACGGTAAAGGGAGATATACACGATATCGGTAAAAATATAGTCGGTTTAATGTTAAAAAATTATGGATATAAAGTTATTGATCTTGGTAAAGATGTTGCTTGTGATAAAATAATTGAGACAGCTGTTAATGAAAAAGTCGATATAATAGGTTTATCTGCATTAATGACTACTACTATGACAGAAATGAAAAATGTAGTTGATAATGCAAGAAAAATAAAAAACAATATTAAAATAATTATAGGCGGTGCTGTTATAACAAAAAGTTATGCGGAAGAAATAGGAGCAGACGGTTTTGCAAAAGACGGTATTGAGGCAGTAAAACTTGTTGGTAAATTGCTTAGTAATTAAATTATATAGGATTTGTTTATAAAGATCACCACTAAGACACAAGGATACTGAATAATTAATAAAATTTTATGAATCACTATATTTAACAAACAATTATTTATAATTAATTTTTTCTATTAATTTATCATCCTTTGCAATTCTTATAATTTAACTTCGGGTCTTTGTTGTAAATTTTATACTTTTTTGCCCCCCAAGAATTTTTTTTCAATAAATTCTAAATAATTTTCATGTAAAATAAAATACAAAAATGTATTAAATAATATGAATAAATACATTTCTGTTTCATTAATTCAGTAAATTTTTACATTTTGCCCCTTTTTTAGCCGTATAATTTTTATTTTTTTGGCATGTTATTTGCTCAAAATATTACTAGATAAATATAAGAACATTATTATTAAAATATTAGATATGGAGGAAATTTTATGGAAGAAAGAAAATATTTCTCAAGAAAAAGCTTTGTGCCTAATCAGGTGTGCAAATCGCCAACTGATGTATTAAAGTTTTGTAAAGATGAAGGTGTAAAATATGTTGATCTTAAATTTATGGATTTTCCGGGGTTATGGCAGCATTTTAGTGTGCCTATTTCAGAGCTGGATGAGAGTATTTTTGAGGATGGTCTTGGTTTTGACGGTTCATCAATAAGAGGGTGGAAATCAATAGAAAACAGTGACATGCTTGTTGTCCCTGATCCAACTACCGCTATGATTGACCCTTTTTGTGATATTCCGACATTAAGTTTAATTTGTGATATTGAAGATCCGATTACAAGAGAAAGATATAACAGGGATCCAAGAAATATAGCTAAAAATGTAACAGAATATTTAAAATCAACGGGCATTGGTGATACCTGTTTTATGGGGCCGGAGGCTGAATTTTTTATATTTGATAATGTAAAATATGAATATACAGCAAATAAAGGCAGCTTTTTTATTGATTCTATTGAAGGTATTTGGAATTCTGCAAGAGATGAAAACCCAAATTTAGGGTATAAGATTCACCATAAGGGAGGATATTTCCCAGTACCCCCTATTGATTCTTTGCAAAATTTGAGAGCAGAGATGGCAGAGGTTATGATAAGGTGCGGTTTGGAGGTAGAATGCCAGCATCATGAAGTTGCAACTGCAGGTCAGGCCGAAATCGATTTAAAATTTAACAAACTGTTAAATATTGCTGATGATTTGGTTTTATATAAATATATAATTAAAAATGTTGCATATTTAAATGGCAAAACGGTAACTTTTATGCCTAAACCGCTTTTTGGTGATAATGGTACAGGTATGCATACTCACCAGTCGATCTGGAAAGACGGTAAGCCGTTATTTGCGGGAGATAAATATTCCGGTTTAAGTGAAATGGCACTGTATTATATTGGCGGTATTTTAAAGCATTCCAAAGCATTAAATGCCTTTACTAATCCGTCAACTAATTCTTATAAAAGACTGGTGCCGGGTTATGAAGCGCCTGTTAATCTCGCATATTCATCAAGGAACAGATCCGCAAGTATACGTATACCGCAATACAGTCAGAGTCCAAAGGCTAAAAGAATTGAGGTTAGATATCCTGATCCTTCATGTAACCCGTATCTTGCATTTAGTGCTATGCTCATGGCAGGTCTTGACGGTATTCAAAACAAGATACATCCCGGAGAGCCTCTTGATAAAAATATATATGACCTTCCGCCAGAAGAATTGGTTAATGTTCCTTCTGTATGCGGTTCTTTACAGGAAGCTTTGGATTCTCTAGAAGCTGACCATGATTTTTTACTTAAGGGCGATGTTTTCAGTAAGGATCTTATAGATGCATGGATAAATTATAAAACTATTAACGAGGTTGATGCTGTAAGATTGAGACCTCATCCATATGAATATATGCTGTATTTTGATATTTAATAATATTATTGATATTATTAAAATAAATTGTTTTTATTAATTAAAAATTTTTTACGGGGTGCCAAAACTGGGCACCCCTTTTATATTCCCGTAATATAAATAAGATTAACAGAATTGTTTGATTGATTTAGTTAGTACTATTTTAAATAGTTATAATATAAAAAAACATTTTTTTTAATGCAACTTTTATAAAGAAAAATAAATAAATAAAAGAATCATATCAGCATCAATATTTTTTTTTACAGTGTTTATCTGCGTTCATCTGCGGTTACTTTTATTAAAAAAGACAAAGCAAATATCTTGCAGCATCTTTCATATTGCACTTAATTGTATTTTAATTTAAAATACAATTTATGATTGATTCTATTGTTAATAATATTGATGATAAAAAACTTCAATCTGAAATAAATAAAGATTTAAAATTAGTAAAAAAAAAGATTAATGGATTTTTAAAATCGAGTGATTTTTCTCTTTCTGTAATAAATAGACATCCTGAATTAATTTTAGATTTTATTAGTGTATTTAAAAAAAATACCATTAAATATAATTCTAAAGAAAATAAAAGTGATATTATTATAAATTATAAAAATTATTTAGAAAATAAATACAGTAATTTTTTTGCATATTATAATTATGATATACTTTTTAAAGAATTAAGATTAATAAAAAATATTGAGATGGTATTAATCGGTATTAATGATTATTTAAATAAAGTTACATTTGAAGAGGTTACCGCTGAAATTTCCGTATTAGCTGATTTTTGTATAAATAATGCTCTTAATGCATCTATTGCTAAATTAAATAATAAAAATATTACTATTGATGAAATTAAAAATAAAATAATAATAATCGGCATGGGTAAATTAGGCGGATTGGAGTTAAATTACAGCTCTGATATTGATTTAATATTATTTTGCGATGATGATTATTTATTAAATGAAGAAAAGCAAAAACATCTTTATAAATTAATTAAATTATTTTTAGATTTTCTTAGGAGAATTACTGCTGAAGGATTTTTATATCGTGTTGATTTAAGATTAAGGCCGGAGGGCAACATCGGTCCAATTATAATGGGTATAAACAGTGCAGTTGATTATTATAAATCCAGAGGAAGAAATTGGGAGTATCAGGCATTCATAAAGAGCAGATTAATCTGGGGGAATAATAAACTCTTTGATAAATTGCAGGAAGCTCTTACTCCATTAATATATTATCATATCCAGCCGGAAGATATATTAAATGAGATTAAGGAAATTAAGGATAAGATCGAAAAAAAAATCAGTCATAAATTAAAAACAGTAAATCTAAAACTGTCACCCGGGGGAATTCGTGATATTGAGTTTATAATACAATTTTTACAGCTTGTTCATGGTATTAGATATCATGAGATTAGATCAGGTAATTCTTTAAAGGGATTAAAATCATTAAGAGTTTTTAACATAATAACAGATCATGAATATTATATTTTAAGAAACAACTATATATTTTTAAGAAAACTGGAAAACATTCTACAGCTTTCAAATAATCTTTCTGATAATATTATACCGGATAATTATGAGAAATTGATAGTTTTATTTAAGGGATGGGATTTGTTTAAAGTAAATGATGATGAAAAATTTACAGATGAATTGTTAACGCTGATATATAAATCTATGAATGATGTACGGTGTATATTTAAACAAATTTTTGATGATACAATACAATATATTAATTTAAAAAATAAAATAATAAAAAACAATCCCGATATCCCTATTAAATTTATTGAAAATCATTTTTTAAGACTGGACAGTGAATATTTTTTAAGATTTAATGAATACCAGATTGCTGATCATATTAAAATGGTAATGAAGCTTACATATAATAATCTATTGGAGATTGAAGTAAAAAAGAAAGAAGAAAATTTTTATGATTTAATAATCGTTGCATTTGATTATACATATGAGTTTGCAAAAATTGCGGGTGCTTTAACCTGTAATTATTTGGAAATAATAGAAGGGGAATCTTTTACTTACAGCTTATATGATGAAAAAAATATTGATGAAAGAAAAAAGCATTTTTTTTACCGCAGACAAAGTAAAATTATTAATAAACATATTTTAAAGGATACTGATGATAAAAATATATTAAAAAGAAGAAAAATTGTATGTTTTATCAGAGTAAAGCCTTTTATTAATAATGTAATTAATTGGGAAAACTTTAAAAGTGATTTAAATTTATTACTTAATCTTTTAGAAAATAATCAATTTGAGAAAGCTGCTGAAAATTTAAATATCAAGATTATCAATGTATTTAAAAAAGCTAAACTTGATTTTGATATTGAAGTAAACCCGGTTGAAATCACTGTAGATAATGAAAGCAGTAATCAATATACAATAATTAATACAAGAAGTAAAAATGTTTTTGCTTTTTTATATATATTAACAAGTGTACTTGCAATGAGAAATTATTATATTTTTAAAGTGGAAATTTCAACGGTAGATAATATGGCTGATGACAGACTCTTTATAATTACAAGGGACGGGAATAAAATTTTATCAGCAAAAAAAATAAAAGAGCTTGAGATAACGATTATGATGATTAAACAGTTTACTTTATTATTGTTTAATGCAATAAATCCAAATAAAGCATTAAATTATTTTGATCAATTATTAACCCGTATTTTCGAGAGTGATAAGAATGAAGAGCTGCCGATTTTAGGGCAGAAGGATGTTTTAGAAAAATTAGCAAAAATATTTGGAATCAGCGACTTTATTTGGGAGGATTTATTTAGATTTAATTATAAGACTATGCTGCCATTAATGAATGATGAGATTATTGCTCATTATAAAAATAAAACCGCACTTCTAAAATTATTTAAAATAAAATATTGTGATAATAAAAACTATAATGATATTGAGTTTGTCAAATTGGTTGAATTAATAAATAAATTTAAGGAAGAGCAAAGATTTATAATTGATTTAAGGCAGATATTAAAAAAGATTGATTTTTGGCAGTTTGCAGTAGAATTAACGGATTTAGCTGATATGATTATAGAGGTTCTTTTTAATAAAATTGAAAGTGAAATGCTTGTTAATTATAATTTTAATATAATCCCTCCCTGGTCAGTTTTTGGTTTAGGTAAACTGGGCGGTATGGAATTAGGATTTGCCTCAGATATTGAGCTAATGTTTATTTATGATATACCTGATGATATAAATGATAATTTTTTAATACATGATTATTTTGAAAAAATTGTAATAAAATTTATTAAGTCTGTAATAACAAAGAGAGAAGGAATTTTTAAAGTTGACCTTAATCTAAGACCATATGGAAAAAAAGGAAAATTAGCGGTTTCTTTTGAGAATTTTAAAAAATATTTTTCTAAAAACGGTGATGCTTATTTTTTTGAAAAGCAGGCTTTAACAAAAATGCGTTTTATTTGTTCCAATCAAACAGGCGGGTATTTGGAAAAAGAAATATTAAAGGCAAAAGATGATTTTGTTTATAATAACTCATATATTGATTTTGATTCTATAAACCGGATAAGAAAAAAACAAATAGATAATTATATTAATAACCTGAATGAAATTAATGTTAAATATTCATATGGCGGATTAGTAGATATTGAGTATATTGTACAGGTTTTGCAGATAAAGTATGGATACGGCAATAAGAATATCAGGAAGACATCCACACTTGATGTTTTGGATGCTTTATATGAAAATAATTTTATTAATGAGAAATATTATTCAGGATTAAAAGAAGTTTATATTTTTTATAGAAATTTAATTAATATTTTAAGAATGGTGAAAGGGAATTCTAAAGATTTAACAATAAATCAAAATAATAAATTAAAATTTGATTATTTAATAAAGAGAAGTGTTTTTATAGGTATTATAGAAAATGAATCAAAAGATGAATTATTAGATAAACTTAATAATCATATGAAGTTTGTCAGTGAATGTTTTAACAAAATAAAGATTGATTTAATTTAAAAAAAGTTACATAAATGTTATTAAATGTTATTAAAGTACATTAATGTACTAATTATTTACAAATATGTAGGTTTTTTGCTGTAAATTTTACATAATTTATGGCATGTAAATTGCTTAAAAAATATTGTATTTTAATTAAAATAATCATTATGATTTAAGGAGATATCAAAATGGCAAATAAAGATACTATTATTGATGTAACAAGTATTTTTGGAAGCAATGTTTTTAATGATAAAATCATGAAAGAACGCTTGCCTAAGGATACATATAAAATTTTAAAAAAGACAATTAAAAATGGGGAACCATTATCTATCCAGGTTGCAGATGTTGTGGCAAATGCAATGAAGGATTGGGCAATAGAAAAGGGAGCTACTCATTATACTCATTGGTTTCAGCCGTTAACAGGTCAAACTGCCGAAAAACATGATTCATTTATTGAGCCTTTAAGTGACGGCAGTGTAATAATGGAGTTTTCCGGTAAACAGCTTGTACAGGGTGAGCCTGATGCTTCTTCTTTCCCAAGCGGGGGCTTGAGAGCTACTTTTGAAGCAAGAGGTTATACTGCATGGGATGCTACTTCACCTGCATTTTTAAAGACTGATGCTGCAGGTAACACAACGCTTTGTATACCAACAGCATTTTATTCTTATACTGGATTTGCTTTGGATAAAAAAACACCTTTACTACGATCTATGAAGGCTGTCTCAAAACAGGCTGTCAGAGTTTTAAGGGCTCTTGGTAATACAACTTCTAATCAGGCAATATCCAATGTCGGACCTGAGCAGGAGTATTTTTTAGTTGATAAAAAATATTATCTTGAAAGACTGGATCTTATTACAGGAGGAAGAACACTCTTTGGATCTCCGGCACCAAAAGGACAGGAAATGGAGGATCATTATTTTGGTGCAATACTAGACAGGGTATCAGCTTTTATGAAGGATCTTGATATAGAATTATGGAAGATGGGCATTACTTCAAAAACAAAACATAATGAAGTAGCTCCGGCACAGTTTGAAATGGCGCCTATATATTCTACAACAAATATTGCAACCGATCATAATCAGATAGTAATGGAAACAATGAAAAAGGTTGCTTTGAGACATGATCTTGTATGTTTATTGCATGAAAAGCCATACGCAGGAATTAATGGATCCGGGAAGCACAACAACTGGTCGTTATGCACAGATGACGGTATTAATCTTATTGATCCCGGCAAGACTCCACATGAAAATGAACAGTTTTTAGTTTTTCTTGCAGCATTAATTAAATCTGTAGATACTCATGCTGATATTTTAAGAGCTTCTGCTGCTAATTCCGGAAATGACCATAGGCTAGGGGCAAATGAAGCTCCTCCTGCTATAATATCAATATTTATGGGAGATGAATTAGCAGATATATTATTAAAACTGGCAAAGGGTGAAAAAGCACAATCAAAGGATGTGTCTTTTGCTGAGTTAGGCGTTGATACACTGCCTAAGATACCGAAAGATAATACAGATAGAAATAGGACAAGCCCTTTTGCATTCACAGGCAATAAGTTTGAGTTCAGGATGGTCGGATCATCTGCATCTATTGCTAATCCAAATATGGTAATAAATACAATAGTTGCAGAAACGCTTGATGAGTTTGCAACCAGACTTGAAAAGGCAAAGGATATAAATGCTGAATGTACAGCAATAGTAAAAGAAGTAATTAATAAACACGGCAGGGTTATATTTAATGGTAATGGATACTCTGATGAGTGGGTTAAAGAAGCAGAGAAGAGGGGACTGCCTAATATAAAGTCTACAGTTGAAGCTTTAAAATCATTTATAACACCAAAAGCAGAAAAATTATTCTCAAAATATGAAGTACTGTCAAAAGAAGAACTTCATTCAAGATATGAAGTTTATATTGAACAATACTCAAAGCAGATTAATATTGAAGCATTGACGGCAATAGATATGACAAGCAAACAGTATATACCGGCAGTTATAGAATATACGGCAGAACTTGCAGATACAATAACTACTTTAAAAGATATAGGAGCATCCTCTAAGGTTCAGGAAGAAAAATTATCTAAAATTACCTCGTTATTGGAATCAACGGATATAAAATTAAAAACATTGGAGAATACGGTAAGCAAAGCACAAAAAATAGATAATGCAACTAAACAGTCAGAATGCTATAGAGATGAAGTCTTTACCATGATGAATTCTTTAAGAGCCGATATTGATTCATTGGAAATGCTCATGCCAAAGGAATTATGGCCTGTTCCTACATATGCAGATTTGTTATTAAAATTATAAGACTATAAATAGACAGATTTAACCTTAAGGGAGTGCTTAAGATAAGGCGCTCCCTTTTTTATTTTATATTGTTTTATTTTATGAAAAATCCAGTCTGCTGTTATTTAAAATTTTGTTAAATGATACTTTTTATAACACTACTTATATTTTAATACTTTACATCTGTTTTATTAAAAATTAAATTTATTATTAAGAATAAGATTCTTTTGGAGGTAGTAATAATGAAAAAGATTCAAATATTGGTTTTAATAACTGTTTTTTTAATTTTAAGCAATTTTCAAAATAATAGGATATCGGTATCTTCTGAAATTAAGATGATCCGTGTTGATCCCGGTTTATTTAAAATGGGAAGTATTTCCGGGGATACTGATGAGAAACCGGTTCACGAAGTTAAAATTACAAAAGCTTATTATATTGCTCAATATGAATTGACAAATGAAACAGCAGTAAAGATTCTCAATTGGGCTTATGCTAATAAAAAAGTATTTATTGGTACTGTCAGCCCGAGTGATTCATCCAGATGGGTAAAAACAAAAGACATCACTGAAAAATATAATTATAACAGGAAATACGGTATAGTAAAACTTGATATGCCCGGTGTTAAGATAGACTTTACCGAGGATAAATTTGTTGTTAAAAATAAATGTGAAAAATATCCGTTATTCGGTGTTAATTGGGTAGGTGCTGTTGCAATCTGTAATTTATTAAGTGAAATGGAAGGTTTGGAAGCAGTTTATAATATAGCTGATTTTGGCAAGGCATTTAAATGTGATTTTACAAAAAACGGATATAGATTGCCGACCGAAGCTGAGTGGGAATTTGCCGCCGGAGGCGGAAATAAAAGTAAAAATTATTTATATTCCGGGAGTAATAATCCGGATGAAGTAGCATGGTATAGAGACAATTCTGATCTTATGCTTCATCCTGTCGGACAGAAGAAGCCTAACGAGCTCGGTATTTATGATATGAGCGGTAATGCCGGTGAGATTTGTTTTGATGTTTATAGTTCCGGGTATTATTCAAATTCAGCTTATATTAATCCATCCGGGCCTGATAATTATACATTGGTAAATCTGGAGGAAGACGCAAATGATCCCAATAACGGAATGTATCATTTGCGGAGGGGCGGATATTTCTGTTCATTTAAAGAAAAAATTCGCATAACAGATAGGATTTGGGGTATATATTATTGTCCCGAACTATGTTCAATCAGATTAGTAAGATGCATATAAGTAAATTTATATTATAAAATATTGAAAAAGGATAGCATTAATATAAATTAGGGATTGTCCAAAAAGTAATATTTAACCGCTGATAAACGCAGATGGACGCAGTAAAATATTGCTTTTAAAGAGGAAGTAACCACCGAGACACAAAGGCACGAAAAAGAAATAAATTAAAAATATTCTTAGTGTCCCTGTCCCTCACTACTTTTACAATAACAATGCAATTATTTAATTTACATTGCTAAATGCATGTAAAAGTAGTGAGGGAGTGGTTGCATTAATAAATAGTTTTATAATATTATACTTTTAAAGAGGGGTAACCGCCACAGCACATACTAACGTATATGCCGGACAAGCTGATAAACGAGGATGCATACGGTTGGAATGTGTTTTTTAACAGCATTAATCAGTGATCATTTGTGGTTCCATTTTTTATTTTTTTGCTTTTTTCCCCTTTTTTTACTTTGTTAAAATTATTTTCCTGAATCTTAACAATATATTAATTATTTTGATATAGATAATCAATTAATTAAGTGATATATTTATTAAGTAAGGAAGATTATATGAATATTACTGATTACAAACCAACCGAGAGATTCTCAAAAGCTGCTAATTATTACCATAAATACAGACCGGGCTATCCGGCTGAAATTGTTGTTTTTTTAAAGGATAATATTGGATTAAATCCGTCATCTATAATAGCTGACATAGGATCGGGTACAGGTATACTTTCCGAATTGTTTTTAAAAAACGGCAATACTGTTTATGCAGTAGAGCCTAATATGGAAATGCATAAAGAGTCTGTAAAAAATTTTTTAAATTATAAAAAATTTTATCCTGTTTATGGCCAGGCTGAAATGACAGGACTTGACTCTGATTCTATTGATGTAATAACTGCCGGTCAGGCATTTCACTGGTTTGAACCTGCAGGTACTTCTCTTGAATTCGGCAGGATTTTAAAAACCGGCGGTTATGTTGTTTTGATATGGAATAAAAGATCAAATGACGATGAGTTTTCCATCAAGTATGAAGCATTATTAAAAAATTACTGTGTTGAATACAACCGTGTTAATCATAGTTTAATAGATTATAAGTATATTAAAAATACGTTTTCTATAAATGATATATATGAACAGGTATTCCCAAATCAACAGATAATGAATTATGATATGCTGTCGGGCAGATTGTTGTCATGTTCATATGCTCCTGATAGCAATAATCCGGATTTTAAAGAATTCTTTGACAGATTAAGAAAATTATATGATGAATATAATGAGAATGACATGATAATATTTAAATATAAAACTTACGTTTATTATTTTCAATTAACTTAATAAAATTGATAATAGACTAAGAGTTCATTATGGATTGTTTAAAGTCTGAATTTTAACACGAGGATAACGAAGAAAGAACATAAAATATGATTAAATAAAAAAATAGAATCATATTAGCTTCGTGTTTTTTCCCGTGTTTATCTTGCGTTAATCTATGGTTACTTTTTTAAAAAAGACAAAGCAAATAATATATTGTATAATAAATATTGCCTAATTAATCAACAAATATTGAAATTTTACTCAAAGGATGCTATAAATACAATTATTCTTTATTATTAGTTATATAATAAACAACAGGCGGGGCCTGATTAAATTATTTTTGATGATTTTTGGGAATAAGCAATGTCAAGTGATAATAATGTTGAAAAAATGTTTGAGAATGCAAATGATTATTATTATAGGAATGATTATGACAAGGCAAAAGAGTTTTTTGAAAAAATTTTAGAGCAGAATGATAAGCATTATCAGTCATTACAGAAATTGGCAAAAATAGAGATAGCAAGAGGAAATTTAAAAGAGGCAACAGAATATTATGAAAAGAGTCTGAAAATAAATCCAAAAGACTCAAGTTTATGGAATGATCTTGGCAATGTTTATTTTGATTTAAGTGATTTTGATAAAGCGATTGACAGTTATAAAAAAGCAATTGAAGTAAACCCGAAATATTACTGGGCTTATTATAATGTCGGGCTTGCTATGAATGAAAAATGGCCTGATGATGAAAAAAAGGTTGAAGAAGCAAAATCATGGTATGAAAAAGCTATAGAAATAAAAAAAGATTATCATCCGGCTTTAAATGAGATTGGCTTGTATTATTTAAATAAAAAAAAATATGATAAGGCTAAAGATTATTTTGATAAATGTATTAAGGCTTATTCGAGTTATAAATATCCTTATTATAATCTTGCAAAGATCAGTAAAGAGCAGGGTAATATAGAAAAGGCTAAGGAATATTTATACAAGGCATTGCAGCTTGATCCTCATTATACCGGTGCATACAACAGTATGGGAATCATATTTTATGATGAAAATGATTATATGACTGCTCTATATTATTATGGAAAGGCATATGATGTTGATAAAAATTATAAATATGCAGTATATAATATGGGGCTTGTTTTTGACCGTATAGAAAAATATAAAAAAGCTTATGAAGCATATAAAAAAGCATTGGAGATTGATAGTAATTATCAGCCTGCAGTAGATGAAAAAAACAGATTGGAAAGGGAAAATCCAGATGAGATAAAAAATGGTGAAGGATTAACAGAAAAAGATTTACTGTCTGAAACCTATAAAGATATGGCAAAAATATTTACAATGAAAGATGATGTAAAGAAGGATAAAGAAGAAGAAAAAGACAACAAAAAAGAAAATACAAGTACCGTTGAAAATAAATCTACAGAAGATCTTTACATAGAAAAATACGGCAGGAATATTACAAGGCTTGCAAAAGAGGGTAAGCTTTTTGAAGTAATAGGCAGGGATAAGGAAATAAGAGAAATACTGGAAGTGTTATTTAAGATTAAGAAAAATAATCCAATAATTGTAGGAAAAGCAGGAGTCGGTAAAACCGCTGTAGTTGAAGGGCTTGCTCAAAAAATTGTAAAAGGTGAGGTGCCTGAGTTTTTTAAGAATACACAGATTATTGAGATTAATATGGGAATGCTTATTGCGGGTACAAAATATAGAGGGGATTTTGAAGTAAAATTAAAGAGAATAATTAGCGAACTTAAAGAAAGAAATGACATAATACTTTTTATAGATGAGATACATACCGTTATAGGCGCCGGGGAGACGGAAGACAGTTCACTGGATGCAGCCAATATCTTTAAACCAGCACTTGCCAGGGGCGAGTTAAGATGTATAGGCGCTACAACAACCGAGGAATACATAAAGTATTTCCAGAAGGATGCGGCTTTTGAAAGAAGGTTTTATAAGATTAATGTTGATGAGCTTGATAAGGATACAACATATTCTATATTAAAAAAATTAAAAACTAAAATGATAAATCATTATAAAATCAGTATTGATGATAAGCTTATTAAATTAATTGTTGATCTTTCAAATGAAGAGATAAAAAACAGGGTATTTCCTGATAAAGCAATAGATATTTTAGAATGCTGTTTTTCAAGATGTGCACTTGACGGAAAAAAAGCTGTGGATGAAATGACTGTAAAAAATATTATCGGGGAGTTTGTAGGTATTAAATTTTTAGAAACTGAAGAGGATAAAGGGAAGCATCTTTTAGAGATGGAAAAATACCTCAAGGAAAGAGTTTACGGACAGGATCATGCGATAGATAAAATTTCTCAGATTATAAGATTAACAAAACAAAAGCTTGATCTTAAACCTTACCAGCCTGACGGTATATTCTTTTTTGCAGGTCCTACCGGTGTCGGTAAAACATTTTTAGCAAAGCAGATTGCAAAATTTTTATTCGGCAGTGAAGATAAATTGTTTATGCTTAACATGTCTGAATATACAGAACCTCATTCCGTATCAAAACTTATCGGATCACCCCCTGGGTATGTAGGCTATCAGGAGATTGCATTTTTCAGCAATAAAATTTTAGAAAATCCTTCTTCTTTACTTCTTCTTGATGAAATTGAAAAAGCTCACCCGGAAGTTTTAAAATTATTCCTGCAAATTTTTGAAGAAGGCAAGATTAATGATTCTAAAGGAAGAACTATTTATTTTTCAAATGTAACTATTATTATGACAAGCAATGCAATCGGTATTACAAGCTCACAGGTTGGATTTATTAATCAGAGTGTAAAAAGCAGTGTTAAATTAACCGATGCATTCCCCCCTGAATTTGTTAACAGGATACATGAAGTAATTATATTTGATTATATTGAGAAGGATATTGCAAAAAATATTTTAAAGGATTTGATAATTAAAAAAGCAATAAAAATGTTTGAAAAAAAAGGAATTAAACTTAAATTTGATTCAACTTTTATTGATTATATTTTGGAAAAAGGTTACAGCAGATTGTTCGGTGTCAGGAACCTTGAAAGGGTTTTTGAAAAAGAAGTTTTAACATCTGTGTCAAATTTTCTTTTTAATAATCCGGATACCAATAAGATTAATATAACTGCAGAGAGCGGCAGGGTACAGGTGCAGTAATTTTTATTTTAAAGATATCTTTATTGATGAAAAAATCTAATAATAATCATTATTAATTTTTTACATCGCAAATTTTAAAATTGAATGGTATGGAGTATATATGTCTGAACTGGTTAGATTGATTAAAGAAAAAAGATATGAAGAAGTAAAAAAGATAATTAATAATGATAACTCATTTATTAATGATATGGATGATGATGGTATTAATCCTGCAATGATTGCTGTTCAGTTAAATATGGTTAATTTGCTTAAGTTTTTAGAAAAAAATGGAGCAGACATAGATGTAAAAAATAATGATGACATGACGCTTTTAATGATTGCGGCAAAATATGATTCTATAAAGATTATTGAATATTTAATAGATTTGGGTCATGATGTCAACCAGGCTAGTTTTGATAACATGACTCCTCTCATGCATGCCTGTAAAAACGGGTCATTAAATGCATGTAAGTATTTGATTGATAAAGGCGCTCATGTTAATGCCGAAAATATCAATGGATTGACTCCGGTCTCATGGGCGATAAAATATAAGGATATTATAAAATTATTAATCAATAAAGGCGCGGATATTAACAAACAGGATAATGAAGGCAGGATACCTTTAATGAGAGCTGCCGTAAATAAAGATGAAGACATCGCAAAAATTTTATTAGATAAAGGATCAGATATTAATATATTAGACAATGAGGGAATGTCTCCTCTTATCTATGCTATTGTAAAAAAATCCAGCGGTTTATTGCATTTGTTATTGGATAGAAATGCTGATGTTAACAGAGCCGATAAATTTGGTATCACACCTTTAATGTATGCTTGTGTTACAGGTTTTGAAGAAGGCGTATCTTTATTATTAAAAAATGATTGCAATATTAATGCAAAGGATAATAACGGTATTACTGTATTGATGTATTCTGCAAGAACAAAATTTAAAAGTATACTGCAAATATTACTTGAAAATGGTGCAGATATGAATGAAAAAGACAATAATGGTAAAGATGTGTTTGATTATGCAGAAGAAAAAAAAGAAAAAGAAATTATAAAAATATTAAAAGCATATAAGAAGAAAAATTAATAAAATTTAATAATTATATATATTATAAATATTTGATATTTTTATATCTTTATAAAGGAGTATATTTTGAATTACAAAAACAAGATTATTACAATTTTTTTGATTTTATTATTCACATTTAATATTTATTCTTTAAAAAAACCAGAAGATACCGGTAAACTTATTTTCTGGAAGATTGAGACGGAAAAAAACACGGTATATCTATTAGGATCCATTCATGCGGCAAATAAAGATTTATATCCTCTTGATAAGAATATTGAAGATGCTTTTGATAAATCAGATTATCTGGTATTGGAAGCCAACATTGATGAAGATAAGTTTTTAGAGTTAATGATGACATTAACAAAAAAAGCTATGTATAATGACGGAAGTACATTGCAGGATAAAATATCAAAATCGTTATATAAAAAACTTGAAAGTCAATTAAAAAAATACAGTTTATCGATAGCTATGGTAAATCAAATGAAGCCGTGGTTTTCTGCTTTCATTATTAATCAGATGGAGCTTGATAAACTTGGGTATAGTCCTCAGTATGGGATTGATTTGTATTTTAATAATAAAGCAAAGGATAATAAGGAAATATTGGAGCTTGAATCTGCAGAGTTTCAGCTTGATCTTTTTAACAATATATCAGAAGAATCTCAAATTTATTTTTTAGAATCCACATTATCAGATTTAAAAACATTAAAAAAATCAATGTCATTAATATTTGATTTATGGGTTAATGGCGATGCTGAAGGGCTTAATGATTTGATATTTGAAAAAGCCGGTAAAGAAAGGCAGAATAATAAAATTATAGATGAATTTTATAATGCTTTATTTGACCAGAGAAATATTAACATGACGGAAAAGATAGAAAGGTATTTACAGGACGAAAAAACATATTTTGTAATAGCAGGGGCAGGCCATTTTTTAGGAGAAAAGGGCATAATTAATATGTTGAAAAGTAAAGGATATAATGTAACTCAGGTTGATAAATACACTGGTAATGATTAAAAAATATTTTATTTTAATAATTTTTTGTATAATTTTTTTATCATGCGGCAAAAATAATGATAAGAAGATACCGATAATATATACAGAAAAGTATAATATATCTTTTTTAGGTATTGAAAAGCTTCATTCATTTGATACACATAAATATGAAAAGATATTTAATTATTTGAATGATAAATTTAAATTAAATAAAAATAGTTATTATAAACCGCAGGAAGCAGCTTTAAATGATTTATTAATTATTCATTCAAAAAAATATTTAGATTCTTTAAATAATCCTAAAAATATAGCAAAAATAGCTGAGGTTGATATCCTGTCTAAATTACCGAAAAAAGCATTACAGGAGTCATTATTAAAACCCATAAGATACGGGGTCGGCGGTACATTGCTGGGAGTTAAATTAGCTTTAAAATATAAATGGGCTATTAATTTATCAGGGGGGTTTCATCACTGTAAAGCTGAAAAAGGCGGAGGTTTTTGTTTTTATGCAGATGTCCCGATAGCAGTTTATCAATTGTGGAAAGATAATCCTAAATTAAGAGTGCTGATAGTTGATCTTGATGCTCACCAGGGTAACGGGTATCAGGATATATTTAAGAATGATGATAGAGTGTTTATGCTTGATATATATAACAGTGATATTTATCCGCATGATGAATCCGCAAAAAAATATATTGATTTTAACTGTCCTGTTAAATCAAATATTAAAGATACCGAGTATTTAAGAATTTTGGACGGTGCTTTAAAAACAGCAGTTAAAAAATCAAAACCAGGTATAATAATATATTTAGCCGGTACGGATATTTATCAAAATGATCCGTTAGGAAAAATGAAGATATCAGAAACAGGAATAATTAAAAGGGATGAAATGGTATTTAAATATGCTTTTAAAAACAGTATTCCCATCCTGATGCTGTTATCAGGCGGGTACAGCAAAAAAAGCGGATTGATTATCGGTAAATCTATTGAAAAATTATTGAATAATATAATTTTAATAAATAAGTAAATATATAATTTATTGCAAATTTTTATTTAAATAATAACACCCTCAATTTTTAAGAGTTTTTCTTTAATCGTTAATTCGGTACTTTTTTCTTTTTTGCCCATGTATCCTCCAATGCCTCTTTGTGATACAACCCGATGGCATGGTATAATAACCGGTAGAGGATTATTTTTACAGGCCCGTCCGACAGCTCTTACAGCGCCCGGATTATTGATCCTGTCTGCAAGCTCTTTATAAGTAATAATTGAACCGTATGGTATTTTTAATAATTCTAATAAAATTTTTTCCCTGAAAGAAGTAATTTTATTAAAAGAAAAATCAATTTGGAATTCTCTCAGCTTTTTATCAAAATATTTATCAAGCTGGTCTTCAAAAAATTTCCACTTTTTATTATCAAATTTTTTTAGTATATCATCAAAGCTGTTTTTGATTATCCATCTGCATGATAATAATTTATTATCATTATATAAATATAATAGGGGGCATATTTTATTCTCATGTACGGCATAAAATGTGTTCATTTTGATTATTATATTTAATGAATACTGTTTAGTCAAAACATATTTTAGTCCAGCTCTGATAAATGCAGATTCCCGTCTTTATCTTTATTAATTTCTATTTTAATATTACTCCTGTTTTTGATTTTTAAATTAAATGTTTTTTCGAGGGAATCACTGATTGACTCTATAAATGATTTGTATTTATATGCAATATTATTAATATCTATCCTTGAATTAAGAGAATTTATTTTCGCATAATCTTTATTAAACAATATATTTAAATCATATAAACAATCAAAACAGCTGTCGGAGTCCATATTCATATTAAAGCTTAATTTATTATTTTTTTTATCTGCATTTAGTTTCATTTTTATTGATTTGCCGTTTATACTATCCAGTTTATTTATATTTATTTTTCTTAAAAGATTATTTATTTCATGGGGTATTACTGATTCGAAATCATTTATATTTAAATCAGCATAACCGTCCAGACAGCTTATTTTTTTATTTTTAGCACTGATTTTTAAATCTGTTTTAATATTTAATTTTGAGAATGCTATGTTGCCGAAATTCGGTATATTTGCCATTATTTTTTTACCGGGATTTAAATCATATGAAAGATTGACATTACAGGTATTAATTTTTTTCAGGTTATTATCAAGTTGTAAAATACCGCTTCCAGTCCCGTTTATACTGTTTGATTTAATATCAAGCTGTTTAAAATTTAATTCTTTTTTATTTTTATTATAAAACAGGTTAAGATCAAAATTGTTTATATTTCCTGCCATATTGATTATATCTATTAAGTTTTGATCCATTTCAGTTTTATTCAGTAATTTATCTATATTTAAAAGTTTCATATTTTTTAGATTAATTCTAAAATGCTGGTCATTTTTAAAGAAATTATCGAGATTTTTAAAAGTGTCTTTATTAAGATTACCGTTAAATACAATGTTTGCATCATCAAATTTAAGATTTATTGTTTCATCTTTATTAAAGATATAAAGATCTTCAAAATTTGCATTAATTTTATTAATTTGAGTAAAGCTGCTTTTATTATTAATAATATTAATGATATCCGAATACGAAGAGCCGAGGCTGACTTTACTGATTTTAATTGTATATTTATCCTCAAATTGAAGATATACATTTTTTAAAGTTAATTTTGGCGGGAATACTAAAAATCCTATATCTTCAAATGGTATAGTTTTATTTTTTTTACTAAAATCATTTTTAATATTATTACCTATTATTTTTGCAGCGGCATAGCTTGCTCCGTAAATTAATGATATAAATAATAAAATTACTATTGCTATAATTATTAAAAATATTTTTAAACCTTTATTCATTATTTTTCCTTTTTTTACGGTTTATTAATTTTAGTATTTTAGATTTTATTTTTCAACATTTTTGATTTGATTGAGTTTTTTTATATTATTTTATTATAATTTAATTAATATTATAGATTTTGTAGATATTTAAAGAATAAAAATTTAAATATTAGCATTTAATATGCATATTGCATAAATTTTAAATATATTATGCATATTGCATATTAAAATTTATTATAAATTTAATATGCAATAAAGCTAAATCGTTTATATATAATGATTTATATTTATTTTTATTAAATGGCATAATTTATGCTTATAAATTAGTAGATTTTGAAGAATAAAAGGAGGATTATATGAACATTATTAAAATATTAAGTTTGATAATGGTACTGGTTTTAACAATATTCTCCTGCTCTGTAGACGCTGCAAGCGATGATTCTTCAAAAAGTTCAAGCAGATCAAATGATAAAAGTACAGCAGTGATAAGTGCAGAAGAAGACACATTAGGTGTTGAAGATGCTACAAATGAAGATATAGAAGCTGAAGAAGAAGGCGAAGATGAGGAATTATTATTGGAAGAAGTATCCGCCACACTTGATGAAGCAATTGAAGAAGTCGTAGGAGAAGAATCAGAAGATGGTGTAGAAATAGAAAATGATGAATATGACAATGCTGATATTGAACAGCTTAAAATATTTGTAAAAAAATACAAATATGAAATTAATAAAAATAAAGATGATGTAAAGAAACTTAAAGAAATGATTGAAAAGATCAAAAATAAACTTGCACCGATAGTTGAAAAGATTAAATTATTAAAAGCAGAAAAAAAGGAATTAAATGCTCTTATTAAAGAATTCAATCAGAAAATTAAAGAAGCAAAGGCAAATGGAGCTGCAAAAGAAGAATTAAAAGCATTAAAGACAGAAAGAAAGGAATTAGCTGATAGAGTAAAAAAATTAAATGAAGAGATTAAAGCATTGAAAGAACAACTGGTAAATCCAAAAGCCGAAATAAAAATACTTAATGGTAAGATTAAAGAAATGAGGATAGTAATTAAGAATTTTAGAGCTGAAATTAAAAGGTATAGAGAGATGATTAAAGAAGCTAAGGAGAAACAAAAGAAAGAAAAAGAAAATAACGGAAATCATTACGGATGGTACAAAGATAGCAATAATGGTAGAGATAAGAAATAATTACTATAAATTGTAATTAGATCTAAGGGCTGTCGAAAAAGACAGCCCTTTTTATATTCATCTTACATATAAATAAGAACAATAAAGTTATTTGATTGATTTTGCGGTTGTTTTTTTTAAATAAATCATAAAAAAAACATTTTTTATAAATACAGGCAGGCACTAAGATATAAAAAACATCATTAATTAACTTCTTATTCGTACTTTTGTACCTTGGTCGTTATTTACATCAAAAGTACAATATTTAAGTGATATATTTATTTTTATATAATTTAATTACAAACATAATTTATTAACAGTTTTTATTCATTAAAATAATAATAATTTTTTTAAAATTGATAATTCTTGACACTAAAATAGTAAAAGCATAAGATTAATTTATTATTAATAAAGATGGAGTCTTCCATGAAGAAAGGTTTGTTTGCTTCTAAATTTATTAAAATCATTTTAATTGTTTTTTGCTTTTTTGTCTTATCTTTAATCATAGGCATCACTGCATTCTCAGCCGGAAAAAGCAAGCAGGAGGGGTATGCATGTCAGCTTTTACCAGAAGAATACTCAACTCTTATTTATATAAAAAATTTACCTAAATTGATAAAAGAATTTGTAAAGAGCGATTTTGCTAAAAAATTTAAGGATAATTATGTTTATCTGGATTTTAAATATAAATATTACCAAAATGTTGATATGTTTTTTGTGAAACTTAATTTTAATGCGGAAAAATTTTTAAAATTGATTAAAAAAGATCTTGTTATCGGAAAATCAGGTAGAAATTTTTTTATTATTTCTTCAATAAATTATAAGGCTAAGTTAATATATTCTATATTAAATTTAGATGAAGATAAGAAAATAAATGAAAAAAAATACAAAGAGTATGATGTCTATTATGTTGCAAAAGGATATTATACTGTTTATTATACTATAATTAATAATTATCTTATTATTACAGATAATATGAGTCTGATTGAGTCTATAATAAATAATCAGAAAAAACCCGGTTCCGATAAAGAGCTTTATAATACCTGCAGTGATGAAGAGATATATATAAAAACAAAACCGATGGGGGCTCATAATAAATATGATATTTTACCTTCTTTTGATACTTTCGGACTTAAAGTAAATATCAGCAATCTGGATGTTAATATTTTTGGAGTACCGTATGGTGAAATTTCAAAGAATAATGATTTATACGTTGATAAAGATTTTGAGTTTTTAAAATTAATGAATAATGATTTTTCTCTTCTTTATTATAATAATCTTTATAATACAAAGAGTGTAATTTCAGAAATAATAGCCAATCATGAATCAAGAGCAAATAATCCCGGTGAGGTAAGAGAAGCATATAAAAATCTGGAAGGATTTGATTTATTTAAAGACGGGGCTTATTTCCTTTTTAAAAGCTTCGGTTACAGCAGCAACAGTAGCGGTCTCTCCCCGGAAGCGGGGGTTTTATTAAAGCTTAAAAATAATCTGACAAAAGAAGATAAGAAGAATGCAATTAATTCTTTTAAAAATATTATAAATTTTGTTTTCGGGATTAAAAACTGGGATATTAAAGCAAATGAGTTAAAAAATTACACGGTCAACTATAGTAATGACAATAGTTTTTGTATTCTTATATATGATGACTGGTTCCTTTTATGTAACGGCAGGGATTTCATGAAAAAATTTATTGATAAGATAGAATCCCCGGGAGCTTCACTGTATGATAAATATGTTGATAAATTACCGGATATAAAAAAGAATGATCTTACCGCCTATTTATGTGTTGACCTTAATTCTCTTATAAATGCAGTAGAACCTATTTTTGAGGAATATATCTCTATAAATTTAAACTTCGAGGATGACGAATACCAAAAAAGTTTCGGCCAGTTTTTTGATTATACAAAGGCGCAAGGTGCATTATTTGTAAAATTATATCATAATAATGAATCAGGATATTATGGAAAGATTGATTTTATTAAATAAAATAATAATCATAAGTCTTATTGTTATTTTATTTCTCGCGGGACTAATTATTTTATCTTTCATTAATAACAACACAATATTAATTAATAATCAAAAATATCTATATGCAGATAATTTATCGGCTGTCTTTTTTAAGATCACTTATATTAATCCTGTAAAACAATTTATAACCCCTTTTAAAGGTGATTATAAGATTGCCGTTTTATCAGGCAGTAATTTGATTAATATAATTAAATCACAGAACGGTTTTTTTTTAAAAAGTAAATATCTCACAGGAGTTGTTGATTTTACCGTTAAAGTTAATCAAAATATATTTAATGATCAGATAATAATTTTGGATAATTATAATGATACTGATTTTGACGGATTTCCTGATGCCGTCGAGCTTACATCTGAGAGGGACAGAGCCAATTTTATAAACTGGTTTACCGTGATTGCAGACAGCCAGTTTTATTGTTTAGCAGACTCATGGTATGAAGGTAAAAGAGACTGTGCAGGTCTTGTTGTTTTTGCTTTTAAAGAAGCTTTAAAGAAGCATGATACGGATTGGCTTAGAGAGTATTCATTTATTACATTAAACAATATGAGTGATGTTGAAAAATATACATATCCTGATCTTCCTTTATTGGGTGATAAGGTATTCAGAACAAAATCCGGAAAATTTGTAAAAGAAGATTTAGAAAATAATGTTTTTAATGAAACCAGTGATGTCAACAACCTTGTTAATCATAACATGAAGTTTATCAGTAAAGATATCCATGATATTAAAAAAGGAGATCTTTTGTTTTTTTGTGTGAATGACAATATTCCCACACCGTATCATTCCATGATTTTTTTGGGAAAAGGCGATTATCTTGTTTATCATACCGGACAGATTGATGAAAATAATGCCGGTGAAGTCAGAAAGGTAAAGTTGTCGGATTTAATGAAGCATCCCGACAGCAATTGGCATCCTGTAAAGGATAATCCCTCATTTTTAGGAATATACAGGTGGAATATTATTATTTAGATTTTTAACTAATAATTTATGTTTCATCTAATTTAAATGCTTAAAAAGGAACCACAGATGAACGCAGATAAACGCTGTAACTATATTTTTTAGATGAATTTATATAGAAAAAAATTGGGAGTTTAATATGAATAAAAAATTAAGCCTGTTTATTTTATTTTTTATAATCGCATCTGTTTTTAATCTTATTGCAGAAAGGTTATTTTATCTGTCCACAGACAGGACATTTAGTGCAGAGGAAAGAAAGAGAATCAAGGTAGAATCAGGCTATTATTTAAATTCATTAAAAATAAGGATTTATAAAATTAATGATGTTGAAAAATTTTATAAATCACAAAGTGATTTTCACAGGCCTAAGATTGAAGGAAGAAGATTTAGATATTTTACTCCCGATGTACTTGAAGGTTTTACAGGTTATCTGAGAAATGGTTTACGGGAGTGGGCAAGGGAAAATATACCGTCAGAAAATAGAAAAAGTATAATGGAGTCTTATCCTGATTTTGCATTAAAAGAAAAGGAAGAATATTATTCTCCTGAAAAAATAATAAAGATAATCGATGATGATAATTTTACGCTTGTAAATGAAATAAATTATTTGCTGGATGAGAATGAAGGAGACTGGAATTATAATTATATTTTTCTTGATGATTTAAATGAAGGCTCTTATCTTGTTGAGGGCATCAGCACGGAAAATGTAGCTTATACCGTATTAAATGTAAGTAATTACGGATTTATTGTAAAAAAAGCAAATGACAATATGCTTTTTTATACGGTAAATAATCTGTCCGGCGAGCCTGCCGGTGATATTGAGCTTACAATATTTAACAGGTTTAAAAAAGAATTAAAAAGTGCAAAATCGGATAAGGATGGACTAGTTAAACTTAAATTAAGTGAAAATGATTTATTTATAATCGGTAAATCCCAGGATAATATCTGTACTTTTTTTGACCCGAAGTATTTCCCGTCAAATGTTAGGGATGATTATGTTTATATATATACAGAGAGGCCTGTTTATAAGGGGGGAGATGAGGTCTTTATTAAAGTCATATACAGGGGATATAAGGATGATAAATATTTTGTTAAAGAAGCTAAAGGAATTAAATTGGAGCTGGTCGATGCAAGAGGTAAAATGATAGAATCCTTAGGCCCTTCTGCAACGGACTCTAACGGATGTTTTAGTACAAGTGTAAAACTGCCTGATGATGCAGCTGCCGGCAGGTATTTAATAATTGCAAATATTAATAATAAGAAATTTGAGGGTGAGTTTAAGGTTGAGTATTATAAGAAACCGGAATACCAGGTAATGGTAAAGCCGGATAAAGATATATATGTGTCAGGTGAAAAGATAACTGCATCGGTTTTTGCAAATTATTATTTTGGTGAACCTGTTAAAGAAGCTGAGGTGAGGTATTCTGTATACAGGACAAGATTTTCGGACAGCCAGTGGGAGAGTGAAAAAGATAAAGATTTTTATTTAAGTGAAGAGGAATTTGTTTATTCTCAAATGGAACAGGTAGATTCTGGAAGCACTAAATTTGACAAGAGCGGCATTGCAAAGATTACAATAAATACTATTAAGGATGATAATCCTTACTATTACAGTATCCAGGCTGTTGTTACCGATAAAGCAGGAGTGCCTATAAGCGGCGGATCGAGGGTAATGGTAACACCTTCAAATTTCAGGATAGGTATAAAATGTGATAAATTTGTATATGTGTTGAATGAAAAAGTAACAGTCAGCATAAGTACAACTGATTATTCTAATAATCCGATAAGTGAAAATATTTCCGTAAATATCAGCTCGGAAATATTACCGGGCAAGACTCATGTTTTTCTGGATAAAAAAATATCAACTGATAGCAATGGGAATGCGGAGGTCACTTTTAAGGCAGAAAAAAACGGATTTGTAAAAATAGAAATTGAAGGATTCGATAAAAATAAAAACAGGGCTGTAACGGAAAAATATATCTGGATAGGCAAAGAGGGAGCCGTTTTTAATTATAAGGGAGGTATGGTTAAACTGGTACTTGATAAGCCCTATTATGAAATCGGCGATACTGCAAAATTATTAGTATTAACTCCTGTGCCCGGTATTAAATATCTGCTGACAGTCGAAGGGGATAGTATTTACAGCGAATCTGTTTCACAATTTGCATCAAACAGTACTATTGTAGATATTCCGATAAAAAGAAATTATCTGCCCAATGTATTTGTTGATATCAGTTTTATTTTTGATAATAAATTTTATAATAATACAATTAAAATTACAGTACCGCCTAAAGAGCAGTTTATTAATATTGATTTAAAGCCGGATAAAAATAAATATACACCAAGGTCAAGCGGGAATGTTAGTGTTAAGGTAACGGATAATAAAAATAATCCTGTGGGGAATGCAGATATCTCTATAGCCGTTGTAGATGAAGCAATTTACGGTATATCACAGGAAATAGCCGTAGATATTCACAAGTATTTTTATCCATACAGACGGAACAATATTATGACCTGGACATCTATCGGTTATCGTTTTTACGGGTATTCCATGAATGCAAAATCTGAGCTTGCTAAAAAATATATGAAGGATCCTAACGGTCTTGCGTCATTTAAAGATGAAGAAGACAGAGAAAGAAAAGAGTTTAAAGATACTATTTTATGGATTCCCTCATTAAGAACGGATAAAGAGGGGCTTGCTAATTTTAAGATAAATTTCCCTGATAATATTACAAAATGGAGGATAACTGCGGTAGGGGTTACAAATGATACTAAGGTAGGCAAATCTGTCCAGCATGTTATAACCAAGCTTGATTTTTTTGCAGAGATTTCATTGCCTGCTTATCTAAATGAAAATGATAAAGCCAGTGTTTACGGTATTGTGCATAATTATTCTGATGAAACATTAAAAACAAAAGTAGAATTAACAGGTAAAAACATCAAAATAGAAGGTGATAAAAAAGAATTATCACTGGCGCCAAACAGCAATGAGGTTGTAGAATGGGTAATTAATCCGGGAGTTATAGGAAACGCCGAGTTTACATTAAAGGCTGATGCAGGCAAATATACAGATACAATTAAAAAAAGTATATATATAATTCCCCATTCTATAATGAAAACCATAAATGTCAATAAAGAGATAACCGTTAAATCAAGAAGCTTTGATTTTAAAAAACCGAAGAATATTAAAGATAATAATCAGAAGATCAGGGTGAATGTTTCATACGGGTATATATCCGTAATACTGGATGCATTGCCCTATCTTATTAATTATCCTTACGGCTGTGTTGAGCAGACAACAAGCAGTTTTCTGCCCAATTTAGTTGCAGTTAATGCTTTTAATAATATCAAGATTAAGCTGCCTGATATAGAAAAAAAACTGCCTGAAAATATAAGTAAGGGACTCAGCATTCTTTACGGTTACCAGCAGGAAAATGGATCATGGGGATGGTTTAACGAGGGCGGTATAGATATTTTTATGACATCATATGTTTTATATGCATTAACACTCTCAAAAAAACTTGGATTAACAGTCAGTAATGATGCTTTACAAAAAGGATTGAATGCTCTTGAAAAGAATATTTCATTATCAAGAAATAATACAGAAACCATCTATGCTCTTTATGTAATGAGTTTAAATAATAAAAAATATGCTTCTATATTTCAGGGTATGGTCAGATCTGCAAAAGATCTAGGCGACTATGATCTTGCATTATTAACACTAACTGCTGTTAATTATAATATGGAAAAAGATGCTAAAAGTTTTATTGAAATACTAAAAAATCGTGCAAAAAAATATGACAATGATATGCTCTATTGGGGGGATGATTATACAAGGAACTGGAATAAGGATAGTGTGGAGACTACCGCATGGGTAATAAAAGCTCTTAATTTTTTCGAGCCAAATTCAAAAACAGTACATAAGGCGTTAAGATGGCTTATATCAAAGAAAGAGGGTAACAGATGGAAGTCAACACGTGATACATCGGCAGTTGTAATGGCAATTTGTGATATGTTTAAATATACAAAGATTAATGAAGGAGATTTTGTCATCAAATTAAATAATAATCAGATAGGAAGCATTAAATTTTCAAGGGATTATTTTAACAGTGTAATAGAGATCCCGCAGGATAATTTTATACAGTATTTAAAAGACGACAATACGGTTAAAATAGAAGGTGATTTTGGTAAAAATGATATTTTATTTTTATCATTCTCATATGAATATTATACAAATGAAAAAACAATAGAAGCTTTATCTGCCGGCATAACTGTGAGAAGAAATTATTATGCTTTAAATGAATACAGGGGATATGATGATAAGATTAAATATAAATTGGGAGGCAGAGTTTCATCAATTAATAAGGGGGAAAACTTTATAGTAGAAATCTCGATCTCATTAGCGAAAGAGTCCGATTATATTATGATAGAGGATTATATGCCTGCCGGCTGTATAGCGGTAAAGGACTTTTTATTGTATAACATTGACGGAATAAATAGAGGCAAACCTGATTTTATTGATTTCAGGAATGACAGGGTAATTTTTTTCCTTAACAGGGCATCGGATATAAAATTGTATTATGTAGTGAATCCGGTTTATAAGGGTGATTATAAAGTAATGCCTGCTGTTGCATCATTGATGTATTTCCCCGTATTCAGGGGCAACTCGGATGATAACAGTATCACGATTAAGTAATTAATATTATTTTAGAAAGACTTACGGAGGAGAATATGAATAAAAAAATTTTTATTATAGTCGTTTTTGTATTTATACCTGTTTTAATTTTTTCAGAATATTATATCAGGATTACTTCTCCAAACAGCGGGTGGACATCAAACAGGGTGGTTACAATCTCCGGTGAAACCAATATAAATATCGATGCCGTTAAGGTTATATATAACGGCATACCTTTAAGACTGCCGGTTTATGACGGAAGATTTTCCAGGGATTTTGTTGCAGGTCCTGGATTAAATAATATATATGCTGAAGCAGTAGTTGATGATAGAATAATAAGTGATAACGTATCATTTTACTCAAAAGCTCCTCCAAAAGCATTAAAGATAGTATTGATGTGGGATACGGATGGTACGGATGTTGATCTGCATGTTGTGGAGCCTACAGGTGAGGAATGTTATTACGGTTACAGCAATACAACGATAGGGGGCTCACTGGATGTTGATGTTACTACCGGTTATGGGCCTGAGGTTTATACATTGGCTGCACCTACAAAAGGCACATACAAGATAAAGGTTCATTATTATTCTGATAATGGATATCCCCAGACACAGGTTGTGATTTATGTTGTTAAATATGAAGGCACGCCAAATGAAGAGATGGAGAGATTTGAAACCATGCTTACGAAAACAGGTGCGGAAATTTATGTTGATGTTGTAACGCTTGAATAGAATATAACCACAGAGGTACAGAGTTATGGAGTTGTACAGAGTTTTAGTTTTGGTTAGAAGGATTGTAATGCAATAGGCTTTAGTTTATAGGCTATATTGAGCTGTATGGATATAACTTGTTAAAGAAGGCACTACAGAGGTACAGAAGGGCGCTGATACATGCAGAAAATTTTTTTAATTTTATTGCGTTCATCTGTGTTTATCTGCGGTTCCTTTCTAAAATATTTTATGAATAAAATTAGAATTATTATTATTTTAAATATATTAATTTATATAAATACCCAAGCATTCTCAGAAACATTTGTTTATAAAAGATTTAATATTATCTCATCAAAGATAAATAAAAATGAGATTGATAAAATTATAATTGAAATAGATAAAATTGAAAAATATTTTTCAGATATATTTGATTATATCCCATTAAACTCAATAGATATAATTATATTTGATGATATTTACTCCATGACGGATACCTTCAAAATACCATACTGGATCGGCGGCTATTATATTGACAATAAGATATTCTTGCAGCCGATAAGAATTTTAATAAAAAAGAATGTTTTAAGTAAGGTTTTATTTATAGAATACACTCATTATTTTATTGATTCACTTACAGACAATAATTGCCCCGGATGGTTTAATGAGATGCTTTCATACTATTATTATGCTCTTTATGCCGGTGATAAAGTTTTTGAGAATGATTTTAAGGCTGTATTTTATAAATTTGATGATTTTTGTAATTTAAAAAAAAACATTAATGATTTTGATAAAATTAAAGCCTTTTATTTGTATTCATATAAATTCGCATCATTCCTTGATAAAAACAGGGGCATTATTTTTAAAAGAATATTATCCGATATGAAAAATAATATAAATTTAAATAAGAGTTTTATTAATATTTATGGTAAAAGTATAAAATATGTTTTTGAAGAGGAATTTCTTAAGACTGTAAGATGAAATTTAATTTAAAATTAATTTTTTTAATTTTTAATATTTTAATTAGTATTCTCAATATTAATGGTAATGATCTTGGTAAAAAATGTGAGGAGTTAAAAAGCAAGTACTGTGATTTTGGATTTATTTTAACCAATCCGCAAAACGGTAAGGTTAGGTTAATATATAATGTTGATATGATCTATAGAAAGAAGTATTCTCCCGGGTCATTATTAAAAGTCTTTGCACTGCTCTCATATGCAAAAGACAATAAGGTTAATATTTATGAAACGCATGAATGCAAAGGATATACAGAAGGGGAGATATCCTGCTGGCTTGGTGCAGGCCACGGCAGTTTAGACCTTATAAAGGCAATTGCTCATTCCTGTAATTATTATTTTTATTATTTTTTAAAGGATAAGTTAACTAAAAAAGCCTACTACACGACATTGATGGATTTTGATTTATATGTTGATCCATCACTGTTAAGTATGAATGATTATGATTTTTATATTACATCTTTTGGTTTGGGTGTTAAAATACTTGTACCTCCTGTTAAAATGATCTATGCGTATAACTCTATATTTAACGGCGGTAAGCTTTTTAATGATGACGGAGACTTAATCAGGACTATAGATCTGGATAATGAAGTAGTTGAGATTTTAAGACAGGGCATGAAAGAAAGTTATTTATATGGTACTTCAAAGATTATTTATTTAAAAACAGGTATATCTGATGTTATTGCAAAAACAGGGACGGGAGCAAATATAATCAGCGGTAAAACTGACTGGCGTAAGAATGTCGGCTGGATAATAGTATTGGCACCCGGCTTTAATCCGACTTTCGGTATGATGGTTGTTGTTGAGAGAAGCAGGAGCTCAACAGCATGCAGTATTGCTTCAGAGCTTATAAATTTCCTCGTAGAAAATAAAATTTTATGAAAAAAAGAATTTTAATATTAATTATAATCATATTTTCATTGAATATATACTGCATTGAGTTTGTAAAAGTTAATATCATTGGTTATCCGAGATTAACCGATTTTTTTATAAAGCTTGATGAGAATGCAATTCTGTCTATTGATGGTAAAAAACATATATCAAGGATTCTCCACATATATAATAATGAAAGATTTGTAATTATAGATAATGATACTAGGATATATTTTAAAGAGATTTTAATTAAACAAAAAACAGGGCTGTCAATTATTAATTGTGAGTATGGTGATCAGGATTATAGAGGGGACTTTAAAATAAGGTCAGATGAGAAAGGGATATCAATTATTAATATAGTCAAACTTGAAGATTATTTTGCAAGTGTGCTTGGATCCGAGATGGGTGATGCATTCTCTTTTGAAACATTAAAGGCTCAGGCAATTGCAATAAGGACTTATTTTTATAATAAAAGCAGAAGATATACCGATAAGGATTTTGATATAAATAATGCCGATGGTATGGATATGGTATATAGAGGGGCATCATTTGCTTCAAAAAATATGTACAGAGCTTTTGAAGAGACAAAAGAATTTTTTTTAGTAGATAAAAGCGGAAGTTTAGGACTGCCGTTGTTTCATTCTACATCAGGAGGAGTGATTTTAAAGAATGAAGTAATGAACTCTGATTTTTATGATGATATTAAGGAGCCGGTTTTAGTATATGATATTGATGATGAAGGAAAATTTTTAAGTATTGATTCTCCATATTATGAGTTTGAAGCATTCTTTGATGAGAAAGCTTTAAGAGATATTATTATAAGTAAAATAAAGATAAATAAAATTAAAGATATAAAGGTTAAATACTTTAATAATACGGAATGTGTTGATTTTATAGGTTTTATTGATGAAAATAGTAAGGTGCACTGGATTAAAGGATATAGTTTTGTGTCAATGGCTTATAAAAAAGGATATCATAAACTAAGGTCAATACAGTTTAATATAAAAAAGATTAATAATTTATATGTGTTTACCGGTAAGGGATTCGGTCATCTCTGCGGTATGAGTCAATACAGTGCTGAGCATCTAGCCAGGGACGGAGGCACATATATTGATATATTGAACAAGTATTATCCGCAGTATAAGATTAAATTGATAAAAAATATTGATAAATATTTAAATAAATAGTCAACTCTAAAAAATCCGGGGCTGTCTGAAAAAGTGTGTTATAAACCGTAGAAAACACTGAGTAAACAGAGTTATCATTTTTCACTTCAATCTGACTGTCCTCAGCGGTAAATTTTATTCTTTTTAGACAGCCCTGATTACTGCCGATTATTATTTCATATTAATATTTAAAGGATATTAAAATTAAGTGGATGGAAATAAAATATTTTTACATAAAATATTAAAAAAAATATTTTTACTTGAGTTAGTTATAAATCTTATTTAAAATAATTAAAATCATCAATTTAATAATGCAGATAATATTACAAAAGAGTGTATGCTGATGGAAAAATTAAAAATACTTATCGTAGAAGATGAAGCAATGACTGCATTACTCTTTCAAAAAAAATTTGAAAGGGCAGGATTTAAAGTATGTCAATTGGCTGCTAATGGACAAAAAGCAATTAATATTGTTAAAAAAGAAAATCCTGATTTAATTTTAATGGATATTGATCTTTCCGGTGATATGGATGGTATTGAAGCATCATTTAATATAAAAAAGATTAAAAATATTCCAATAATTTTTATAACGGGATATTCTGACGAGGATTTAAAACAACAAATAGCTGATCTTAATCCTTTTGGTTTTTATGTTAAGCCTTTTGATATTGAAGAATTAATAAACAATATTAAATTAAAAATCAATTAATTTTAAAAAATATTTGTATTGTTTTTTTAATGTAATTAATGATAATTTAAATTAATTTATATTATTTAGGAAACCTTTTAATGAATGTTTTAATTTATGGCGGCGGAGCTGTAGGTCTAGGCATTGCCAGCTGTTTGATAAAATCCGGGGATAATGTAGATATTATTGCAAGGAAAGATACTATTTTATTATTAAAAAGTAAAGGATTGCATAGAGCGGGTATTTTTGGAGAATACATTTTACCTCCAAAGGATTTTAATGTTTTTGAGAATCTTTCAGGTCCGGATAATAAAAAATATGATTATATTTTAATCTGCACTAAATCATATGATACTATTAATGCTGCAAAGGATTTAATTGTACATAAGTTTTTATTAAAAAAAACAGGTAAGATAATTTTATTTCAAAACGGCTGGGGAAATGCCGATGAATTTATTACATTTTTTCCAAAGGACAAAATATATAATGCAAGAGTTATAACAGGGTTCCAAAGACTGGATAAAAATATAGTCAATATTACTGTTCATGCCGATTCAATTCATATAGGCAGTTTGTTTAATTGCGACATGAATGATTTAATTAATATCAGTGAATCAATAAATAACGGCGGCATACCATGTGAGCTGACGGATAAAATAGAAGAAGATTTATGGCAAAAAATGCTTTATAATTGCGCATTAAATCCTTTAGGTGCTGTATTTCAGGTTCCTTACGGTAAACTTGCTGACTCCAGGTATTCTAAAGAATTAATGGATAAAATTATTGAAGAAATATTTTATATTATAAAAATCTATGGTTTTAAATCTCACTGTACGACTCATTTGGAGTATCTGGATTTATTTTATAATAATTTGATTCCCTCTACTGCAAATCATGAGTCATCAATGCTGCAGGATATTAGAAATAATAAAAAAACAGAGATAGAGGCATTAAATGGGGCTGTTGTCAAACTTGCGCAGAAAAAAAATCTTAATATTCCTTTTAATAAATTAATTTATAATATGATAAAGTTTATTGAGAATAATTATAATAACACTGTTTAAAATTTAGAAATTTTTAATTATCAATTTTATTATACTTATTATTTTTTTACTTATTACTGATCAATAAAATTTTGTATAAGATAATTAAATAATTAAGTTTAAATATTAAAAAAATAATCAATATTTATTTTTTAAAATTTTAAGTTATTATATTTGTCACAGATAACCAGCGGATCTTCAAGGGTTATAAACATCAATTGTTCTTCTTTATCATTATTATTTTTATATGTTATCCTTAATTCTCTTGGGTAGAGAGATATAATTTTTTTTAATTTTGCCATTAAGCTGAGTTTATGCTTAGTATTATTACCTAAGATATCTGTTATATTTATTATTTTATCCAAAGCGATAAAAAAGTTTATTTTTTTAAAATTAGTTGATTTAACTAATAATTCTTTAAACCAGTTTTTATCTTCAAAATTTTCAAAATAAAATCCTTTAGTCATTAGATATAAAAGACCATTTATCGGCCCCTGTATGTTATTATATCCATAAATATATTGAGCTGAGGTGGCTATTATTAATTTACTGTTAGTTTCTTTCTCTTTCGTATCCCAGAAGGATTTAATTTTATCTTTATCATTCATTTTATATTCTTAATTTTTTTTTAATTTTACTATATTTTATCCTAAAAACCAATAAAAAATAGTATTATTATTTTGTTATTGATATAATTGTTATAATTAAAATCCTTTAATATTTTTTATCCTTGACATACACTTTTTTTTTTATAATAATACTATATAGTAATAATTTTTAATATAATAAAATATGAAATATAATATACTTCTTGTTGATGATGAATTAGAAATGTGCCTTTCCCTTTCAGAGCTTCTTACTTCTGAGGGATATAGTGTTATATATAAAACGGATCCCTCTGAGACTATGTCCATTTTAAAGAATGAGAAAATCGATCTGATTATTATGGATATTAAAATGCCGAATATTATGGGATTGGATTTATTAAAAAGTATTAAAATGGCAAAGATCAATATTCCTATTATAATGATCACGGGATATCCTTCCGTTCAAAATGCAGTTAAAGCAATGAAGTATGGAGCAAGTAATTTTTTTGTTAAGCCGCCGAGGATTGATGAGTTGTTATTTGAAATCGGGCAATTATTAAAAAGTCATTCCGAGAAGAAAAATACAACATTAAATTACAGTAATAAAATAGTTACTGTTAATCCTTTTATGCAGAAAATTATAAAAACAATAGAAAGGGCGGCACCGACTGATGCTCCTGTATTTATTACGGGAGAAAGCGGAACAGGTAAAGAACTTGTTGCAAATCACCTTCATGATCTTAGCAAAAGATCAAATAAATCATTTATAAAACTTAATTGTGCAGCTATACCCGATACATTACTAGAGAGTGAGCTATTTGGTCATGAAAAGGGATCTTTTACCGATGCATTTAAACAGAGAAAAGGAAGATTTGAGCTTGCCGATAAGGGGACCATTTTTTTGGATGAAATCGGTGATATGAGTTTAAATACTCAGGCTAAAATATTAAGAGTATTACAGGAACAGGAATTTGAAAGAGTAGGTGGAAGTGAGATAATAAAAACAGATATAAGAGTTATATCTGCAACTAATAAAGATATAAAAAAATTAATTGATGAAGAAAAATTTAGGAAAGATCTGTATTATAGATTATCAGTTATTACGATTCATCTTCCGCCTTTAAGGGAAAGAAAGGATGATATAATCCCGTTAACAAAGCATTTTATAAATTATTTTAATGATGTTTATTGTAAGGAAATAAAGGATATATCGTGTGAAGTAGAGCAGTTTTTTTTGAAACATGACTGGCCGGGTAATATCAGGGAATTAATGAATTGTATAGAAAGAGCAGTAATATTTTGTGATAATGATATTATCATACCGGATGATCTTCCTACTCAGTATGTTGATTTTATAGAAGAAGGATCAATAGATAATTATGAAGAGGCTTTTAATAATTTAAATAAAGAAATTATTTTAGATGCTTTAATGAAATCAAATGGTATTAAACAAAAAGCAGCAGAATTATTAAATATTAATAGAAGAACATTATATAATAGAATGAAAAAACTTGGGTTAGAATGACAAAAAGCAATAATAATCCAATATTACAAATGAAAAATATCCATGTTTATTATGATGATATAAAAGCTCTCAAAGGGGTTGATTTTGATCTTTATAAAGGTGAAATACATGCCCTTGTCGGTGAACATAGAGCAGGAAAGTCTACTCTTGTTAAATTATTAAGCGGTGCAGTAAAACCGATACAGGGTGAAATAATATTTAATAATAAAAAGATAGATTATTTTAGCCCCATCTCATCAATGAAAAGTGGCATCGGAATGGTCTATCAAAATATCAATATAATTCCTTCCTTAAATGTTATTGAAAATATATTTGCAGGTCAAATGATAAAAACATGGTATGGAAGATTAAATTATACTTTAATGCTTCAAAAAACTAAGGAATTGTTTAAAAAATTAAAAACCGATATAAATTATGAAGTGCCTTTAGGGCTTTTATCGGAAGGAGAGCAGCAGATTGTAGAAATAGCACGGGTGTTATCATTGAATCCGTCTGTTATTATATTTGATGAAATATCGAGTAAATTAACACCAAATGAACTGGAAAATATTTACAGGATTATTTTTGAATATAAAACAAAAGATAGAAGTATTATTTATATATCTCATAATATGGATGAAATATTTGAGTTTGCAGATAGGGTAACAATTTTAAAAGACGGTTATAGAAGAGGGACGGAAGAGATAAAAAATCTGGATAAGATTAAATTAATAAAGCTTACATATTCATTTATGTTGACAAGAGAGGAATTAAAACAGGATAATAAGAAACTTTATTTTTTTAAAAAGTATAATGAGAATATAATTAAAAATTTGCCTATTGGAGTAATAATCCTTGATGACAAAAATAAGATATATCTTATAAATTATGCTGCAGTAAAGATTTTAGAAATTGAAAATTTAAATGTTACCGATGAAAATATGAAGATAATCTTTAATAATGAAAATATTGAAGAAGCAGATAAAATATTGGAGCAGATTAAGTTAAAAAAGAAATTTAGATGGGAAGAATTAGATTATAAAGAAGATAAAAAAATAAAAATTAATATTTTTCCATTTAAGGATGAAAATTATATTTTTTTAGGCACCATAATTTTGATTGAAGATATTACAAAAGACAGTTATTTTAAAAATTATCTTTTACGTACGGAAAAAATAGCTTCGGTTGCACAGCTTGCGGCCGGTATTGCACATGAAATTAATAATCCTCTGGGGATAATAATTAATTATATTACACTGTTAAAAAGAAAAAATCTTGATAATGACGGATCAGAAAAGTTAAAAAAAATGGAAAAAGAATTAAACAGGATTGCGGAAATAATAAGCAGTCTTCTTTCATTCTCAAAACTTAGGCAAGCTACTTTAAAAAAAGTTAATCTTGTATCTATTATAGATGATGTAGTGATTTTAATCAATCACAAGATAATTGCTAAAAGAATTAATTTAATATGGCATAATAATATTAAAGAAGTATTTATTATGGGTAATGAAAATAGGATAAAGCAAGTTTTGATTAATCTTTTAGTTAATAGTATTGAAGCAGTATTAGCAGGCGGGAAGATAAAAATCAAATTGCATATTGATAAATTGGAAAATCAGGTAGTAATAAGTATTATTGATAATGGATACGGCATACCTGATAATATAAAGGATAAAATCTTTGATCCTTTTTTTAGCAGTAAGGTAAGCAAGAATAATACAGGTTTAGGTCTTGCTATTTGCAAGCAGATTATTGAGTCGCATCATGGTCATATTTTATGCGATAATAAAGAGCAAGAAACTTCTTTTAATGTTACTTTACCAATGATAAAATGGACAAAAGAAGAATGAAAACTATTTTTATTTTTTCCTGAAATTTATATCTGTCCATACTATTAATATAATTATCATTCCCTTTATAATAAACTGCCATGAGATTTGAATATTTAACATACTCATTCCATTATCTATGCTATATAGAATTAATGTTCCTATAATAGCTCCAAAGATTGAACCTCTTCCTCCTAATAAACTGATTCCCCCGATTGCACAGGCAGAGATTGCTTCGATCTCATAAAATTGTCCTGCATATGTTGTACCGGCATCTACTCTTGCTGTCATAATAATACCGCTGATTGAGGCTAAAATACCCATAATCATAAATATAAACAGCTGGTATTTTTTTGTGTTTATACCGAGTAATCTGCTTGCTTCTTTATTACCGCCAATTGCATATGTATATCTTCCAAGTTGAGTATATTTAGAAATAAATGTAAGTATTATTCCTATAGTAAACATTAATACTACCGGTATGGGGAATCCTCTGTATAAATTAAAAATAAGTGTAAATAAAATAATAAATATAGATAGAAGAGAATAAACTATTATTTCTTTTATTCGAGATCTTAATGGTTTATTAACAATCCTGTTTATTTTAAATTTAAAATAATAATATATCCATAAAATAATTATTGCTATTACAGATATGATATAACTTGTTGTCTTTGATAGATATCCCTGACCTAAATATTTTAAACTCATCAGCATAGGTCTTACTGTTATTCCTTTTGTAATTAATAACACTATACCTCTAAATGAAAGCATTCCGCCTAGGGTAACGATAACTGATGGTATCTTACCATATGATATCCATAAACCCTGCCATAATCCTATTAATGCTCCGACTATTAATGTGGTTACTATTGTAAGCATAGTTAATGTTGTTTGATTGATTCCTGTGTTTTTCAGCAGTTGATTAACTTGAAGAGAAGCTACAACTGCACCTGTTAGACCTACAAGTGAGCCTACCGAGAGATCTATATTTCCGGAGATTATAACAAAAGCCATACCCATAGAGATATATGCAATAATAGTCATTTGTAAAAAAATATTTGATATATTTCTTGGAGAAAAATATACACCTTTTGTTAATATAGAAAATATACACCAAATTATAAGGATAATAGCGAATACTAAATAATTTGTTATATTTGGTATTTGTTTTATATTTTTCATTAGATACAGCTTCTATAATATTTGTAAATATATTGCTAAAATATTCTTAAAGAATTTCCGTAATAATAACAAAAATTGATTTTCAATAAAAGAAAAATTTTTTTTTATAATTTAAATGTGTAAATTTATACTCATATAATTTATCATATGAGAAAAAATTTTCTCATATTTATACGTTATAAATAAACATATTATTTGTATTTTTTTATTAATTGTTCTAAATCATTATATATATAGGAATTATGACTATTAATAATTCATTATAATTATTAATCTAGATGGCATATATTTTGCTAAAAAATAGTTATATTTAAGGAGGTTATTTATATGAAAAAAACTTTACTAGTAATTATGGTAATACTTCTTGCTTTTTCATTAATATTAGTTGGATGTAAAAAAGGCAAGAAAGATGACACCATAAAAATCGGGCTTTCTTTTTCTGACTTTGCTACAGAAAGATGGCCTGTAGAACAAGCTCTTATGACAAAGCTTGGTTATGATGCTGGTGCTCAGGTTATTTCACAGGTAGCTAACCATGATGCTAAACTTCAAAATGATCAGATTGAAAATATGGTACTTCAAGGTGTTGATGTTATCATTATAATTGCAGAAGACGGGGCATCATGTGCAACTGCAGTAGAGCAGGCAGCAAAAGCAGGTGTGCCTTGTATAGCTTATGACAGATTAATTAAAACTGATAAGCTTGCTGCTTATATTTCATTTGACAATGTTGAAGTTGGTAGACAACAAGCACAGGGCGTTATAAAAGTAAAAAATAAGGGCAGATTTGTATTATTAGGCGGTAGCCCAACAGATAATAATGCAATATTATTTAGAAATGGTCAGATGGAAGTATTAAAACCATTAATTGATAGTGGTGATATTACTGTTGTAGCTGACCAATGGGTTGACAACTGGGACGCTGCAAATGCATTAAAAATAATGGAAAATATTTTAACTGCTCAAAATAATCAAATTGATGCAGTTGTTGCTTCTAATGATGGTACAGCATTGGGAGCTTTACAGGCATTAAAGGCTCAAGGATTGGCAGGTAAAGTGCCGATTTCAGGTCAGGATGCAACAGCAGCTGGTTGTAAGTCAATTGTTGAAGGTGAATTAACAATGACAGTATTTAAAGACGTAAGACTTCTTTCACCTATGGCAATAGACATGGCATTGACTCTTGCTAAAGGCGGAAAGATTGATGGTCTAGTAAATTATAAACTATCTGCATTAACATTGGATGAAAAACTTCAGGGCGAAGTTCCTTGTAAGTTTTTAAAGGTTATTCAGGTTGATAAAGATAATGTTTATGATGTTGTTGTAAAAAGCGGATTCCAAAAGTGGGAAGAAGTATATAAAGATATTCCTGCTAACAAGAGACCTCCAAAACCATAACATATTTTTCCCTAATTATAAGGCTGTTTCTAAAAATTATGAAGCAGCCTTATAAAATTTATTCTTTGAAAGGATAAAATATTTTGAGTAGTGAATATATTTTAAAAATGGATCAAGTTACTAAAGAATTCCCAGGAGTAAGAGCATTATCAAATGTATCTTTTAAAGTAAAAAAAGGAGAAATCCATGGGTTATGTGGTGAAAATGGTGCTGGTAAATCAACTTTAATGAAAATATTATCGGGCGTTTATCCCCATGGAGAATACCAGGGTACTATTACAATGGATGGAAGCGAATTAAAAAATAATTCCATACATGATGCAATAGATAAGGGAATTGCTATTGTATACCAAGAATTGGCATTAGTACCTCAAATGAGTGTTGGTGAAAATATATATTTAGGAAGAGAACCGCAAAATTTAGGTTCTATAAATTGGAATAGACTGTATGCAAATACATCAGATATATTAAAAAAATATAATCTAGATATCCCGTTTTATGCTAAGGTTTCATCACTGGGAGTTGGAAAACAGCAGATGGTTGAGATAGCTAAGGCATTATCAGAGGATGCAAAAGTTTTAATATTGGATGAACCGACTTCTGCGTTAACAGAAACGGAAGTAGAAACATTAATGATGATATTGAGAAATTTGAAAAAAAAGGGTGTAACCTGTATTTATATATCCCATAAACTTGAAGAGTTTTTTGAAATAACGGATACAATAACAGTATTAAGAGACGGAATGGTTGTTGATACTGTAAAAACAACTAATACCAATACGGAACAGGTTATAGCTATGATGGTTGGAAGAAAAATGACGGATAGGTTCCCAAAAGCTGCAAGGAAACCAAAAAATACTATTTTAGAAGTAAAAAACTTAACCGTATATGATCCTGATAATCCATTTAAAAAGAAAATTGACAATGTTTCATTTTCTATAAGAGAGGGTGAGATATTAGGAATATCTGGGTTAATGGGATCAGGTAGAAGCGAGCTCGTTACTACTCTCTTTGGAGAATACGGTACAAAAATAAGTGGTGATATTATAATTGATGGTAAAAATGTAAAAATTAAATCCGCCAGGGATGCCATGAGATATGGTATTAATCTGGTGCCTGAGGATAGGAAAAAAATGGGATTGGTATTAATGCAGTCAATCCTGAAAAATTTATCCTTACCAAATATAAAACAATTTTCATCAATTTTTCATATAGACAAACATAAAGAGCTTCATGAATGTGAAAAGATATCGAAAAGTATTTCAATTAAGTACTCATCATTACATGATAAAACAGATTCATTAAGCGGTGGGAATCAGCAGAAGGTTGTTATCGCAAAATGGCTTTTATCACTGACAAAGGTATTAATACTGGATGAACCTACAAGAGGAATCGATGTAGGAGCTAAATATGAGATCTATAAGTTGATGAATGAACTTGCAGATAATGGTGTAGCTATAATAATGGTTTCATCAGAATTACCTGAGATACTAGGTATGAGTGACAGGATTTTAATCATGTGTAGCGGTAGTTGTACGGGTATAATTGACAGGAAAGAAGCTACACAGGAAGAGATTATGACATATGCTACCGGAATGAAAAATTATTCTAATAACGGCAATCATGTAAATAATATTTAAGGAGATATAATGTTTTTAAAAGATATTTCTAAAAGAAGTGCAAGATATATTTCAGTGAATATCAGATATCTGGCAATGATTTTTGCTTTAATCTTAATATGGGCCTTTTTTGCTGTTGCTACACAGGGCATATTTTTAAAGGCTCAAAATTTATCAAATTTATTTCGTCAGATGACGATAATTTCCTTTTTGGCAATAGGTATGGTATTGGTTATTGTAACAGGTAATATTGATTTATCCGTTGGTTCTGTAGTAGGTTTTATAAGTGCTATAGCTGCTTATTTACAGGCAGTTACATTTTCAAAATACTTGCCTAAGATGTTCCCAATGCTTGTAGGTCATGTTTCTATTTTAGGCATAGAAACCACTTATGTTGGATTGTTATCCACAGGATTGACAATAGTAATAGCTCTTCTTGTTGGGATATTAATCGGTGTTATACAGGGAGCTTCTATAGCATACCTGGGAATACCGGCATTTGTAGTAACTCTTGGCGGTATGTTGATATTTAGAGGAGGTGTACTTGGTATAACCCAGGGTAAGACGGTTGTTCCTATTGAAAATTCATTAGTATATATAGCACAAGGTTATTTATCTAATTTAGGAGGAATAATAGTCGCGTGTATTGTAATAATTGCAATATTTATAATTATATTGTGGAACAGAAAGCAGAAAAAATCTTACGGATTTGATATAAATCCTATATATAAGGATTTATCAATAGCAGGTTTTTTTTCCCTTTTAGTATTATTTTATGTTTTATATATTGCAAACGGATATAGAGGTATACAAAATCCTGTTTTATTACTAGCAATAGTAGCAATTATTTTTTCATATGTATCAACCAATACAAGATTTGGACGTTACTGTTATGCTCTCGGTGGTAATAAAGAAGCCACTAAATTGTCGGGTGTTAATATAAGATGGAATATTTTTATTGTTTTTGTACTTATGGGTTTATTAAGCGGTATAGCAGGTATTGTACTGACAGGTTATGTAGCAGCAGGTACTATTGGGGGCGGTTTAAATTATGAGCTGTCAACAATCGCTGCCTGTGTAATAGGCGGTACAAGTCTTATGGGTGGTGAAGGTAGAATATCAGGAGCTTTAGTTGGTTCCTTAATTATTGCCAGTCTGGAAAATGGAATGAGTGTTATGAATATGGATATTTTCTGGCAATATATAGTTAAAGGTTTGGTATTGATACTTGCAGTTTATATTGACGTTGCATCAAATAGAAAAAGCTGGATAGAAAAATAATTTGTATCAAATATATATTAATAGGATAAAAGCATTATAAAAAAAACAGATTTTTATCCTATTAATAAAAAATTAAAATAGAGTTAAGTAATAGAAAAAATGTTTTGTAGTTAGACAATTATTTATTTGTAATTGTAATAATGTAGATTACTTTTTAAATAAAATTTATTTAATAAATCTATTGCGGAGTTTTGATGAATAATATTTATCTTTTAGGTTATGATATAGGAAGCTCATCAATTAAAGCAACTTTATTAAAAGCAGAAACAGGGGAAGTTGTTGCATCAAGTTATTCTCCGAAAACTGAATTACCCATTAATTCTAAAGAGCCGGGATGGGCGGAACAGGATCCAAGGACTTGGTGGGAGCATGTTAAGATAGTTACCAACGATATAAAAAAGACAGTTGGGGATAATATTGATAATATAGAAGCTATCGGTATTTCATATCAGATGCATGGACTTGTTGTTGTTGATAAGAATTATAATGTTCTTTATCCATCAATAATCTGGTGTGACAGCAGAGCTGTTAAAATAGGCGATAAAGCCTTTAATGATATAGGTAAAGAAAGATGTCTTAAGACTTTACTTAATTCACCGGGTAATTTTACTGCATCAAAGCTTAAATGGTTGATGGAGAATGAACCAAAGGTATATGAAAAAATATATAAGATAATGCTTCCCGGCGATTATATTGCAATGATGATGACGGATGAGATTAATACTACTCCCTCAGGTCTATCTGAAGGGATAATGTGGGATTTTAATAAAAATAAGTTGTCCGATTTAATACTATCACATTACGGTATATCGAAGGATTTAATACCTGACATAGTTACAACATTTTCACCTCAGGGTGAATTAACTAAAAAAGCTGCAGAAGAATTAGGTTTAAAACCTGGTATTAAGATAGCTTATAGAGCAGGGGATCAACCCAATAATGCATTCTCATTGAATGTATTAAAACCGGGTGAGCTGGCAACAACAGCAGGAACATCAGGTGTTGTATATGGAGTTACTAATAAAGCAAATTATGATGAAAGATCAAGAGTAAATACATTTGTTCATGTAAATAATACTGAGGAATTACCGCATTACGGTATATTACTTTGTATTAATGGAACCGGTATAATGAACAGCTGGGCTAGGAAAAATTTTCTTTCAACAGATACTTCATATAATGATATTAATAAATTAGCAGATGAGGCGCCTATCGGATCGGATGGTTTAATTATACTGCCTTATGGTAATGGAGCTGAGAGAACACTGGAAAATAAAAATATAAATGCATCAATTTATGGATTAAATTTTAATATTCATTCCAGGTCACACTTATTACGGGCTATACAAGAAGGTATTGTTTTTGCTCTAAATTACGGTTTGCAAATTATGGGTAATATGGGTGTTGAAATAAAAAAAATAAGAGCAGGTAATGCAAATATGTTTTTAAGCCCTATTTTTAAAAAGACGTTTTCTACATTATCGGATGCTGAGATAGAGCTGTATAATACAGATGGATCACAGGGTGCTGCTAGAGGTGCAGGTATTGGAGCAGGTATATATCATAATTCTGATGATGCATTTAAAAACTTAAAAATAATTGAAAAAATATCACCGGATATTGGAAAGAAAAATTCTTATGAAGATGCTTATAATAAATGGCTAGAAATATTAAAAAAAAATATATAATGTAATTTGAGGAGAAAAAAATGGGAGAAAATAAATCATTACACAGCATTTGCAGGTGGACATTTAATGCTGGTAAAGGTGGTTTTGTACCGGGTGATATGCGCCCGTCTTGGAATATCAAAAATTTAAGTTCTGCTGATTCAATAAAACTTGTTAAGGATAAAATTGCTCCAAGAATTCCAAATAATGTTGAATTAGGTATAGAGCTTCATTATGATAGTGAAATTAATGATAATGATGCAGGTGAGATTGCTGATGCATTAACCAGCAATGGATTATATCTTGCAATGATTACACCAGGTGCACATTGTCATTTTGCTTATGGTGGTATTTGCTCTATTGACCCTAATGAAAGAAAAGCAGCGGAAGAGCTTGGTATTCGAACAGTAGATTTGGCTTATGGTGTTTTAAAGAAAACATGGCACCCTGATCCGAAAAAAGTACCTGCATTTGTTTTATGGAATGGATCTTTTGGATATGATTTAGCATCAATAGCAATCAAAAAAATGTACCAAAATCTTAAAGATAGTGTAGCAAAATTATGTAAATATGAAGAAAAGAAAGGAAATCTGTTATATTTTGGCTTTGAGCCCAAACCTAATGAAGGTCATCCTGCAATGTTAATACCAACCGTTGCCAGTGCTTTAATTTTTTGGAGAAAGCTGGAAGATGAATTTGGTATTAAAAGAGAGAATAAAGGTGTAAATAAGGAATTTGGACATTCTGAAATGATTGGCTTAGATCATGTTTATGATACTGTTGAAGAAATTGATAATAATGCAATTATTCATATGCATTTAAACAGCCAGGGTTATAATGACGGTATAATACTTGGAGGCCCGGGTAAGTATGATATTGATCATGGTGCAAGAATTAATGGAATGAATGTTGCAATTGCAGGATTAATTAATGATGCAGGTTATATTAGATGGAAGGGACATGATATGCAGGTGAGAGCTTATGATAATGAAGCTCAGGGAATAGACAGAGTAATTAGAAGTATATTGAGCTGGGAAGCTTGTGAAGAAGCTGCAAGGAAATTAAATAAGGATGAATTGTTTAAATATTTAATGAATCGGGAAACAGCAAAAGCAGAAGACCTAATTAGGAATTCTGTTATGGAAGCATATAAGATATTTGATAAAATGTATAAATAAATAATATTTAAATATATTATTTTTTTGGTGTTGCTCTATTAGAAAAAAGAGTAGTAAGGTAAAAATCTAAATATAGGGCAAGCATCATAAAAACTCCTTAAACGAATATTGCCCATGTTATTAAGCATGGGCAATATTTTTTTTTACAACTATCCTTGAGTTAAAAAAGGACAGCATAATTTTATTATTTTGCTTTATTGACTATTTCATCAATATCTTTTTCTACCAATACGCCAGGTAATTTAACAGGTGCACCAACTTCGGCTAAGAATGTACCCCTTACTTCTCCTCTTTTATAAGTAGTAAAGGATATTCTATAAAGGCCTCTTACAAGCGCTCTTGTAGGATTACTGATTTCACTGGTTATTCTCATACATGAGTTGTATTTATTTCCAGAAGGTTGTGCCGGTAATTCACTGCTATCATCATTGGATCCAAGTTTTACCCAGTTGACACTATTAATTTTAGATTTGATATCCTTAGGATCTGTAATGCCCTGGGCTTTTTCTAATTGAATCCATGTGTCAAAAAAACTTTCTGCATCATTTTTGCCTTCATCCCATAATGGAGATACAAAATCATTTTTAGAAGGTTTTGCAAGATTGCCAACCGGCGAAACCATTCTTACACCGATTTCCGGTGCCACTGCCGGTATCCAGACATAAAGATAATACATTTTCTTGCCATTATCAATACCGTCAGGTTCTGCACCCGGTTTAATATAGCCGAAATATCTTACAATACTTGTGTAGGGTATTCTGATATCATCCATACCGGGTATAGGATTTGATTTCTTTCCAAAATCTGCCATAAATTTTGGTAATTTGTCAGCTGCTGCTGCGGCTATTAGGCTTAATGAAAGAATTATAATTAATCCCAGCATTAAAAAAACACCTAATTTTTTTTTCATTATAGGCTCCTTTTATTTTTATTAAATTAAATACTTTTATTTAGTCTTTAAAAAAATTAGTATCATGCGTTTTTTTTCTTAAAAAATAAAAAAAAATAAAATTTTAGGGACGAAGGTTTTAAAATTATATTTATGAAGCACTTCACTTTTATATTAAAATAATTTATAATGCTGTTATGTCTAATATCAAAGATACTAAAACTCAAAAAGGTAGCAATACTTATAATATGATCCTTAGAAAAGCAGTTGATATTGCATCTATTGAAGGGCTTAATGGGGTTTCTATCGGGCGTCTTGCTTCTGAGTTAAATATGAGTAAAAGCGGTTTATTTGCTCATTTTGGGTCTAAGGAGCAGCTCCAATCAAAAATAATTGATATTGCAGCTCAAATTTTTAATGAAGAGGTTATTAAACCTGCTGAAAGTCATCAAATGGGTTTGCATCGTTTATGGAGTTTAATGGATAATTGGATTTCCTATTTAGAAAGAAAGGTATTCCCGGGAGGTTGTTTTTTTTCTACAGTTACAATAGAGTATGATTGTAAAAAGGGAGAATTACATGAAAAGATTGGGAAGATTATGTCTGATTGGAGAAACAGGATTATAAATGAATTAAATACTGCAAAAGGAAATAAGCAGATTATTAAAGATGCGGATATTTATAAATTAGCTTTTGAGATTATTTCTATTGGTATGGGAGCCAATTGGATTTTTAATTATTATAATGATAAGGAAATTTGTATGCAGGCCCGTAAAAGTATTTTAGATTTATTGAATGCTGTTATAATTGATAAATCGATAAAACTTAGTTAATTTATTTTTTTTATTGACAAAATACGAACGTTCGTGCTAATATAAATAATATTTTTTGATGGAGGTTTAATATGCCAATTATAAAAATTAATATCCCTAAGGATAAAATCAGTAAAGATGAAAAAGCCCAATTATTGCACGAATTATGTGATGAAGTACTTGAAGCAGAAGGATTACCTGCTATAGAATTAACACGGTCATTAGAGTGGTGTTTAATTAAAGAATTTGATAATGAAAATTGGGCTATTGCCGGAACTGTAAATCATCGTTTTAATATTTTTATGGAAATTTATTTTTTCAAATCAGTAATTGATGAAAATTTAAAAAAAATTACAGCAGATAAGGTAAACAGTGTTTTTAAAAATATTTTTGGTGATAAATTAGATAATCTTTGGATTGTTATTAATGAAGTACCGGATTATTCATTTATAGTAAATGGAAAACCTGTTAGTATGAATGATTTAAAAAATTTAATAAATATGAATATTATGGGGGCGGAGGTTTTAAAATAGTAGAATATATCATGAATAATTAAATATACTAACCGCTTTTAAGGGACAGAGGATATAATAAAATTAAATTTTTAAAGGCATGAATGTTGCATATCTTCCCCTTATGAAGCGGTTTTTTAAAATTTATATTAACTATAATTTAAACTTCATTGACACAATCAAAATATTAAATTATATTTTGCAGATGAAATATTTAGATAAGGTCAAAAAAGCAAGTAATTATATAAAGAAAAGAACCGGATTAAATTTATTTAATATTGCCGTTATATTCGGAAGCGGACTTAGCCCCTCTGAGGAAATGTTAAAGGGAAAAGTAATTCCTTATGAAGATATACCCTTTTTCCCAAAAATTACTGTTAAAGGTCATAAAAGTAGGCTGATAAGTATTAATATTAATAACAGGAATGTATTATTTTTTTTAGGCAGATTACATTATTACGAAGGTTACAGTCCATTAGAAGTAACTTTTCCAATTAGAATTATGAAAGAGCTTGGAGTTAGAGTTTTACTTATTACTAATGCTGCCGGTGCTATAGATACTAAATATAAACCCGGTGATTTAATGTTAATCAGAGATCATATAAATTTCACAGGTAATAATCCTTTAATCGGTCCTAATATAGATGAACATGGTGTTAGATTTGTTGATATGCTAGAACCTTATTCTAAAAGACTGATTAATATCATTAAAAAATCAAATAGGATTAAATTCAGGGAAGGCGTATATATTGGAGTAACAGGTCCTACATATGAATCCGCAGCTGAGATAAAATTTTACAGAAGCATAGGCGGTAATGCAGTAGGAATGTCTACTGTATTTGAGGCAATTGTTGCAAATCATTGTTCTATAGAGACTGCCGGTATAAGTTGTATTGTCAATGCCGCCCTTGATGTTACAAAGGAAAATATTAATCATGAAAAAATTTTAAGTATTTCTAAAATGTCCGAATCAAAGTTATTAAATATCGTTAAAAATTTTGTAGGTATGCTGTAAATAATGAACCCGGATTATTCTTTTAATGAAAATATTTCTATCAAATTAAAAAATATCATCCGAGATTATAATGGTGGTGAGATTTTTTTCGGTTGCAAAGTAACTGACAGTTTGATTAATGATATAGAACCTATCTGCTACGGTAATGATGAAGCTGTACTGGCACCATATGAAATAGCAAAGAAATTTAATGCTATATTGCATAATCATCCGTCCGGTGATTTAAAACCTTCTGATAATGATTTATACTATGCAAATTATTTAATAAATGAAGGAATCGGTTTTTTTATAACTGATAATGAAGGAAATAAATTAAACACCGTTGTCCCCCCAGTAATTTCTAAAAAAAAAGATAAAATAGATCGGGAATATATTAGAGAATTATTCAGTGCAGATGGTAAAATTTCTGATTTAATAGATGATTATGAGTATAGAGAAGGGCAAGCCCAAATGGCCTGCGAAGCTGCTGATGCTTTAAATGAAGATAAGTTGTTTGTCATAGAGGCAGGCACTGGTATCGGTAAATCAATTGCATATTTAATACCTGCATTTATATGGATAAAAAAAAATAATGAAAGGATTGTTATTTCAACTAATACTATAAATCTTCAAAGCCAGCTTGTTAATAAGGATATACCTCTTGTAAAAAAAATATTGGATTCTGATATTATGCCTGTTGTTGTAAAAGGGCGTCAAAATTATCTATGCAAATTAAAGATATATAATTTATCCGATGAGTTGGAGTTTGATGATGATGCGGAAGAATTAAACTCGATCTTAAAATGGTCAAATATTACAAATGAAGGTGTTTTGGATGAGTTAAATTTTATTCCGAAAAATAATACATGGGATAAAGTATCAAGTGATGCTGATTTTTGTACAGGAAGGCATTGTATTTTTTTCCAAAAATGTTTTTTTCAAATTGCCAGAAGGAAAGCAAGCGAGTCGAATTTGTTAATTGTTAATCATCACATATTATTTGCAGATGTTGACATAAGGAGTAAAGGAAGGGGTTTGGATGAGAATATTCTCCTGCCTCCATACCGTAAAATAATATTTGATGAAGCTCATAATATTGTTAAGTCGGCTTCGTCATTTTTTTCGATTTCGTTTTCAAAAGCAGGATTTTATAAATATTTAAGCCAGTTAAGAAAAAAAAATAACAGAGGCTATTTCCCTTCTCTTTATAGAAAGTTATACAATACAAATATAGATGAATTGATAAAAATTGCAGAGTTTATTGAGAATGATTTATTAGGCACTTTCAGCATTCTCTTTAATTCTTCATTCATTATATTTGATGCAATGAAAGAATATTTTAATAATAGTATAATAGATAATTCTATAAATAATGGTTTTGAAAAAAAGGTTAACCGTCAATACAGAATTAAGAAGGATGAATGGGAAGGCGAAAATTTTCAGAAAGGTGTAATTGATCAATTAAAATCATTATGTATTAATATTGACAAACTGGAAGAACGTTTTGAGACACTGCTTACAAAATTCCAGAAGTTAAATGATAATATAAAAGAAAATTATAGCATCGATATAAAACTTATTAAGGCATACCAAAATAAATTAGTAAGCATTCGTGACAGCATTAATGATCTTATAAATATTGATACGGCGGATTATATTACATGGCTTGAGTTTTTTGGGAATGTTAATGACTCATTATTCAGGATTAATGCTACACCTTTATATATAGAGAGGCTTTTATGTCAGCATGTATATGATGTTTTTGATACAATTGTTTTTTCATCTGCAACATTAACTGTAAACAATAACTTTGATTTTTTTACAAAATCAAGCGGGTTATCATTAGTAAAGGATAAAAATGTAGAATGCATAAAAATCTCATCTCCATTTGATTATCAAAATAATGTGCTTTTTGTTGCACCAGTTGATATTCCTGAACCGGCTTCAAATTTATATAATGAAAAATTGAATAATTTTTTAAAGAAATCAATCAATATCAGTAATGGGTCTACATTTGTGCTTTTTACTTCTTATAATCAATTAAAAAAATCTTTTGAAGATGTAGGATCATATTTAAATGATGAGGGTTTAACATGCTTATATCAGGGTGAGATGGAAAAATCAAAGCTTCTTAATAAATTTGTTGATGAGGTAAAATCGACTTTATTCGCAACTAATTCATTTTGGGAGGGAGTAGATGCACCCGGTAAAACATTAAAGTATGTTGTGCTTGCTAAATTACCGTTCAGTATTCCCACAGAGCCGGTTGAAGAAGCAAGAATAGAAGAGTTGGAAAAACGGGGGTTAAATCCATTCCTTGACTATACATTACCTTCAGCTGTATTAAGATTTAGACAGGGATTCGGCAGGTTAATAAGAAAAAAAGATGATTATGGGGTAGTTGCTGTTCTTGACTCAAGGGTCTTAAAGAAGTTTTACGGAAAGATTTTTTTTCAATCAATACCAAGGTGCAAATTTATTTCAGGTTATACAGAAGAAGTAATAGAATCGATTAGAGAACACCTGGCTTTATTTGAACAATGAGGTGACGGAGGTTGTAAAAATAAATAAAACATTACTTAAATAATATTAATTATTGCTTTTTTGTCAAAAATAACCGGAAGAAGCTATATGATTTTATCTGCCCTGAACAAGATATAAGGGTGTTTAGAATATTATTGTTTTTTCAGCATCTTTTTCAGGTATCAAATGATAATCCTTTAAAAAATTAATAAGCTGAACCTTATTATCAACTCCAAATTTGTCAAACACATGAGAGACATGAGCTTTTACAGTTCTTTCTGATATTTTCAATGCTTCTGCAATTTTGAGATTAGTATACCCGTAAATTAAAAGTTCAATAACTTCAGCTTCTCTATCCGTAATTTTATAATATGATTTTAACTGTTTTATACCTTTTATTTCTTTTCCTATTATTAAAAATCCTAATATATCATTGAACTTATCTTTAACGATTGATATTTTTACATCTATAATCTTAATTGTATTCTCATTGGTTAAAAGATTAATCCTGCATGAAAAACTATTTATATTTTCAGAGATCATTTTATTGATTTCATCTGTTATTTTTTCCTGATTTGATAAAATTTTTTTTATTGAATTATGAAACAACTCTTCATTATTATAATTTAAAATTTCTTCTGCCTTATGATTTATTTTAATTATTTTAAAAGTATTATCCATGATTATAATTAATTCATCGATTTTGGAAATCACTTCATTACCTACCAATTCGGGAGTAATAGATAAAAATTTGTATTTTACAATGGAATACCAGATACCTGAAATCCAGATGAGAACATAAAAAAGAGAGGTGCCGTTTGAATAATTATTCTTTAAAATTATAGGAATATAATATTCTGCTGTCATACCCAGTATTAATGATATCAGAAGAGTAACACTGAGAATTAGAGCTTGTTTCTTTTGTTTATTGATCTTTGTTTTTCTTCTCCATATAAATAATATTAAAAAAGCCGAACCGACACATATGTTTGCGATAATACCATATAGATAAAAAAGTATTTTATGTGGAGTCATAATAAATAGATAATGTCCTGATTGATAAATTATTTTTTCATATAAAATCTGTATATTAAAAATATTATTTAATACCAGTAAGGATAAGGGGAAAAAATAAATTATTGCAAGATGATAAAATTTCAACTTTATCAATTTAGTCATTGCAAGAGAAAAATGCAGGGTCAAGCCAAAAAAAGATAAAGAACCGATTAACCCAATATTCAGCCAGAATTTAAAGATTTCCTGATTTGTTGAAGAAAAAACAAAAATAGGTCCCAATGCCCATACAGCTAAACTCAGGCATAAAAAGAAAAATATCCGGTTTTCAGATGGTTTATAATCTATAAATAAAATAGTTATTCCCATTATAAGTGAAAAGAATAAAACAGAAAAAGATAAAAAGGTCAATATTGTCAAAATATTTCCTTTTTTTAATGTTTTTGATTCAAATATATACCTTTTTTAAAAAAAATCAATCTCTGTTTACTAAAATAAATTACTGATATAATTCTAAAATCGGCTTCAATATTCCAATGATAGTTATTTTGTGAACCATTTTAAAAATCTTTAAATACATAATTGCTTATGTATTAATCAAACAGCATTTTTTGCATGATTTAATTTTTTATGAGTTAATATAATGAATTAATCTTTAGTACAATATAATCTTTACCTGTATTGTACTAAAGTACAATGTTTTTTTTTGAATATGCTATATATTTTTATTATTATTTGATTTATAAAAACATTTTAATGTATTAAAAAATATGAATGTTTAAATTGTTTTTTAGAATAATATAGTTATTCGGCAGATTAATGCTAACAGGAGGTATCATGATGAAATCATACTATAATTTATTTTTTCTTTTATTATTTATTACAGGACTGTTTTTTTCAACAGGATGTCCACTTAAGGTATATCCAGCAGAAGACTCTAATAATTCGGAAGATTCTAAAGATTCAGGAGATCCTATTGAGGAATTTATTCCCGGGACAAAGGATGATACATTTAATTATGGTGGTTCTGGTTTAGGAAATAATCCTGCAACTCTAATAATCTATTCAGTGATTACACAGCCCGATGATAAGATAATAATCGGTGGAGCTTTCTCATCCTATAATGGTGTTTTAAAAAATAATTTTACCAGACTAAATTCGGATGGAACACTGGATATGACGTTTAACAGCGGTATTTCAGGTGCAACTGAAACAGATGGTGATGTTAATACAATTGCACTGCAATCAAACGGCAAAATATTAATTGGGGGCAGTTTTAACTATTATAATACTACATATAGACACAATTTTGCAAGAATTAATTCCAACGGCAGTCTTGATACCGCATTCAATCCTGTAAACGGGCCTAATAGTGGGGTATATGCAATTGCTGTTCAATCAGACAACAAGATAATTATAGCCGGTACTTTTACCTCATATAACGGAATAAACAGAAATTATATTGCAAGGATAAATACCGACGGATCTCTTGATACGACTTTTAATTACGGTAATGGACCAAACGATGTAGTAAATGATATTAAAATACAATTGGATGGTAAAATACTGATTGCCGGTGATTTTACTACATATGATAATATTTCAAGAAACTATATTGCAAGGCTTAATTCAAACGGAACACTTGATACATCATTTACAACAGTTCCCGGAGCCGATTATATAATAATCACGATGGCATTACAGAATGATGGTAAAATACTGATAGGGGGATGGTTTACTTCATATGATGGTGTTTCCAGAAATTGTATTGCCAGGATTTTAACCAGCGGATCATTTGATCCATCATTCAGCCCGGGATCAGGATTTTCAGGATCATTGGTTTTAATTAATAAAATTTTACTGCAGCAGGACGGCAAAATATTAGTTGCAGGTTATTTTTCGTCGTATAACGGGATAACAAGAAACAATATTGTAAGGCTTAATCCGGATGGATCTCTTGATACATCTTTTGACCAGGGGTCAGGTACAGATGCCCCTATTAGAGGAATGGATTTTCAGTCAGACGGAAAAATTGTTATTGGAGGTGATTTTACATCATACAATGGTTCATCAAGCAATCATATTGCAAGAATACATGGGGGTGATTAAATATAGATTTCTTTAAATGCTAACATGTAATTTAATTCAAAAATATATGATAATGAGTCATATAAAAGTTGAGAATTATAAAAAAGGTAACAAGATCAATATTATTATGAATCCACTTTAATAAATATCTTTTAAAATTGAATATAAAACAGTTATAAAAATTATTTTAGAGTTGCCTATTAAATAGATAGATTTACCTTTGGTACAATACTATTTTCCATTTTATTTCACTAAAGTATAATACTTTTTTATTAGAAGTATATATGATATTATTATTTTAATAAAAATGTATTAAAGTATTTAATAAGTAGCCTGTACTAATGTTTATCTATTATTCTTAAGTTTTTTTATTATAATCATTGAAATAAGGACCGAGGATTTTTAAAAATTATTTATATTTATACAATTTATATATAAAAAATAAAAAATCAATAGATAATTATTACATAAACGATATAATATTAGAAAAAATAATTTTTTTCTATATTTAATAAATTAAAATATTTAAGGAGAAAAATTATGATTAAAAAAATAATAATAATATTATTTTTATTTATATCGATATACTCATTTTCAATTGATCACACTCTTGGCTTTTCATTTCAGGGACAATATCATTTATTTTCTAATTTTAATGTTTCGGCAGGATTAAACTATGAAGTTTACTTTACAAATTTTTTTAGCCTGGAAAATATTATTTTTTTAGGATTTACTTATGATCATATTGTAACTATGAGAGATACATATTATAGATATGACGGAGGTTCTTTTATATTTTATTTAACTCCTTATTTTTTATTCGGCTGGAAAAGAGTAAAATTTTTTATTGCTCTCCCGGGTTTTAAATTTTATATGACTATAGGAAGAGCGATATTTACTGAAAAAATATATAAAACAAAAGATAATTATAGACAAATTGAGTATAAACATAAATATGAACTTGATTACAGCATATCACCGGGATTTACTATATTTAAATTTGGTTTAAATATTTATTTTGGTAAAAATTATAATATAATATTAACGCCGGCATATATATATTTAGATTATTTTTTTGTTTCAATAACTCCAACCTATTTATATTATGGTTTTTTAAACAGGGCGGTTTTACAAGTTGGAGCCGGTACATCATTAAAATTTAAAATAGGATCACATAGTTTAAAGAAAAATAGAAACAATAATTAATTTTTTATAATTTTATTTTTCTATTTTTATTGTAAAACAATTATTATATCAATAAATCATTTTATTAAATTTTAAATATCAGAAAAAATCATTCACAAGTTTTATCTTGATAAATTATTATTGAAAATAAGGGACGTGGGTTTAAATAAAAAAATAATTATTATTTAAAAAAGTGTTGACAGATTAACTTAACAATGTTATAATAACATTGTTAAGTTAATCTGAATATAGGATTTATTATGTCAAGAATACCGAACCCGGAATTGATTAATATTATTAAAAAAATTGCTATAGATGAAATCATTATTAATGGAATTAATAATATTTCTATGAGGAAAATTGCAAAGAAAGCAGATATTACAGCAACTACTATATATTATTATTTTGATAGTAAAGAAAAGCTTTTTGAAAAAATTAAAATAGATTCGTTTGAAGAGCTAAATAATTATGTATTAAAAAATATTAATAGTACTGATAGAGTTATTAAACAATTAAAAAATTTAATAGAATTTTTTATAAAATGGATTTTAAATAATATAAATCTTGCTGAATTAATATTTGATAAACTTCCTGCAGAATTAAATATCCCGGAAGAGCAGTTATTCCACTACAGTAAAATAAATTATAAAGTAATTGAAATATTAGAAAATGGCAAGAAAAATAATGAGTTTTTTTTTGATGATGCAAAGATAGAGTCAAGTGTCGGTTTTGCAATGATATTTGGTTTAATAAAACTCCATACCAATAAAAGATTATTACCTGATTATTGGGATAATATTGATATTCTTATTAACAGAGTAATAGAATTAATTTTTTTATCAATTGGAGTTAACATAAAGGAGGATAGATAAATGAAAAGAGTAATTTTTATTTTATTTTTTATTATTATTTTTACTAAATTATTTTCTGAAGAGCTTGAAATCGAAATTATTACCGGGAGTAATTATAAAAATAATTATAGAATGGGATTGATTAATTTAGAAGTAATACCGCAGATAGCTATATGGATTGAGGATATTAATGGCAATTATATTGATACGATTTATGTTACTTATAGAACTGCAAAATCAAAATGGCGGGGTGGTAAAAATATAAGAAGACCAAGCTCATTGCCGATATGGTCCCATAAGCGGGGTATTAAATACGGTGATGGAGGTTATTCACCGACTGAGGATAATCCTCTACCGGATACTATGACTGGTGCCACACCAAAAGCTTCATTTATAAAAAAATGGCAAATACCTTCAAATTTTAGTAAAAATGAAATTGTTATAAAAATAGAAGTAAATAAATCATTTGATTATAATGAAGTATATAGGAAAGATTTAAAGAAAGATAAAAAATATTATAATGATGTAAATGGACAGCCTTCAATTTTATATGAAGCAAAAATTAATTTAAAACAGAAAAAGAATAAGGTAAATTTTAATTTTATTGGGCATGGAAATGTTTTAGGTGAAAATGGTAATATTTATGAGGACATTAGTTTTTTAACAGATGCATTAACAATAATAGAGTCAATTAATGCAGTAATAAAAGAATAATTTTATTTATTTTCTGGTTCGTTTTCAACCGGCTCTTTGCCGGTTATTTTTTTATATATTTGCGTACATACAGGCGGACAGCCCGGCACAAATATTCCTTTATTCGTTATATGCCTTGTACAGTTGCCGACTAGTATTGTTCCTTCTCTAATTTCATTCTCCAAAATACCTTTACCGATTGCTAAATGAAGCTTTTTATCATCAAGGAGATATTGGCTCATATCTGTTTTAAATCTTTTTAAAAAAAGCATTACTGTCGACAAACAGGCACTGCATGATTCCTTATCATATAATTTTACATCAGGGTATTCTATGGAGATTTTTTTTGGAGATGTTTGATATTTAATAGAATAATTCTTGTAATCATTTGGAAATACATCATATTTTTCCGGGGCTATATCAAGATTTAATCTTTCAGAAATAATTCTTAAATGGCTTATATTTTTGGGTTCAATACCCATCATTATGCAGCCAATAATATCTGCCGCAAAGGGATTTAATGAAGCAACTGCAAAATTAGATTTTATAGGATCTCCACCGGAGGGGCCTAAACCTTCCATCCCAATAAAACCATCAATTACCGTAATATCAGGAATTAAAATTGTTGCCAGATCAGATATTGCAGAATCAAGGGTAAATTCTTTATATTCCTTACCATCCAAGTATTCCAGCTGATGATAACGTACTTTTTCACGCTTATAAAGACAGCCTTTCATATTTTTTATACCGAGTGTTACACCTGTATGCATATGCGTTTTTGCAACCGGTAAAGACAGCAATATATCAAAATCAAAAACAGGTGCACAGATTTTAGTTGATTCTAAAATCCTTCCATTCGGTATTATTTTTATTATAGGCTGTACATAGTCTAAATCAATTAAATCACAATTGTATTTTTTTGATATTTCTTCGATGCCTGATATCTTAAATGCTTCATGTATTTTTACACCCAGTATAGGGCTCTCGCCGATAGCAATTTTTTTTGCACCATTATCTTTTAAAACTTCTATTACACCGGCAACAGCTTGCGGGTGAGTGTTTATTCCTTTTTCTGCAGCTGCTTTTCTACCTATGTTGGGTTTTATTAATATAGATTTATTTTTAATGATTTTGAGATCCAATTTAGATAATGCTTCTTTTACATTATGAAAAGGACCTTTACCATGTGTTACTATAACCCGCTTATCTTTTAGCATATTTACATTTTATAAAATTAATAATTTAAATTAAAAGTCTTTCTTAGTAATTTTATTATTAAGAATATATTAATAATAGATCAGCTATTTTGAATATGCTTTCTAAAATAAATATATAATTTAATATTATAAAACTGTCAATTATATAATCAAAAAACTTATTATATGCTTTCAATATTACTGTTATTATTGAAGTTTTCTAAAAATAATGATAAATATTAAGTAATTTATTTTAAAATGTAATAAAAAATGAGTAATAGTAATAATGATAGTAATAATGATAAGCATATACCTGATATAAAATTTAAGCATGTTTTTACTGGTTTTTCTGGAGAATTAGAAAAAATATTTTTTAATAATTTTTGTAAAGATTCTCTTAATATAAGTAGAATAGCATTAATAGTATGTTTTGTTTTATATGCCATATTTGCTTTTTTAGATTTATTTACTCTTCCCTTAACAAAAAAAATAAGCTGGCTGATAAGATTTGCAATTGTCTGTCCTGTTTCTCTTCTATGCTTTATTTTAAGTTTTGTTGATGTTTTTAAAAAATACATGCAATTATTACTTAGTGTAACATCTATTATAGGCGGATTTGGAATTATAGCAATGATTTTTTTTGCTGATAAGAGTGAGTATGGATATACATATTATTTTACAGGTATATTGCTTATATTACTCTGGACTTATGCCCTTGCCCGCCTGAGATTTATTAATGCATCTGTAATAAGCTGGATTATTACATTATTTTTTGAAATAATAGTGTTTTATAAATATTTGATTGAATACAAATCGGACTTTATACATTTTTTTGTGACAATAAACTTTTTTTTTATTTCTGCCAATATTATAGGAATGTTTGCAAATTTTACAATTGAATATTATTTAAGAAGTGATTTTTTGTTAAGAAATAAATTAATTTATTCTAAAAAAGTAATTGAAGAAGAAAAAAAATCTAAAATAGATTTTTTTATTAAGATCGCACATGAAACTAAAACACCATTAACTTTAATCATTAATTATTTGGAAAATTATATTAAAGAAGCAGGTAATAATCCTAAATTATTTTTAATAAAGAAAAATTTAGATAAACTTTCAAGAGATATAATTAATTTTTTAGATATAGAAAAATTAGAAAAAAATATAGATATTTATGATCATAATCAAATATTTAATTTGTCTGTTTTTTTAGAAGAAAAAATAGCATTATTTAATGAAATAGCACAAAGGAATGATATAAAAATAATTAATAATATAAATCGTAATATTTTTATTAAAGCTGATTCAGTTGCTATTGATAGAATAATTAATAATATTTTAGATAATGCTTTAAAATATAATAAAGTTAATGGAATAATTAATATTAATCTTTATACTTTAAATAATTTAATTTATATTGAAGTCTCTGACACCGGTATCGGTATAGATAACAAGTATTTAGATGAAATATTTCTACCGTATTTTCAGGTTAATAAAAAGCATAATTATTCTGATGGTATTGGTATGGGGCTAAGTATCGTGAAGAAAATAATTGAAAATATCAATGGTAAAATAGATATACAGAGTGAAATTGATAAAGGAACAAAAATAACTATACAATTGCCTGAACATAAGATTAGTGATTATGATTTAATAGAAGAAAATATTTTACCATCTGATCCTATTGATAATTATCCAACATTTAAAAATATTAAAATTAAACCTTTTGATAAAGATAAAAATACTCTTTTTATTGTTGAAGATAATAAAGATATGATTTATTTTTTAAAATTAGCATTAGAAGAACAATATAATTTTTATTTTGCCTTAGATGGTAAAGATGCATTAGAAAAATTAAATAATATTCCCAAACCTGATTTGATTATTTCGGATATAATGATGGAAAATATGGATGGTTTTCAATTTTTACAAAATTTATCAGCAATTAATGAGTACAGGTCAATACCGATTATTTTTTTAACGGCAAGAACAACTATTGATGATAAAGTAACCGGGCTTAATGCAGGTGCAATAAGTTATATTTATAAACCTTTTGCTATTGATGAGTTAAAGGCTAAGATAAAAGCAATAATTAATAAAAAGAATAGTATTTTACAAGATATGAAGGATAAAATTTTTAATGCTATATATAATAATAAAAATTATATACATAAAGAAGACCATGATTCACTTATAACAAAAATTTGTGTAGATAATAATTTAAGTAATAGAGAAAAAAAAGTTCTGTTGTTACTTATCGATGGTAATTCTTATAAAGAGATAAGTAAGGAATTATTTATATCAATTCATACTGTAAAAAGTCATGTACATAAGATTTATGAAAAATTAAAAGTAAAAAATAGAAATGAATTGTTAGGGTTAATAAAAATATTTTAAAAACACTATTATTTTATTGATAAAATTAAATTTATCATACTAAAATCATACTAAAAATACCTGAATGGGTAGTGTCATAATTATTATAAATATTGTATTTTATAAAAATATCATTTTAATAAATAATTTTCATTATTTAAAAGTTTTTTAATATTATGTTGAGAAGAGTATTTTTTACTATTGCATTAATAATATTTCTTACATTCATATTATTCAACTCCATTATTTTGACTTATCAAAAAGATAATAAAAAAGAAATGTCATATACGCTGGTATATTATTCTACATTCCAGATACCGCCTGCGACACCGTAAGTATAGAAAAAATATAATGAGATTAAAGGAGTGCTTATGCAGAATAGAATACTTATATTTTTAACAATGTTTTTAATATTATTGCTGATTTCATGTCCTGTAAAAAATGTTACGGGTGATGACGGGGGGAGTGACGGCAGTAACGGGGGCAACAGTGATTATACCAATATACCTGTAAGTACTATTGAGTGGGAGGCTGACGGTCTTGGATTTATCCGGTATTACACAAATGATATAAATAAGATAATAGGTTATCCAAGCGGCAGGACATTCTGGCATCCGTTTGAGTATACGGGGTCTGGAGATGTATATGATGTTGATCTAACGAAGATATCGGGTAAGGCATCATACGGGTATGGATTGATATTCTGCATACAGGATGATCCTCCTGCTGTTGGTGATTTTACAGCTACTGATTTTTATGCACTGCTTATAAGGGTTGACGGATATTACCAGGTAATAAAGGTAGTGGACAGCCAGCAGTACAGGTTGGCGATTGAAGGGTGTGATGCTA
>Ga0209164_1000258_pt1 | contig 157093 bp, 133 predicted proteins | sample MTBNYHSulfiMetaG_FD_187458 | JGI IMG/M metagenome (GOLD analysis project Ga0209164, IMG submission 187458) | Enrichment culture microbial communities from rom New York Harbor, USA that are MTBE-degrading - MTBE-NYH (New York Harbor Sulfidogenic)... | ecosystem: Environmental > Aquatic > Marine... | reverse complement strand
ATGTCGTCGGTTATCGGCATGGCCAGGTTGTAATGATCAAGCAGTCGCTGCATTTCCTGTTTTTTAGGTTCCTTATTTCTCATAGGAGATCACCTATTTCCCTGATTCCCTTTTCCTTCAGACTTGCTACGACCCGGTTCTCGACCTGTTTATATCTGTATTCAGCCTGCCACCGGGTCATATCGAGATATCTGCCGGCTTCTTTAAAAGAAAAGTTATGGATGGCTACCAGCTCGAATAAATTCTTTTCCTTTTCATTGCCATAGATAGTCCTGTCTTCCAGTACTTCCTGTATGATTATACGGCTGTCCTGAAACGTATCCTCATCGGAAATGGGAACTGTGTCGGACAATCCGTCAATATCATCGGCATTGCTCCTGGCCGTGGCTTTTTTGTTGTAATAGTTCGTTATCTCGAAACGGACCGCCGTCATGAGCCATTTTTTCTTATCCCTGATATCCTGAAAGTTATTGAAGAAGCGGATAAATACCTCCTGGCAGATATCCTCGGCATCGTCAATGCTTCCCACCCTGGATACAAGAACGCTGCATACGAGGGGATAATACTGGCTATAGCATTTTCTGAACTCACGATTTTTTTTTGCTTCCAGCATGGTATCGAAACGTGTTCCCCCAATTGTATAGAATGAATAAATCGCTGAAAAGAGGAAAAAATTTTTATTATTGCCGTAAATCGGCACATTCATTTTTTTTCCATTGACAAGGATTGGGCTGATCGGATTATTAAAAGGTCCCTGTATTCATTATTATCAGCAATCCCTCTGTTATATTTAAGGAAAATAAAAGGGAACAGAAGAAAATATTTGCATATTTGCCGTGCCTCTTTTAGGGTGACTTTTATTATCGGCACATATTTGCCATCTGATTTTTTGATTTGATCGACCGGCAGTAAAGAATCGAGTGGAAGGATAAAATGGCTTCAATTGAGAAACATCTTGAAACGAAGGAAAGAATACTTCAGGCCGCGAAGGAAGAGTTTTCCGATAAAGGTTTCGACGGCGCCAGAATGGGCGCCATTGCCAAACGTGCCTGCGCCAACCAGGCACTGCTCCATTATTATTTTGATACGAAAGAAAAGCTCTATGAAGAGGTTCTGCATCATTATTATTTTCTAGAAGACGAACAGCTCATACGGAAAGAAGTGGAAGGATGGTCTCTTTCCCCCGAGGAAACCCTGTATATGGGTATTTACTTGCTTGTTAATCTCCCCCTGGGCGCTTTTGATCCTGATTTTATCAGAATAATATCCCGCGAGGTTGCCGAGGGACGCAATAACCTGAAAAACCTCATGAGCAAATATTTTTATCCGAGAATTTCCAGTTTTGTGGAAGTCATTCAGTACGGTGTTGACCAGGGCGTCTTTGAAACAGAGAATACCTATATGGTAATAATGCAGATGGTTTCATTCATCATTGTTTATGAAAACCAGAGAGAAATCGCTAAAAACCTGGATTTCCCCTGGGTGGAATTTCTTTTCAGCGAGCATTCCAAGGAGCAGATGTTTCAATTTCTTCTGAAACACACCTTCAAGGGTCTGACCCCGGTAGGAAAGGTGGTGAAGATACCGAAAATATCCGATGAAAAGATGCAGCAGCTCGATAGAATAATAGCAAAAATAGGCTCCCTCCATTCAAAAAGAGTGAAATCCGGACCTGACAGCGATGAGTAATATAAAAGAGTGATATCTTAAAACAAAATGCCCCTGGAAGCAGGGGCATTTTTTATAAGTTCAACTATTTTCAGTATTTTTATTTTGCACCGCGTTTTTTGATGCTTATGGTGACGGAAACATCGGGCAGAGGTTTTGCTTCGAGACTGAGGATTTCGGACGGGGCTATGACCTTGCATCGAATTGTCGTGTTCTGGCTGATATTCTGCAGGAAGATGGGGGTCGTGGTAAGGTATATTTCCTCGCTGGAGTTTTTTTCCGTGGCGAGCATTACCTGCAGCTTTTCAGGGGTAACCTCCACCGATAGAATATCGAGCCCCGCCGGGAGAGCGCCGACCAATTGAGGTTTAATTATGACATCCTGCTGCACAAAGGAATAGAGGCCCACGTCAAAATTTGACGGCTGGGCATCGATGAGGCTGATATTGTGGTGCAGGTTGATAATATTCCTGGCCACGGAGATCGTCACTTTTCCCGGTTTCGACTGCTTCAGGTCCACGGTGGCCTTCAGTTCCTCGGGCCTCACGAGGTTTATCTCCGAGGCCGGTCCTGAGATTTTTATCCGCGCCACGATTGGTTTGTCGCCGGAGATGATCATTTTATCGGCAAGCCTGTATTCTATGGGAATGGTCGTTACCAGTTCCTTGGTCTGGCTCACGGTGGCCATGATGGACAGCCATAAAATAAATGCCAGTGTCAGCGACAGAATTCCTTCCAGTACGAGAGACATCTTTTTGCCCCGGGTCTGTTGAAGGGGGGTGAATCCGCCGGCTGTTTTCCAGTGTTCTTCGATGCGGTTCTGCAGTTCTTTTTCATTTTCCACCAGATCCACCTGGCCTTCATGAAAAAGGGAGATGACGCCCCGTTCCTCGGACACGGTAATTATGAGAGCATCGGTAGCCTCCGAGAGTCCCAGGGATGCGTGGTGCCGCGTGCCGAATTCATTGTTGTAGCGCGTCGATGTGGAGAGAGGAAGGCGCAGGCCGAATGTGGTTATTTCACCGTTTTCAATCACCATGGCGCCGTCGTGGCCCGGCGAGTGGTTGTCGAAAATGCTCAGAATGAGGGGAACGCTGGGCCTGCCGTTCATGTGAATTCCGCCCGAAACCTTCGAATCGATGGAATCCCTGCCGGGAAGGATTATGATGGCTCCCAGCCTGCCGGCCGCCATCTGGAATACCGATTCACAGATCAGCAGGGATAGATGGTTCCCTTCGGAGAGAGTTTTCCGGATTCTCAGGGTCGACGCCGTTCTTTCGAATATTTTCCTTATCTCGGGCTGAAAGATGATGATAAGGGCGATGAGCGCTATATTGCTTACATTATTAAACAGCCACGACAGGCCGCTGAAGCTGAAGAGGCGCGCCATGGAATAGATGAAAAGGATTACCCCGATCCCCATGCCGATTCGCCATGACCCCGAGCTCTTCAGCGTCCTGTACAGGATGAGAACCATGAGCGCCATTATGGGCACGTCAAAGAAGGTTCTCCAGTCAATGAAACTGATTATGATATTAATGTACTGGGATAGTATATGCATGGCACTTATCGATAGAATACAACCTGGGGGCAGTCATGTTTTTTTTCAACAGTAATTTTATTCCGAGGGTGTTTTAAGGTGTTTATTTTCTCGATTGACATGGTGATCTATGGGGATATATGTGATGCAGCTAATAATTTCGGAATTGTTTGTTGCATCGGGAGGGTGCTGACATGAAAATGAAGAATATTCTTACAGTACTGGGAAACGGGGATCTGATGCGCATGATTCCCTTTCTTGGAGACTGGAAAGCCTTTGTCCGGTGGCAGTTTTTATACGCAGTCATAGAAAGCGGCCTCCTGGATATTCTGGACAGGGGGCTTACACGAGATGAGATCATGGAGGAATCGGGTGTTCGGCGTGCCGATATCCTTGACGCGCTTCTTGATCTGGGATGCGCTCTGCGTGAACTTTCCCTCAAAAACGGCCGATACCAGGTGAGGGGAAAACGTCTCAGGCGGCTCCAGGGCGGGAAGGGTGACTGCAACCGGGCACTCATAGAAGCGGGCTCAACCTATTACAGTGATATTTACCGGAAGGCGGGAAATCGGCTTCGCGGTGAGGGGAACGGTCCCTACCTGGAAGAGGCCGGGCCCATAATCGCTCGATGGGGAAAGCTGCTGGAACCGATGATAAGGAATTTTGTCGTGAAAACCTTTGCCGGAAGAGGGGAGCTTAAAACACTTGATGTGGGCTGCGGCTCGGGGAATAACCTGAAACTGGCTCATTTGGTTAATGAGAGTGTTTACGGCATGGGTATCGATTATGATGAAAACGTGGTACGTCAGGCCGCGGCAAATATGAGAGACTGGCGGATGGACAATCAATTTGCGGTTGCGGAGGGTGATATCCGCACGCCGTCCACAGAGCTTGGCCATGGGTACGATGTCGTAACAATGTATAATGTTGTTTATTATTTCACTGTTGAAGAACGATGCCAGGTGTTCAGAAACATCCGGTCCCTGCTCCGGGAGAACGGTGAGCTGGCTATTGTAAATTCATTCAATACCAGAAAAAACGGCTGGGGAACTTCCAATCTTAATATGGCCGTTACATCCATACAGGGATGCTATCCGCTTCCCCGTCTGGACGAGACGCGCCGGTTTCTTGAGGAAGCGGGCTTTAGCCGGATAACGGTTGAGCAGCTTGTTCCAGGCGACGCCTTCTATGGCATAACAGCAAAATAATTGATGGTCACGATGAATCAACGGGGGTCAGAGCCTCGTAATCAGATAAACAGGATTGAACCCAAATCTATGGCGGTTTCACCGGAAAGGTATATGATTTTTTTACCCGCGTTCTCAATGAAAGTTATGATCTGCTCCTCGTCGGGGTGACTGCGCAGTGTTCCCGTAAGAAATACCGTGTCTCCCGCGGTACCTGAAGCCCCTCCAAGAAAACCGTACCGGTAGCCCGGTAGGGTGACATGTCCAGGGTTAATGAGAAGCGAAGTGATACCCGCCTTTTCAGCCTCAGCATGAATCGAGCGGTCAGCCGTAATAATATGATCCTCATCGACAATGAGCGTAGAACATCTTGAGTAGCCCTGTTTAACATTATGGAGACTGATTTTTTTCTCTGCCAGGTATTCTTTGATTCGGGGCTCTGTCCCCTCAATCCGGTGGAATGCCGCTCTTCCCGTACAGGCGATATTATACGGTATATCTTCCGGATATTCCGGTCCGGGGACGGTTTCACACAGGGTTATATGGCCATATCTGTCCAGTTCATGCAGGAAAACCGGGGTCAGAGCCCTGTGGCAGAAGATGCTTCTCCGGTGAATGAATATCTGAATGTCGGGGTGCCCTGAGATGGGCCGGGAAACCCCGTCAAAACGCGGAACAATGAGGGCTCTGACCCCGTTTTTTTTCAGATTATGGACTATTTCTTCAGGTGTGTCGGGATTTATCAGTGCTGTTTCCATTAAAGGACTCTTTTGTATGATTATTATGATTATTATGATTATATAGAAGCTTTTTAAAAACATATAAATAAAAAAACCTTGTCAATATCAGGTGGGTTCATTGTATATTATAGTACATATATTTGTCAGCAATTCCTCCAGGAAAAGAGATTACATACATGAAAAATAGTATATGTAAAGAATATAAGCATTTTTGGGCATTTGTGTTTTTGCTTTCATTAATAATAGCTGCGTCCGGCTGCAGTGCCGTTTCCGAGGAGAAAATAACCTATACCGATCTGGAGAGGGAAAATACTTATTCAGGTAGCGACCCTAATATCTTTTATGTTGATACCGATGATGATGTAAATCTTACCTATACCCTGAATTTGGAGGGAAATACAAAGGATGTCTTTTTTGTTTACACTAATACTAATACGGGGAGAAGTGTGGCCCCGCCTGTGCTTCTGGAAAATTCAGTCGATGGAAGAAGTATAATTGATCCTGTCGATGAATATGTCATGCCCAGCGAAGGAGCAGGGAAAGCCGGTACTGCTATACGCGGAACTCCCGAGAGTGAAAAAATGCGTCGCGATCCCTATTCAATGATGGAAATAACGAATTCCCGGTCAACCGGCAGTTTTGAACCGGTCCCGCTCATGAGCGGAATTTTTTATACCGGTCAGACCATTTCCCAGGGAACTATAACTACAAGTGATGATCCTAAGCTCACGGTTTTCGACTCAACGAAAGGTATAACTCTTAAAATTTGGGTGGATGAAAATTACTGGGGAACCGGAGACGGACAGATTGATGGCCCTATGCTTGAAACGCTGGCGGATCTTTTTTTAAAAGAAGGAGCGGATAACGATATTTATAACTGGGTTACGGATATTTATGGAGTGCCATGGGGTAATCATACGAATGATTATCTAATTGACACGGAAGCGTCAAGAACTGAAATTCACATACTTTTTTATGACATTGATAATGATGGTACCTCTTTTACATCTAGTGGTGGTGTTGTAGGCTATTTTTATCCGAAAGATAATTTCAAAAAAGCTGTTTATTCCGGATCCAACGAAAAGATCATGTTTTACATGGATGCTCCCATGTTTGCCTATGGCAGTGGATTATGGCAGATCACCGACCCGTGGCCTGCGGAAATTGTGTCAACCCTGGCCCATGAATTGCAGCACATGATTAATTTTTATCAGAAGGCCGTGATGCGGACATTTCCTGAAGGATCGGAAACATGGCTCGATGAGATGTGCTCTCTCATGGCCGAAGATTTTATCTCCATGAAACTTGACAGCAGTATTAAAGGGCCGCGTGGTGTTGAAGGAAGCGAACTCTCTGATGGAAATGCATTTAATACTTCAGGAAGATTGCCTGCCTACAACTATGCGCATTTCATGCCTGTCACAGACTGGTCCGATCCAGACGATAATTCACTGGTGGGTTACCATTATGCCGTGAAATATGCGTTCGGCGCCTACCTGGCCCGGAACTTCGGCGGTGCGGCGCTCTTTCAGAAAATTGTACAGTGTGGTTACACTGATTTTCGGGCCGTAGAATCGGCGCTTCCTATCGGAGTCAGTGATGATTTCGGAACTCTCTTGAGGAAATGGGGGATAGCCTACATCCTGTCTCATGAATCGGATGTGCCTTCCGATTTAAGGTATAATAACGGAGCAGGTGGTTTTGTTGATAATGCGTTGGGGTATGGGCTGGGTTCTATCAATCTAGATAATTATTTATACACTAGCAGCAGTGTATGGAATAATGGGAGACGTTACTTTACCGCAACACCGGATTTTAACCTCTTCCAGGGGTCCAGTGTTATCCAGAGGGTTGGGCTCAATATGACCGGAGTTCTTACATGGACTATCCGCATGAGAAAGGATGTCGGCCTGACGGTCGTTGTCCTGGATTACTGATTTTTCCGTGGATTATTATTTATGTCGAATAAAGAAATGATCAGTAATCTGCGTCGTTTTCTCGAAGAAAGCACGCCCCGCTACCTTCATATCCTGGAGGAGATGGTATCCATCAATTCCTGGACCGAAAACCGCGAGGGGGTCAGGGCCCTGGGTGAATACACGGCTGATCTCTTTGCCGGCCTGGGATTTACCCCGGAGTTTATTCCTTCCCGGAATCCCCTTTACGGCAGCCACGTGATACTCACCAGGAAAGGTTCGGGCAGGGCATCCATATCGTGCGTATCTCACCTTGATACGGTTTTCCCTCCCGGAGAAGAGGAGGGCCATGATTTTCATTTCCGCCTTGAAGGCGGCAGGGCTTCGGGTCCGGGGACCAGCGATATCAAGGGCGGGACACTGGTGATGTTCATGATGCTCGAATCCCTCAGTCATGAGCTTCCTTCCCTGTTCGAGTCCGTGAACTGGAAGCTGCTTTTCGATGCATCGGAAGAGACCGTATCTGATGATTTTGGAGAACTCTGTCTTGAGAACATGGATGCTGATACATTGGCATGTCTCATTTTCGAGGCCGACGGCGGCCGTATCGATGAATTTTCTCTGGTGACCTCACGCAAGGGAAGGGCTGTTTTCACCATTGAATCCTTCGGCAGGGCGGCCCATGCCGGTTCAGCGCATCATAGCGGCGCCAATGCCATCGTGCATCTTTGCGGAATTGTAGAAAGGGCCGCGGCCATCACGGATTATAAACGGGGAATTACCGTGAACGTAGGCACGATTACGGGCGGTACGGCCCTGAACCGTGTTCCCGATTATGCCGCCGCGAAGGTTGAGATGCGGGCCCATGATGAATCTGCTTTCAGGGAAGCCGTGGACGCCATGCTCGCCCTGGCAGGCTCTGACCCTCCCGGCAGGAAAAACCTTCAATGTACGGCAAAGATCAGCCTGGATCGCCGGGTCCCGTCATGGCCGGAAAATGAAAGAACGAATCATCTCTTCTCAGTGTGGCGGGAAGCTGCTTCCATTGCGGGGATGCCGATCGTTCCCGAGCGGCGCGGCGGTCTCAGTGACGGGAACTGGCTCTGGCACCGTGTGCCCGCCATCGACGGCCTGGGGCCCGTGGGGGGGAACGAACATTGTTCGGGAGGCCCCGGTACCGATCATGCCGGTCAGGAATTTATCATCACCGGTTCCCTGGCGCCCAAGGCTGCCCTGAATGCCCTGGCACTGGTCATTCTGCTGCAGTCATTTTTTGCGGGGTCAGAGCCTTCGGCATAGAGAATATCGGGGCGCCGGAAATATCATGCTCTGAATCGCCCGGTTATTTCCCTTCACCACCGGTTCCTGACTTCCTCGGCAAATCCGGGAAAGCGGTCCAGGGCAATCACCGTCCCGTCATCGAGCGTCACGGTGCCGGTGTACCACCCGAATACCTGGTGCTGTATCGATGAAATAAGGCCCAGGTTGAAATAGCTCTCCCTGTCCAGGGCCGGTTCAAAATCAAGTTCGAAACGGCCGTCATTGCTGGTGAATTTCCAGGGTTTCATGAAATCGTTGCCGTCAAATACGAAGGTGACCTGGTCCAGCTTATGGCCCTTTCCCTCATAGAAGAGTATGTTTTCCGAGGCAGGGCTCCTGTCGCTGAAACCGTACCCGATGTTCCATCCCAGGGACTTGCCGTCGACGGTGCCCGAGGCCGAGCCCCAGTACCAGGTGTTTTTATAGGTCCAGTTTCCGCGGCCCCAGTCGAGACAGCCGAAGGAACCTTCCGACGCGAAGGTGAATATCCTGGTGCCCATGGTGACCGTTCCTTCGGCGGGCATGCAGTTGATTTTCTGATTGTAATAGAAGGCCCTGCGGTTCTCGGCCCATGACGTGGCGATGACCATGCTGTCCATGTCAGGGTCCTGCTGAAGGACCAGACGGGCCTTCAGTCCCCGGTCGCCGTAGGGCGATTCAAAGGACGGCGCGTCGACGGATAAGATTCTTTTGTTGTCCCTGATCTCGAATTTTACGGTCATTTTTTTATCGCTGAAATAGAGATCGCCGCTTTTCGATGACGGTGGGAATCCCATGCGGCCACGCGTCATGAGCCTTATCGTGTCGAGCTGTTTATAGGTACCGGCTTTGAAATCGACCCAGCACACGGCGACCAGCGCCGCAAAGCTCAGGTCAGACATGGTAACGGTGAGCCCGTATCCGCCATCCTGGGAAATCACGGCATAATAGTCCCATTCCTTGATGCGGTGCCACGAGGCCCTGACTTTACGGCGGTCGTAGTTCCACCAGGGTTTGCGCGCCCAGCCTTCACCGGTCAGTGTGCCGTCGTCTTTCAGTAGTTCCATCGGGCCTGTGATTTCTTTCTGCATGAATATCTCCTTATAATTGGATGAATTTCCTTTCGCAGAGACGCGATTAATCGCATCTCTGCGAAAGGAAATTCAGGGAACAACCTCAAGTCCTATCAGGAGCACATCATCCTCGAAGGGGTAGTCTCCCCGGTGCTGCTGCAGTTCACGGTATATGCCGTCGACAAATTCCTTCACCGGTTTTTTCCCGTACACCGGCAGGATGTCCGGCATGGTGTCTTCGAACTGCCGGAAGTTCCTGTCCACGGCCTCGGTAAGGCCGTCGGTATACAGGAGTATCTTGTCGCCTTCCATGAGATTGATGGTGATTTCTTCACAGTTGATTTCTCTTTCGTATCCCAGGAGAGTCCCTTTCGAGACCAGGCGGGATATTTCACCATGGCGTATCAGAAAAGGGTAGGTGTGCCCGGCCCTGGCATACCGGAGCGTCCTGTCATTATTATTGTAGATGCAGTAGAAGGCCGTGAGGAAATTGTCGCCCATGTATCCCGTTATGTTGTTGTTGATATACCTGAGAAGGTCAGCCGGATCGAGCCTGATAACGCCGGCCGTGTCGAGCAGCGTCTTGAGCATTCCCGTTATGAGAGCGGCGGGCACGCCGTGGCCTGAAACATCACTGATGAAGATGCCCAGCATGTCGCGGTCCCGGAGTTTTATGAAATCAAAAAAATCTCCGCCAAGCTCCGCCATGGACCGGTAAACGGCGTGAATTTTAACGCCGTCTACAACGGGCATGGTTCGCGGAATGATGCTGCTCTGGACCTTCTGGGCCAGGATCAGCTCCTTCTCCATTATATTGTTTTTCTGGGCCAGCTCCTGCTTCTCCCGGATGTCGTGTCCCACGATAACGGTTCCCACATGCTCGTCGAATTCATCGGTTATCAGCGAGGATGAAATATTGACGGGGATATCTCCCCGGGATCTTTTTTTTATTTTCACCTCGATATTTGTCATGGCGCCTGGTCTGTTGTCGACGGGGAAGATGTCCCTGCTGATAATGGAGTGGAAGGGTTTTCCTTTCAGTTCCCGGGAAGTGTAGCCCAGGGTGTTTAATACCTGTTCATTGAAAAGCACGATATTGCCGTGTTTATCCAGAAGAAAGACCAGGTCCATCATCTGGGATATTATTTTTTCCGATGCGATTTTGGAACTGAGCATGAGGAGCCGGTATTTTCCAATGGCGTACCAGATGCCGGCAAGGCCGCCCACGAAGGAGAGGTGCCCCACAACGGGGAGTTTCAGGTCCAACAAAACCGAGATGATGTTGAACGTGTAGACTATCACCATGGTGCTCATAAGTGAGACAATAACTATCTTCGCCTGTTTTTTCTTTCGTATTGATTTGACTTCGATCAGGTACTTAAGGCTTATACCGGCTGCGGTGGTCATGCATATACCATTATACACCATGTATGCGCGATACCACAGTGAAGTGCTGTCCTGTACTTCCAGGATCATGCCCTTTTCCCAGATGAAATCCCCGGTGAACAGCACGCCCGTCATGGAGCGGATGAGAAAAAGGACCACGGGCGTGTAGAGGAGGATAAAAAACCATTTTTTCTTTGTCAGGGTTTGCTGCTTCGTGAATACAAGGATGAAGTGCAGGAATACTCCCGGGATCGCGGTCCACCCGATGGATGAGATCCGGTACCAGAGCATGGCCGTTTCTCGGTCGCGGGCCATGTAGATAAATGTGTAGCCGAAGGACCAGATGGCGAAGCAGATGATGATCACAAAGAAGAGACGGTTGAGCGTAAGACGGGGGTTGAGTCTCAGGACGTAAATCCCGAAGTAGAGACCCGCTATGCAGGAGAAAAAAGCGAATAATGACAGGTAAAACATATCCGACTGTTTGCCCTGTTTCTTTACCGGTTGATCTGGTTGTTATTGTCCTTTATATCCACAGTGTACTGCTGCGGCGCTTTTTTGCCGGCCACCTCGTAGGCCGAAATGGCGTAGTTCTTTGCCTGCCGGCAAGCATCGATAACCTGGCGATAATGCTGTGATGAATTCAGTTTTTTCGCGTCGTTCAGGTTCTGACTTGCCATTATGAAATATTTCTCGATCTTTTTGTTGTCCACGAAATCCACCAGTTCCACGCCTACATCATCGATGATTTTTGCCGTTCTTTCGATGTAGATCCCGGCCAGGTCCCGGTAAATGGCATACTGCAGTTTCAGGTAGCCGTTATACAATTCGATAGCTTCAGTGTATCTGGTCTGTATGTATTTTACCTTGGCGAGTTTGATGTTTTTTTCACCATCCTGAAAGTCCTGCTTAATTTTTTCCGTGCCGAAATTCAGGACCGCTATTTCAAGGGTTTTGATCTCCTTTTCACACCGCTCGCGGAGTGTCTGGGCGTCGCTGAGATCGCTGGCCATCAGATCGAAACTGGTAACCAGGAGTATCGTGAAAATGGAAAAAAGAAAAACCGCTGATTGTATGAGAGTTGTATAAAAACCTGTCTTTTTCATTATGGTCTTCTCCCCGGTGATATTTTCAATTATTATTATGATGATATTCCCGGCGAACTGTCAATTCTATTATTGAAGAATTCACCGCTTTCATGGAATATGACGGACTTTTCCCGTCCTCACTCTATTTATTTTCTTCCTTCACGATATACCTGAACAGGCAGTGATCTTTGCCTGTTTTAAAGCGCTGCTCCAGCTCCAGTTTTACATGGGGATTATACCCGTCCAGGATGGCGAAATCTGCATATTTACAATAGATGTTCGCGTACTCGGCAAGACCCCATTCCTGTGCAGCGGCATGGAAGGAGCAGGTGGTAACGGGGGCCAGGAGATCGGCATTATCCAGGTAGGGCTTCACGGGAAAATTTGCTCCATCAATATCGGTATAGATAAGCCAGTTCTTGAAGGAGAGCGGTTTTCCCAGGGCCGTAACGCGCTGTGCTATGCGACGCCCCCTTTCCCTGCCGAAATTTTCAACAGCTTCACGGATCAGCTTCTCCCCTTCATCGGGGCCAAGTCGCTCGATTATCACTTTACTCATGGAGGCAAAGAGCTGTGCCGTCAGACCAAATCCCGGAGTCTGATATTTTTTTCCTATGAGTTTTCGCCTGAACAGGACATCCTTCAGATAGCCCATGCTCAAACCCTTTTTCTTTTCTCTTTGAAGATCATCCATGATAGTTCCTCCCGGCAAATCGATTTTTTATTCAGGTAATATATTTATATATGGATTGCGCCAGTTCATTGATGAGCTTGTCTTCATTGTTCCGGTAATTGAAAAACTTTATTGAGTGTATCAGGTAGGCTATTGATCCATGGATTATTTTCGCAGCCATATCAATATCTTCTATGCCCAGGGGGCGGCTTTTTTCAAATTGAATAAGGATATTTTTGATATACTGGAGTTCGCGTTTTTCTGCTGCGTCATAGATTCTGGCGATGTCCGTATCGGTAAAGCGCAGGGCGATGGTCTGGGCATGGAATCGCAGGTCGATGTCAAAGCTGCGGAAAACATTTTTAAGGTAGTGATAGAGGGTTTCCTTTATATCGAGCTCATCCCTGGTATACCGGAATTCCATGGCTTCCGATAAAATATGGGCTGAAACAGTATTGATAAAGCTCTCCAGCACCTCCAGGTAAAGGGTGCGCTTGTTTGTGAAATAGCTGTAGAAGCTGCCAATGGACACACCGGCCTTTTCCACGATTTCATTGGAGCTGGTTCCATGAAGGCCCTTTTCGGAAAAGAGGAGCCTGGCCGCCTCCATTATTCTTTGTTTCATTTCTATGCTTCTTTTTTGCCTTGGCTCTCTCGTGTTCTTATTATGAATGCGGGGCATGTCCGGGTCTCCCTGAAATAAATAACATGAGTAAATACTCGTATTATGCTTGACAATATGAGTTAATACTCGTATATTACTGCATATCGGTCAGCTGTCAAGCTGAGTATATAATTATTGTCACTTTTACCTACACCGGGGCTCTGACCCCGAAACTTAAACCAGCAGGGGAGGCAGGGCTATGTCGGATCATAAGAGCGGGAAAACGTTAAGCAGAAAGTCCTTTATTCAAAAATCGGCACTCATTGCGGCTTCAGCGGCACTGCCGGGCCTTTTTGCCTGCGGCAGGAATGGAGCATCCTATTCAAAAAAAACACCGGACTTTTCAGACTTCGACCGTCTTATGGCGGGGAAAAGGGAGCGTCTTGCCGTAGCTGACCGGGGTTCCATGCTGCTCCTGAAAAACGGCATCATCGTGGATGGTTCCGGTGCCGGAGCCTACAGGGGGGATCTGCTTATTTCCGGTAATAAAATTGAAATGGTGACGGCCAAAGACCTGGATTTCAGGGGTCAGAGCCTGGACTGTACCGGTATGGTTATAGCGCCGGGATTTATCGATATGCACGCCCACCAGGACTTTGTGTTTCCGGTAAAAAATGCCGATCGTCATTTTGTCCCCTATATCAGGCAGGGAGTGACCACATTTTTCTGCGGCAACTGCGGTTTCAGCGCGGCAGGATTTAAAAAAAAGAGCCCCTTCAAATCGAAGATCGAAGGATTCACGAAGCTTTTTTCCGGCAGCGAATATACCTTTGCGTGGGAATCCATGGATGAGTACCAACGGTATCTGCGGGGGAAGGGGACTCTGCAGAATATGCTGATGCTGGCCGGTGACGGTACCACCAGGATATCCCTCCAGGGCTACAGCCCGAAGGCCATGACGGGCACCATGAAGAAGGAATATCTCTACCTCATGGAAGAGGCCATGGAGCAGGGGGCCCGGGGAGCATCCCTGGGGCTCCAGTATGAGCCGGGCATCTTTGCCACTGATGAAGATCTCTATGATCTGGCCAGGCTTGTTAAAAAGCATGACAAGGTACTCACCGTTCATATGAAGGCCTATTCGGCCCTGTCGCCCACCTATCCCCTCAATCCCTTTGGCGAGTCCCATAACCTCATAGCACTGAAGGATATGCTGAAAATTGCCGGAGACACGGGAGTGCGCCTCCAGGCCTCGCATCTCATATTCGTGGGTGAAAAATCCTTTGATACCTGTTCCCGGGCCCTGGAACTCATCGATGAGGCCCGGAAAAAAGGAACGGATGTCATGTTCGATACCTATGCCTACAATTGCGGAATATCCAAGATCAACGTTTTCATGCCCAAATGGTTTCTCGAAAAAACACCTGCCGCGTTCACTGACAGGGGAGATCTGCTAAGGCTCAGGGCGGAACTGGAGCTCATAACCTTTCTTCTCGGTTTCGGCATGGAGGATGTTAGAATTACCAACGCGCTTGTTCCTGAATACAATGACTGTAACGGCATGTTCATTCATGAGATCGCCGAAAAAAAGAATATGAGCAATTTTGACGTCTTTATCGACCTGGCCAGAAAATCAGGAGGCGAAACCAATGTGCTGAACAGCCGATACAGCTCACAGGAGAATGTCATGGATATGATGCGACATCCCCTTTCAATTTTTATGACCGATGCCACGGTGATGAGAGAAGGAGTGCAGAATCCCGCGGCTTTCGGCAATTTTCCCCGGTTCCTGCAGCTGGCCCGGGACTATGGCCATGTGTCACTGGAACAGGTTGTTCGCAAAATGACCGGGGCTTCGGCACAACAGTTCGGGCTGAAGGACAGGGGACTGCTGAAAAAGGGATATGCAGCCGATATCACCGTGTTTGACTGGAAGAATATCGCCGATAACAACGTGGCAGGAAAAACCGATCAGTCCCCGCGGGGGATAGACACGGTAATTGTAAACGGCACACCGGTTCTGAAAAACGGCATACCCATGGTAAGTCGTAAACCGGGAATGGTCCTGTAAATATCATTCATTGGTCCATTTTATCTGAAATTCGATTTCCTCTTCCTTATCCTGCCGCTCATGCTCGATATTGAAAACGGCACGGAGGGGGACATAGATGCGTTCGCCTGCTATCTGTATCTCGAATTTTTCACCTTTTTCCAGGGCATCGGCCAGACGACGCAGTTTGGCTGTGAATTCTGCCGTGGAATATACTTTTTCAATGTCCCGTTCCGGTTTTTTGCTCATGATTATCAGCCCCCTTTTTCGGTTTCAGTATTCAGATATCTTATCCGAAGAGTTCATACATTATAAGGCCAGATGAAAACCCTGTTTGGCATGACGGTCAAATCCGAGTTTGTCATAGAAGGCATGGGCTTCGATTCTGTTTACGCTGCTGAGCAGCATTATTTTGTAACAGTTATGCATTCTGGCATGGTCGATCACGGCCTGCATGACTTCAAAGCCATGGCCCTGCCTGCGGAAACCGGGATGCGTAATAACGTTTTCCACCACGGCATAGGGGCGGCCCTGGCGGGTGAGGTTGGGGATGATTGACAATGAAGCCGAGGCGATGAACATGCCGTCTTTTTCGATGATGTAACAGGTGAAGAAGTCACGGTTATTGATAATCCTGCTCCATGCTTCTTCCAGGGCAGCCGGTTCTGCCTGCTTCTCTTTACGATGCAGACAGGCATATAAAGCCATCAGTCCCGGCAGGTCCCCTTCAATTATTTGTCTTGGCAGTAATTTCATTGTCACCTGTTATAGGGGCTCTGACCCCGGTAGTTTTAATTTTTGAAAATCGATCCTGTTCAATAATAGTTCCAGGCTCTGTCCCCCTGTCAAGTCATTGATTTTTGTCAGGATGTGTAAAAATAGAGCTTTTATGAATTTAATCAATTAGTTAAAAAGTTAACTAAACATACTATTTATTATTGACAACTTTTTGATTTTTTAGTTTATTATAATTGATCGATTAGTTAATGCACATATCCATTTATATAATGGCGGGGATAAATTATGAGACGGATAATTTCCATTTCGGGAAAGTTCTTTGCATACATGGGAATCATGAGTGCCTGCATTGCAAGCGGCTGCATGCCACCGGCAGCACAAATAAATCCAGCCGATAATAATACCCTGAAAGCCTATGCAACAGGAGATTTTTCCGACAGGATAACCGTCAGCTGGTCTGAAATGTCCGATGCTGCGACATACCGGATGTTTCGTGCCGAAACCCCCGAAGGCCCCTATGAAAGTATCAAGGAATTTACTCCTTCCGATGATAGCGCCCGCATCGTAAACGCCGATCCCTATGTACCCATCCCCGTGGTGGAGGAACCCGAGGAAGAAGATAATGATGAAATTGATCCTGTGTATCTCAATTTTTCCTACACGTCGGAAGAGGATGTGAGCAGCGGGAAAAATATCCTGTCCGGCCAGATACCGCAATTGCGTATTCTCATGGGTTCAACCGATGAATCCACCGCTGACATTGATATAGTAGCATCCTTTCCCACACTGGATACATGGGTTCCCACAACCTGGTTTACCAGTTATACGCCGGGGCTCATAGCCAGCGCCATCAACGAGGCAGCCGACCGGCAGTTATGCGATATCAGCGATGACGGGAATCATCTGGAGTTCGTCAGCACCTGGGGGCCCATCGTATTTAAAAATGAAAATAATACCCTTTCCTATTCACCCATCGATTATTTTATAAAGGACGGTGTGGGCCGGAGCCAGGTTCTCGTGGTAAACAAGGACGGTTCCCAGGTTCTTGATGAAGAGGATTTTACCGGCAGCTTTCCCGATTATTTCGGTGAAGAACCCGCTGAAGATCCTGCGGAAACGCACAAAATGAGGGAGTTCAGCGAAGACTGCGTTTTTTACTTCGATGACATGGATTCAACACTCGAGTTGGGCAAACGATATTATTACCGGATTCTGGCCCTTCGTAGCAACAATACACTTGTTTCCATGAGCAATTACGCCATCGGACGTAGTATATCGGCAACTGCCCCGGCGGCTCCAAAGAACGTGACAGTCAGCACAGGCACTTATTCCGACAGGGTAGTGGTGACCTGGGAACCCCTTTCCATGGAAGGTGTAACTTATAGTATTTACCGGAAACAGGCCGGTGCCACCAATTTCGATTATAACAGCCCGCCGGTAGCATCGGGGCTTCAGGATGTATCATGGGAAGATACCAGTATACCGGCAGGACTCTTTCAATATCTGGTTATTGCCGTTAACGCCGCCGGCGAAGAGGGTAAATCCAGTGCGGTTGTCAGCGGCTGGAGGACTGCAACGAATTATGAATTTCTCCGTGTTGCCTATTGGGAAACAATCGAGGGTGAGAAGCGTACTGCCCAGGCTCTGGGAGTTCCCCGGGTTGCCGATTATGACAGCGGCGCCGATGCCGATGTCACTTTATACGGTTATCTCGACGGGAAAATCAACTATAGTCTGAACGTCAATGTGGCTACCATGTCGGGGAGCGGAACCTGGACGTTTTACAATTACCGGAACTTCAGCGTCTTTATGAACGGTTCCAATTCCATGGAAAGCGGCGCCAGCAAGGACGGGACGGTAAAAGGGCCCGTTGCCGTGTCGGGCATCTACAACGGAACCGTTACCTGGAATATAGTTGTGGACAACGGAGACGCCACAGGGGGATATTTTATAGTGAGCCAGGACGGCGGTGAGCCGGTACAGATAGACTTTACCCAGGAACTGAGGGCATGCCCCTATTAAGGATTATGTGTGTATTTAATAATGAAAAACAGAATTAGCTTTATTATTATATGTATTGTATTTGGTCTGTTACCCCTGTCATCCGTGGCTGGAGAAAAACTTCTCACGTTGAAAGGGGCATCAGTTTCACCCGACAGGCTGCAGCAGCAGATTGACCAGTTTGTCCGCGCTGTTATTCAGGATATTCCCTCGGAGAACGGGAAAAAAGCCAGAGTGGTCTTTGCCGGTTTTGAACTGAAAGACAATGACCGGTGCCAGAAAAATATCCATCATACCATGGCACGTATGCTCTCATCGTACCTGGATGGTTCAAACCGATTTGCCATTATGGATCAGGATGAAGTAGAAGATATCCTGGATGATCTGGATATAGATGAGGATAACCTGTATAGTTCCAAGCGCGAAGCCGAACTGGCCAAGAAGCTGCAGACAGGATACATCATCATGGGCAGGCTTGCAGCGAGTGAAGACGGAAAGCGTGAAGTTGTTAAAATCAAGGTAGTAGATGCTGCAAAAGGGACGGTCCTTTATGAGAGGGAATCCCAGATGGACCGTAAATCTCTGGGTACAGTGTCTGAAAATTATCTCCAGGGAAATGACGCCTATAACTATCTTCCGCCCTACCTGCGGCTTACGGCCGGTATGGAATATTACAAACCGGTGACTACAAGCCACTTCAAGGAAGAATCGGGTGATATCGGTTTCAGTGCCGGTGTAGTCTATGACATTAACAAGACGCACAGCTTTCAGGGGCTTATCAACCTGAGTCTCAGTACATCGGGCAGGTATGTCTATGACGAGCGCATTATCGATGACGATCCTAATATGAACGGTACCGATTCTACGGTGCGATCAGCCATCGATTTCAAAAGGGCCTTTGAGTATCTTCTCGGGTATGGATATATTTTCAAGTCTTTTGGCAAACTCTATATACGGCCCAGCATTTTTCTCGGCCTCGCCTATATCAGGTATGATTATCAGCACCTCTATATGTCTGAGGACATTGGATCGGGTTCCTATCTCATTTATCCCGTCGATGGGAAGGTACAGAAGTCGGGCAGCTTTTCATCATACATGCTGAATCCCACAGTGGATTTACTCTATGACTACAACAGTCCCATATCCTTCTATATTTCCGTGGGATATAAATACTTTCTCGATGTTTTCCAGGATACGTGGAGTTATTCAGGCCAGGGCGGTACGTACAGTGCCATCATGTCGGGTTATCTCATGCGATGCGGCGTGGGATATTATTTCTGATTTTTCTGTTCTTCCCATCATAATATCCATCATGGCATTACGTCCTGTTATAATCCGAGTGGTTTAATATTTCCACAGGTGGTTAAGCAGTATGTCCGCCGTTCTTTTAAGAATATCTTCTTCCCGGCTTTCAAAGGCGCCCCTTGCAGAGGAGGATATGGATGCTTTCCTTGATGACAGGTTTTCCAGGTCGGCAAGAAGCTCCTCAAATCTTCCCGTGATACGCTCTCTATCCCTGGCTTCCAACTCCTGCCGGGCCTTCTGCCGCATTTCAAAAATTTGATGGGCTTCCCGGGATATTTCCAGGTGGTCGAAACCGTCATAGGATTTTCTTATAAATGATCTGCCGCGGGCCGATTCCTGTTCTCTGTCCTGGTGTCGGCTGCTTTTGATATATTCTCGGTATTGGTTCGATCTTTCTACTTTCATTGGTTTCCTCCTTGACGAGGCTGAGGATTTTATGTCTCATGGTCTCCTTATTTAAAATATCGGTATTATTTTACAAGTAATAAGTAAAATTATTAATATTTCTAATAAAGTTTGCTGCGACTAATGTATTTTTTTCTGCTTTTATTTTTTTATGCATGCATTCTTACTGTCGATGGTTATAATTGCGTTTCTTATATGCCTGAACAAGTGATGAATAAAGCAATTGCAATAAATAATAGGGACAGAGCCCTCGTTAATATCAGGCGATTATTTTATCCCGCCCTGTTCCTGTCGGTGATATTAATGTGTTCCTGCGGCCATGGCGGCAATATTCCTGAAATTCGTAACGGTGTGATTGACCTGCGAAACATTGATGTAAGAGAAAACAAGGATATCAAGCTCTCGGGGAGCTGGGAATTCTTCTGGCAGAAGTTTCTGGTGAGCGACGGCATGGATCCCGTAAAATCTTCACCAGACGGGATCATTGACATACCGGGAACATGGAATGGGTATATGCTCCGGGGAGAACGCCTTCCCGACCAGGGATTCGCATCATACCGGGCGACCCTGCTTTTACCTCCGGCAGGGGAGGAGTTCGCCCTGTACCTCCTTTTTGCCATTTCCTCCAGCCGTATATATGCCGTATATCCCGATGAAACGGTGGAGCTCCTGGGCAAGGCCGGGAATCCGGGGAAAACCGAGGAGGATACCCGGCCTCTCATGGGCTCGGTCCTGGCGAAATTCAGGGGAGCCGATACGGTAACGCTCATTTTTGAGGTGGCGGATTTCGGCACCAATATCGGCGGCTTGTGGTCGGCGCCTTCGGTGGGACTTGCCGGGGATCTGACGCGGAATATCATGAATATCAAGTTTCGCGAATTTTTTATCATCGGCGCCCTCACCATTTTCGGCTTTTTCCATATATTGTTTTTTCTTCTCCGCAGGGAGGAGAAGGCCCCTCTCTGGCTCGGTCTTTATTGCCTTGTCATTGCATTGCTGTCGACAACCTACGGGAACCTCAGGCTGTTTGAGGAATTGTATCCCGATGCAAACTGCTTCGATACCCTTAACCGCATAACGTTTCTGTGTATCTATCTCGGGTTTCCCATATTTCTGACCTTTTATTATAATGCCTTTCCCCGTTATTTTCCTCTCGGGATGATTTACGCGGTCTGGGGTATCTCGGTGCTGCTGACCATACCGGTACTTTTTTTTAAATCCTATTATTTCTATAAGACCCTCATTGTCTATCATGCACATATTGTCATATTCGGGCTCTGGTTTGTAGTTTTGATGATACGGGGATTTTACCAGGACCGCAGCAGGCTGGCCTTCATCTCTTTCACGGGCCTGGCTGTAATTTTTGCCATGTCGATTAATGATATTCTCATGGTTCACCGGGTTGTGAATACCGGGCTTTATTCCGGATACGGTCTTTTCTTCCTGGTACTGACTCAGGCATATATCGTGTCTTCACAGAATGCTTCGGCGCGTAAACGGGCGGAAAAGCTCTGGAATCAGCTCATGCATAAATCCGGCGAGCTGGAATCGGCCAATACCAAGCTTACCGATCTCAACCTGAACCTCGAGCATAAGGTCGAGGGAAGAACCATGGAGCTTCAGCATGCCAAGGAGGAAATTGAAGCGGCTATGGAGGAGCTGGAATCGGTGAATGAACACCTCCTTTCAACCAACACCCGTCTCGAGCAGGCCCAGAGAATAATCAAGGTCGATCTTTCCATGGCGGCAAACGTGCAGAAGAGTTTTTTTGTTAAGGACCCGCCCCCTGTCCGGGATTGGGACATAGCCTTTGTTAATCAGCCCATGGCCGATGTCTCCGGTGATTTCTATGATTTTTATACTGAGGATGGACGACTTTTAGGCATTTCGCTTTTCGACGTGTCGGGCCATGGTGTCGCCTCGGGCCTCATCACCATGATAGGCAAGTCCCTGGCGTTCCGCCTTTTCATGGAAAACAGGGAAAAACCTGCCGCTGATATCATGGGAATTTTCAATAAAAATCTCATAAAGGAAATGGGTGCAATGGACAACTACCTTACAGGGGTGATGCTCAAGATCGACGGTGACTGCCTGGAGTATGTCAATGCAGCTCATCCCGACATGCTCGTGAGAAGAGGAGAAAAAGTTGCTATAGATATAATAAGAAAGTCCGATCATCCCGGGACAGGCGGATTCCTCGGTATTCCCATAATGAACAATGAGTTCGATATGCAGCGTGTTCCGGTTCAAAGCGGTGATACTTTTCTCGTTTACAGCGATTGCCTGGTCGAAAATCAGAACCGGGAAAGGGAGCAATACGGTCTGGACAGACTGGTAAGGGCTTTCGGCGCTGCTTCTCATAATGCATCGGCCAGGGAACAGCTTCAGTCTATCCTCGACGATTTTTATTCATACCTGCAGGGCAGCAGGCGGGCCGATGATCTTACAGCCGTGCTTCTCCGAAAGCTCTGAGATCAATCCAGGGCCCCGTACAGTATTTTCTCCAGTACATCATCACTCAGTTCAACGGGATTACCCTTCATGCTGCTGGATTTTTTTGACTGAGCCGCTATTGACGGGATATGGGTTTCTGTAACGCCCATACTCCGCAACGATGGAATTTTCATGGTTTTGCATATTCTGTCAATCCATTCCACGAGGTCATGGGGACCGGCTTCGGGTTCACCGATGAGTATGCGGGCAATTTCACGGAATTTTTCCATGGTGCGGGAATTTTCATGCCGAAGGTCCAGCGCCTCTATATTGGCCTTCATGACATGGGGGAGCAGGCAGGCGCAGATGACGCCATGTGGTGCCGGAAACATGCCTCCCAGCGGACCGGCAAAGCCATGCACGGCGCCCAGTTTCGCGTTGGCCAGAGCCATGCCGCTGAAAAGACTTGCCAGGGCCATACCTTCACGGGCCTGCAGGTTGCCGCCGTCGGTGTAGGCGCAGAGCAGGGAAACTGCGGCATGGTGCAGTCCTTCGCGGCAGATGGCATCGGTGATGGGGCTGGCGGCAATGGAAACAAAGGCCTCGATAAGCTGCGTGAGCGCGTCCAGTCCCGTTGAGGCCGTGATTGAAGGCGGCATGGAAAGAGTAAGTTCAGGATCGACTACGGCGAAACGGGGAAGCAGGTACGGGCCTCGCATGCTTACCTTTACCTTGTGGTGGATGGATGTAATCACGGCATTGCGTGTCACTTCGGTTCCTGTCCCTGCTGTCGTGGGCACGGCAATGAACGGAGCCGGGTGGATGGCGGGGATCATTCCCTTTCCCACCACTTCCAGGTAATCCGTTACTTCGCCTTTGTTGGTCATCATGGCTGCCACGGCCTTTCCCGCGTCAAGTACGCTGCCGCCGCCCATGGATATAACTGCGGAACATCCAGCGCGGCGGGCCAGATCATATCCCTGCGTGATTGTTTCCGTTGATGGTTCAGCGCATACGCTGAAGTCCGTGATGATAATGCTGCGCTTTTTCAGCGATGCCCGCAGTTGATCAGCCCGTTCCGGCCTGCTTCCCGTTATAAGCAGGACCGAACTTCCCATTTCTGCCGCAAGAGCGGGAATGCGGGAGGCGGTTCCCGCACCGAAGATTACCGTTCCTGCCGTGCTGAAATCAAAAAGAATCGGCCCGGCATGTCTTTCCATGATATTCTTTACCATTTTTTGTCATCGGGAAAGATGTTGATGTATTTTATTCCTTGTCTCGGTTCAGCCATCATTCCCTCTACCGTATCACGCCATATATTATAATGTGACGTTTCCTTGTGACGTACCGGAGCGTCGTCATCCCTGTAAGCCTCAATGAGAATAAAGGATGATGGATCATCGGCTTTCTGAATGACGTCGAAGCGTGCAATTCCTTTTTCCAGCAGGCTGTTTTTGGCATTTTCACGGGTCGCCTCAATGAAGGCCCCTATGTTTTCCGGCCTGACCTTTACATGAACCTGTACAATCAGCATGGTCTGTTCCTCGATTTAATTTTTCATTTTACTGAATCATTGTATTTATTTCGTCAATATTGTACCGGTTATGGAAAATAATGGCAATAATCTTTCAAAAAAAAATCCTTAAAATTAACTTGAATTTTATCGAAGGAAGAGATAGAATTTATAAAGCGTTTTCTCAGGCAAATGTGGAGGGGCTCTGAGTGTATAATAGGTTTATGCGTTTTTTCCTGAAAAGTTTTGAGGATTCGGACTTCATGCTTCAGCAGAGGGCCCGGGTGCTGTTTGTAATCGTAATATCATCCACAATCGCTCTGGTAGCCTTTTCAGTATTCTTTATTGTCGTAGATCAGAGAGATCCCGGAGTCATACTGCCCTTCGCTGCTGCCATTGTCCTGATGCTTGGCGCCCTGTTTTTTTTAAAAAAGGGTCACTTCAGCTTCTATGCCCATTTTTTACTCGTTGTCGCCCTTGTATCCATTTGGATGGTTAATTTTCTCGAATCGGGCCCCCTGGTGCAGAGAATTGATTCCATTACCCTTATTCTTGCCGTTCTGACCATGACACCCCTTGTTTTTATCAGGAAGGGCAGGGGTATTATTCTATACTTTACCGTTAATATAGTTTTGCTGCTGGTTTACTCCATCTACATTCAGATTACCTTCAACCTGGAGAACGGCATCATCAGGGAGTACATGCTGGATAACGTTCTGGCCTTTTCACTGACCTGTGTGTTCTGCTACAGTATTTTTACCATTTACAAGAGATCTCTTGAAAAGGCCCAGAAGGGGGAAGAAGAGATTCAGGCCCAGTACGAGGAATTGGCAGCTACCAGTGAGGAACTGGAGGCCATGAACGATGAACTGATCAAAGCCCACAACGATATCATGGTATCCAACCAGAAGATCAACGAGGAAAGGGACCGTCTTGCTACAACTCTGCGGTCCATCGGTGATGGTGTTATCACCCTCACAGCGGAAGGGAATATTGAAACGATGAACAGGGCCGCAGAGGAAATTCTGTGCCGCAGTACGGGCGATTGTCGGGAGAAGCATATCAACGAAGTTTTCAAGATTGTCAGCACAAGGGCCGAACAGGCGTTATACGATCCAATAGAGAAGGTTTTATGTGAGGGTGAACAGGTGGAGATGGAGGGCGATGTAATGCTCATGTGCTGCGACGGTACAAGAAAAATAATTTCGGCTATAGCCACACCCCTGTATGACTCATTGAACAGGATTAATGGAGCTGTTATAGCCTTTCGTGATATAACCGAGAGAAAGAGAATGGAAGATGAGATGCTCAAGGCATCGAAGATAGAATCACTGGGTGTCTTTGCCGGGGGTATTGCCCATGATTTCAATAATCTTTTAACGGCAATTCTCGGCAGTGTTTCCATTGTCCGTCTGGATATGGAGGAGAAAAACAGGAACCGGGAATTTCTTCTCGATGCCGAGAGGGCATGCCTCAGGGCCAAGGATCTGACCCAGCAGCTTCTCACTTTTTCAAAGGGGGGAGCCCCGATTAAAACCATGGCATCGCTGAAAAATCTTATCAAGGATACCACGGCCTTCGTCCTGAGCGGATCAAGCGTTCAATGCGTCTATGATATTGATGAGCATTTATGGAACGCCGAGGTTGACCGGGGACAGATAAGCCAGGTGGTACATAACCTGATTCTGAATGCCCGTCAGTCCATGAGCGGCGGCGGTACTATCCGGGTGAGTGCCGTGAATGCAGTGATTGACGAGGGGAGTTCAATGCCCCTGCTGCCCGGACATTACATCAGGGTAAGTATCAGCGATAGTGGCGACGGCATCAGGCTGGACATCCAGAATAAAATATTTGAACCTTTTTTCACGACAAAAATGGAAGGAAACGGCCTGGGCCTTGCCGTAACTGCCAGTATCATCAGGAATCATAACGGCCATATAGCAGTACTGTCGGTACCGGGGGAGGGCGCCACTTTCGAGTTTTATCTTCCAGCCTCAATGGAAAAAGTCATGGAGGAAAAGGAAATCCTGACAACGAGTTCCTTTGATGGAGTGAGGGTTCTTCTCATGGATGATGATGAGATTGTACTGCGGGTCGCCGAGCACATGCTCCAGCGGCTAGGCTGTGAAGTGCAAACTTCACGTGATGGTTCAAAGGCCATCGAATTATATCGTGACAGCATCGAGTCGGGTTCCCGCTTCAAGGTTGTGATTATGGATCTTACCGTTCCCGGGGCCATGGGCGGCAAGGATGCCATGGTGGAACTTAAAAAGCTTGATCCGGACATCAGGGCTATTGTATCGAGCGGGTATGCCAATGATCCAGTCATGGCCAGGTTTCACGAGTATGGGTTCTGCGGATATGTCATCAAGCCCTATAAAATTGAAGAACTGGGCAGGGCCATATTAAAAGCCTTGACGTAATCCCCGCGGCGTTCTAAAAATGAACGGTTTGCGGGGTACCATGAAAAGAATATCCATCTTTATTACCGTATCCATTCTGTGTCTTGTTTCCCCGGGTGCCTTTCCCAGCAATGAAACGGCACTGGCTTCCTATACCACCTCCGTGGCGGATCAGTCCGAAGGTGTGAGGCAGAATATCGCCATTGCCTGTGAAAGCCTGAACGGTCATGTGATCCTGGCAGGCCAGGTTTTTTCCTTCAATGAACGTGTTGGTGAAGGATCGTCACAAAACGGGTACAGGGAAGGCTCCGTACTATACCAGGATACCCTGGTCATGGAATCGGGCGGCGGGATATGCCAGGTTTCATCAACGCTCTTCAATGCCCTGCTCCTGGCAGGCTTCCAGATCGTGGAGAGACATCGTCATTATCAGCCTGTCACCTATGTTCCCCTCGGTCTTGACGCCACCATCAAGTACGGGAAAAAGGATCTGCGCATGAAAAATACCCTTACGGGGAACGTTACCCTGCGGGTCATCCTCAACGACAAGAGCCTTTCCATAATCGTCATGGGCGCGGGAAAACCGGCCTGCACCTATCTGGTCGAAACCGAAGAAGAGGAAAACGAGCTGCCTTTCTCCAGAGTGGATGTGAAAATAAGGCCCGGGATGTCAGTATACGTTTACCGGGAAAAAGTCGTGAATGAAAAAACCGTGGAGAGGCTTCTTCTCTATAAAGATTTTTATCCGCCGGTACGGACCCGATGAAACGATCGGCACGAGTCGCGGTAATACTGCTTTTCCTATCGGCCTGCATCGGCGGCGGAAGGATTCTGCAGGCAGGCGATGATGACCCTCTTGCTCCATGGTCGGCCCTGGCCGGGACCGACACCGGGAGCCTCCTCATCACCTGGCTCGGCGATGAAGCGCACCGGTACCTGGCGGGCTCGCAGGAGCGGACGGCATTGCCCGCTTCTCTTCCGGGATTTTACGGCAGGCTGGGTCTTTTCATCACTATGATGAAGGACGGCAGGGTGCGGGGATGCTACGGTTCGTTTTTCCATGATTCTGACGATGCAGCCGCGGTGCTCCGGACGTATCTTCACGGCGCGCTCAGGCATGATGTGAGAAATGATCCCCTGGGAATTGAAGAACTCGGGGAAACGCGTATCATCCTCACCGTGACGACACAACCCTTTCATGCCGAGGACATTGAAACCGTCGATATCGCGCATTACGGGGTTATCGTTCTCACCGCTGGCGGAGAACAGCATGTTTTCGTTCCCGCTGAGATGAAAACGCATGAATATCTCAGAAAAAGACTCAAGGGCGTGCCTGTTCAGTCGGTCCAGGCTTTCCGGGCCGTGACAATAAAGTGAAATGAACGTGGGGAGGTTTACCGTGAAACATGTGGGTATCAGATCGTTTGGCCTGTTGATGGTATCATTTATGCTGGCCTGTTCTTCTGCGGGAGTAAAAAAGCTTGATGACGGCAGGAGCGTCTACAGCGGCGGGACATTAAAAGAGGTGTCACGCGATGCGGTTATTGAGGGACATGTGTATGACCGGAAAACGGAAAAAGCCGTACCGGGGGCACGCGTGGAGATCAAGAACGCCAATATGGGCATCGGTTATTACCTGGTTGAAACCTCAGGCCGGGGATATTATTCCATCAAGGACTTCATTCCCCATGTTCAGTACATCATGGAAATATCAGCCGAGGGATATGTCACCTATAGATCCACGGGACATATCAATCCCGGAGAACAGGATATCTATCTCGATCCCGAAGCGGTTCTGGCGGGCACTATCACCGACTCGGCGGGCAGGCCTGTTTCCGGCGTGGAGGTAAAACTGCAGAATAGCGACTACAGCGATGACGGCCGCGAGAACCGGCCGCAGTTCAGTACGACGGGCAGTGACGGAAAATACCGCTTCATCAAGCTTGTCCAGGGAAGCTACAGCCTGGCTTTCTCCGGCAGCGGATACATCACCGAAACGGCCAGGCTGCAGCGTCTTAAGCAGGGGGAAACCTTTAAGCTCGATATGAAGATGTTCCGGCCCGCGTCGATCGCCGGGACCGTGATGATAAAGGACCTGAACGTACCGGCTCAGAATATTTCCGTGATAGCCACGGGGAGAAACAATCATTCCGCCGTCACCTACCAGGACGGCACGTGGCGACTCGATGAAATGAAACCGGGAACCTATGAGCTCAACGTGTCTCACCAGGGTTTTTATGATCTGACGAAAAGACAGATTGTTCTCAGAGAGGGTGAGGAAAAGAAGGATGTGGGTTTTGTCGTGGAGGCGAAAAGACCGGAGGCGCAGGTGTATGCCTACCGGTATACCTTCGCGCCGGGAAACAAACTGGAATTCAACCTGAGGACCTTCCGTCTGGAATCGGTGACGGCCACGGTATACCGTGTGCCCATGGCCGTTTTCCTGAAAGGAAAGGGAGAGCCCGATCTCATGAATCCATCGGCTGAAGGTTTTGCCGCCGTGACGAAATGGGAGGAACCCATACTTAATTTTGAACCCTTCCAGTGGCGTTACCAGAATCTTTCCATAAAAGATCCCCTGGCATCGGGAGGCTACTGCATCGAGGTAAAGGGAGCCGGGAAGGTGATAAGCCGCAAATTTTTTACCGTCACCTCCGTGGGGACCGTGGTCAAGAGGTCGCAGAATACCGTTTTTGTTTATGCCACGAATCTTATCGATAACGGGCCTGAGAAAGACGCTTCCGTGGTCATCTTTGACGCCACGGAGGAAATCAAGGCCAGAAAGAGGGCGGGACAATCTTTTAAAGCGCCGCAGCGGATTGAAGACCTTCCCGTGAGCATTGTTCATCAGGGTAAAACCAGTGAAGACGGCATATACCGGTATGGAGTTAAGTCGGGCAGGTATCTCAGCGTACTGGTCATCTCCCGTGACGGAAGCTATGCCATCTGTAATACGGGATCGCCATCGACTTTTCAGCGGGAGAAATATAAGTATTTTATCTACACGGACCGGCCCGTATACCGATCCGGTGATACGGTTTATTACAAGATAATCGGCAAGGAACGAAAAGAGCTTTTCATTCCCATCGGGGGCAAAAATCTTTTTTATAAAATTATAAATACCGACACGGATCAGGCTGTCCAACAGGGAACCATCAAGCTCGATGAATGGGGAACGGCACAGGGAAAAATTACTATAGAAGAAACCTTTGGGCTGGGCACCTACGAAGTGCGTGCGGGACCGACGGAAAAAGATCTTTATGCCAGCGGTATTTTTTACGTGGAGCAGTACCGGAAACCGGAATATGCCGTGGAAGTGACGCCATCGCAGGAGTATTTCATCAACGGCGATGAACTGGAATTCAAAGTTGAGGCCAAGTATTTTTTCGGTGCACCTGTCAGGGGCGGGCTGGTGCGGTACCGTTTTTACGAGAACAGGCTGAATGATGCGGACAACCAGTACTGGTTTGACGGTGAATCAGGGGATTCCGGTTCATACAACCGGCTCAGGCTCGACGGAGAAAAGTATCTCGATGAAAACGGCATTGTATCCCTGAAGCTTTTTTCGGGGAATTTTCCCTATGACCGGGAAGTCACTCTCGAGGCAACGGTTATCGATGAATCAAATGTGAGTATCACGTCGCAAAAATCCATACGCGTGGGACGCGGAGAGTTTTACATAAAAATTAATCCCAAGCAGAATTTTTTCGCCTCGGGTGATAAGAAGGAAGTTGCCATTAAAACAATGACGCAAACCGGGAAACCCATCAGCGCCAACGTGAAGGTGGAGCTCTATCGGTATATCTGGAAGCCCTATCAGCGGGTTTACGTCCATGAATCGCGTCCCCGCTTTTCCGAAAGGGTCACCACGAACAGCAGGGGCGAGGCATCAATCGAGCTTCCGGCCCGCTTTGCCGAGTCGGGCGAGTATGATATAATCACCTCAAGCTTTGACCGGAGAAGCAATAAAATCGAGGCTTCGCGCATCATCCTGGTTTATAATCCCTCGGGAGGGGAGGTTGCATCGCGGTTCAGGAACCTAGAACTTTCCGTGAGCGATACGGTTTTTGAAAAGCCGGGAGAGGTTACCTGTCTTATAAAAAGCCGGTTCAGCGATGCCTATGTCTGCGTCACCCTGGAAGGGCGGGATATTTACTATTCACGCGTTGTTAAGATGACAGGGAATATCACGCCTGTTACCATTCCCGTCAGGGAGGAATACGCGCCGAACTTTTACATCAATGCCGTTATGCAGCGCAAGCGGGCGCTCTATACGGTGTCCGCGGATATTTCCATCCCCGTGAAGGAAACAACGCTGAAGGTTTCCATCACGCCGAAAAAAGAGGTCTACCTCCCGGGAGATACGGCCGAGGTAACCGTCAAGACAACCGATGAAAAGGGGAATCCCATCAGGGCCGACCTGTCCCTGGCAGCCGTTGATGAGGCTATTTACAGTATACGGTATGATCACACGCCGAAGATGAAGGATTTCTTTTACACGAAAATATCCAACTGGGTTCTTACCAGTTATTCCTATCCGATTACCCTGCTTGCCGGTGCAGGCAAGGACGGCAAGGTAAAGGTGCGGCAGAAATTCGACGATACGGCTTTCTGGAACGGAATAATACGGACCGATGAAAAGGGTATGGCCCTGGTGAGCTTCAAACTGCCCGATAATCTCACCATTTGGCGTCTCACGGCCCGGGGGCATGACAGAAAGGGACGTGTCGGTGAAGAACTCAAAAAATTTCTCGTGACCCAGGACCTGATCGCGCGCCTGGGTAAACCACGGTTTCTCATCGAAGGCGATGCCATATCGCTTCTGGGCATTGTCAACAGCAACACGCAGCGCGGACTGGAGCATATCAAAACAGAGATGAAGGTCAATGACGCCGCGGTTCGTCCTGACCAGGATATAAAAATGAGTCTTCCCGCCTTTGGCTCGGCACGAAATATTTATTCCATTACCGTGCCGGAAAATAAAAAGGAACTCACGGTCCGCTTCGATGCCCTGGCCGATAAAGGGTCCGTGGATGCTCTGCAGATAGCCATCCCTGTGGAACGGCGCGGGGCTTCCTACAAGCTTTTCGGATACGGTGACATGGCGGAAAACCGCAAAGTCGTACTGGCACCGGTTCAGAAGAGCGACGATTTTTATTTTGTCCCGGAAAAGATCATTCTCACGGTGAATCCCACGCCGCTGATCCAGATGATCAAGTCATCGGAATACCTGGTAAAATATCCCTATGGGTGCGTTGAACAGACCATCAACAGCTTTATGCCCGTCATGGCCCTGCACCGGTTTCTGGAGAAACAGGGTGCGGCTTACCTGGTCGCTCAGAAGGATGTGGATACGGTCAATGCAAAAACTCATACGGGCGTTAAAAAACTGGGACAGTCGCAGAATGACGACGGCACATGGGGATGGTGGGCGGGAGACCGGGGCAATGCCTTCCTTACGGGGTACGCTCTCCAGTCTCTGTACGCGGCCGGTAAATACGGCTATGCCGTGGATAATTCCGTAACGGTTCGTGGCCTCCAGGCGGTGAAACGCATATTGCAGGACGATGAGATCGAAGACGATGATGCCCGGGCCTATCTGCTCTATACCTATGCCCTCTATGGCCTGTGGGACGCCCGGGCTTATGAAAAACTCTCCCGGCTGAGAAATCAGAATCCGTATCGTCTTGCCTTCATGATTCGGGCCCTGGCGTCGCGAAGAGGAGGTCTCATTCTCGATGACAGTGATAAGAAGAAAAACGAGGATGTCTGGAATGCGGATATGGCAAAATTCAAGGACCTCCTGAAATCCATGGCCATGAGAGACGGTAAGGGAATATACTGGGAGAGCGCCGATGAACAGCGATGGGGATGGCAGGGCGGACGTGTTGAAATAACCGCCCATGCCCTGTCGGCACTGGTGGCAGCCGGGGATTCCTCACCGCTGCCGGGCCAGATGGTTCAATCAATCGCAAAGCGGAGCAGGGGCGAGGCCTGGAGCTCCACCAAGGAAACAGCCACGGTTATTTATAGTTTTGTGGATTTTCTTGAACAAAGCGGGTCGACGGCCGGTGAACCGCTGAATGTATCCTTTGCCATGAACGGAAACAGGATAGCTGATTTCAGGTACGATCCCGCGGAGAAAAAACCGGCCGACGCCCTGGTGAAAATTATTCCCGTTAATTTGACCGGCGATGGCGGTGATATCGCTATTGAGGTTACGGGAACGGCAGGGAAGGATGCGGGATACGAGGTGACGGCCGCCGGGACCCTGTATTTTAAGCCAAAGGGCTTACTGTCGGCTTTCAGGTCTGAAGAGAGAAGCCTCGGCGCTCTCTCCAATGGATTGGTCCTGTACCGCAGTTTTTCGTCGCTGACTCGCGTCAAGGACCTGCATTACCGTGAGTACCTGGTTCCCGGCAATCTCTCGGACAAAAAGGAGATACAGGTGGGCGATGAGGTTTTGGTGAAACTGCGGTTCCAGGCCCAGGATAACTTTGAATACCTTGTACTGGAGGATTATCTGCCATCGGGATTCGAGGTGGTGAAGGAATACGCCTACGATGAATACCGTCCCTTTGTCCGTGTCGAGCGCTGGGACAACCGCATGGTGTATTTTTTCAACAATGTGCAGAAGGGTTCGGTGTATGAAGTGGCCTTTATCGTGAGGGCCGAACTTCCCGGCAGCTTCATGGTACGGCCCACGCGGATGGAGTGCATGTATGAGCCTTCGATCCAGGGATGGTCAGCTCCCATGGTAATTGAAGTGAAGAGCAAAAATCAGAAATGATTCGGGGCATTGCATGATATTTGAAAAAATCAAATATAACAGTTGACCGCCAATTGCGTAAGATGTTTCTATGATCGTATGCAATTGCGCGGGAGCGGGTGCCCGCATGATATATATTTTTTCATATATTTAATTAAATCCCGGGGACGGTTCTATGAATACGATAAATACTCAGACCACATCACTGAATGATGAAAAGGAAACGGACCTGTTTTCCAATGTCATGACTCAAAATAACATCAGGATGCTGAAGGCCTTTTCGAGTATCGTACTGCTGGCTAATATTGCCACGCTGGCGATCAAAATGACAGGAGCCTCTTCGAAATACCTCACCTATACGAGTATATTTATCGAGCTGCTTCTGATTACATTTATTGTTTCTGTCTCATTTTTGCTCACCAAAAAATTGAAGAACGTCGTTCTTTCCAGTTATATATTCATGACCGGCATTCTTCTGTCGATCTGGGTTTTTCAGTTCATTATATACGGGGCAGCGGAACTTTTCGCCATTCATTACATTGCTATAGCCCTTAGTGTTTTCTATTTTGATAAAAAAATCGTCATTTACACCCTGCTCCTGGTTATAGTATCACAGACCTCACTGCTTGTGCTGAGACCGGAACTAAGACCTGGCGGGCCTGCGAGCAACCTGATCATCCGGTATCTTATCTATGTATGGACCGGTATCGGTGCCTCCGTGGGTGCCGGGGCCACGAAGGAACTTCTCAAACTGGCAATAAATAAACAGAATGAGGCCCGGCAGAGTCTGAGTGATCTCAGGAAAATTGCCGCTGCCATGGTCGATTCCGTTGATGTACTGCAGTCACATACGAAAAGCCAGGAATCTGTTACGGGTGAAATGGATGCCATTTCCCAGGACCAGGCCGCGTCCCTGGAGGAGATGTCGGCTTTTTTTGAAGAGCTGGCCGCCAATTCCGAATCAATTAACGATGTGGCAAAATCATTATATCATGACATCAGCCTCACCGTTGATTCGGTCCATGAATTTAAGGAAATAAACGATTCGGTTCTCGAGAATTCCAATGAAATCATTGAAACCCTGAAGGAAATATCCCTCTACTCAAAAAATAACGCCGATCATATCAAGCTGACAAAGGAAAAATCAGAGATATTAAAGAGCAAGAGCAATGAGATGTCGAATTTTGTACAGGTCATCAACGACATCGCCGATCAGGTAAATCTGCTTTCACTGAACGCGGCCATCGAAGCAGCCCGGGCCGGGGATTCGGGCCGGGGATTTGCCGTTGTGGCCGATGAGATTTCCAAACTCGCCGATGCCACGACCAACAACGCGAAAGAAATAAACAAGATAATAGTGGAAAACCAGAAGCAAATAGATGAAAGCACAAGGCTTATTGATGAATCGTCGATCATGACCGTCAAGCTCAATGAGGCGATTTTAAGGATACAGGACAAGGTAAAGGACGCCGGTGACAGGATGCGGATCATTGGAGATAAAATCAAAGCCATAAGGGAAATAAATACCAATATCCATGAGGCGAGCTCATCCATTGAAAATTCGATTCAGCAGCAGGAAACGGGCATAAATGAATCGAGCGAAAATATTTCCAGTATCGCCAAAGATGCGCAGAAAATCGTTAAAATATCCGGTTCAATTCTGATTGCCAACAACACATTGAATGACATGTCAGCGCAAATGCATATTCTTGCCAGCAGCATGATGCATTCAACGGACTAATATTTTGAACTTGTGAGCATGGTGCAGGCAGGAAGACCCGAAAGTTGTGGAGTTAATGAAAAAGGCCGTCTCATCGACGGCCTTTTCAGCTTGTATGTACGTTACATGTGTAAATTTCTCAACAGAAGCATTTTCAGTTACAACAGCTTTTCCTTTATAGCCAGTTCTCTTAATGCAACCGCCTGTCTCAGGTCCTTCCTCACGAGATCAGCAAAAGTGTGAGTCCGGGTACTCCTGAAGGCTTCAGTAACACTTTTAAAGAATGCAACGCTGTAAATGGCTGACTTTCTTTTCATGTTTCTTTCGGCAATTGCAAGCTCTGTAAGCAGTTGTTGTTCTGTCATATATTACTCCTTGATTAAGTTTGAGAAAATAGACATAATGTGTGCTTATTTAGAGAAAACAGTATGGTAGAACAGGTCTTACGCGAAAAACCTCCTCATCAAATTAATATGATTGTAGATGGATTGTTGAAGGCTGGAAAAAATTGCAATTAAAATTGATTTAATCACCATGGAAGTATTATAAAAATTATAATATAAAATTGCAAGCACAATTTTAGTTTTCAGTAAAAAAAATTAAACATAGTTTAATTAACGTCAGCAATTTATTTTATTTGCCGCGAATATTTCTTATTTTTTTCCTCACTTCATCGGGGAAAGTGCTGGAGAATTTCATTTCCTGGGGTAGTTCATCGTAAAATTCCACCGCCATTTTATTCACCATCGGGTAGGGGCTTGTCACTGCAGCCCTGATAGGACCACCCATGTAGGCTTTGGGAAGGTATTGTATTTTTTCCGCGGCGCGAACGGGTTCCCGGGGATCCGAATAGTTGAAAGAGTGGGATGGATCATGGGCGCCAAGAAAGAAATTTGAATTGAGAACCTGCATTATAGACCGCGCTGCGATGGTGTACAGACGCTTATAAATATCCCTTGTTTCCTTGTACTCCTTCAGTTCACACGATACTGAATCGGTGGGAAGTTCAGGCAGCCTGTTCAGCCTGTCCAGGGTGTCCAGCTTATCGTAAAGATCTTCGCTTTCCAGTTCCTTGATTATAAGAAGCGCTATTTTTTTCATTTTAGCCAGTTCGGTGATAGTGTTTTGCAGTCTATTTGCGTTCATTGTTTATACCGTTGATATTATGATAGTATGTACGGGTAATCCTCTATCTATTTTAAATAACCCAAATTTAAATCATAATAATATAACGCGTAACAGTGATAAAGGCAAATAAAAAACAGGGGGAAATTTAAAATTTTTACCTCATTCCTGCTGTTATGAATAGTATGTCCTTGTGTACGGGATATTGCAGAGCTTGCAGTTAAATACTTGACTGCGGGTTTTCACCGGTTAATACTATGAAAAGAATTACTGCAGTGAAAAAATCTCCAGGATGATATGGTCTCCATGGATAAAAGAGAAGATGTCTTTTCGGCCTTTCATCCCCTTGTGAAGGACTGGTTTCTGTCACGGTATGGCAGTCCCACCGATGTTCAGCGCAGGGCCTGGCCCTTTATCGCAGGAGGAAATCACTGCCTCATCACGGCGCCCACGGGAAGCGGCAAGACTCTTACGGCCTTTCTCTATGCCGTCAACCAGATTATAACCGGTGCCTGGCCCCGGGGGAATGTGCGTGTTCTCTATGTGTCTCCGCTCAAGGCTCTCAATAATGATATCGGCAGGAATCTCATGGATCCCCTCGATGAATTATCCCGGGAGTTCCGCAGTGCCGGATGCGCCTTTCCGGAAATCGGCGTTATGACGCGAAGCGGCGACACTGCCCAGGATGAACGAAGGCGCATGTTGAGAAAACCGCCGGAGATTCTCATCACCACCCCCGAAAGTCTTAATATCCTGCTCACTTCAAAAAAGGGAAGAGGCCTGTTTACGGGTATAGCCACGGTCATTCTCGATGAAATACATGCCCTGGCAGGAACGAAAAGGGGCACGCATCTCATAACGGCCGTAGACCGCCTGGTTCCCTTGACCGGGGAGTTTCAGCGCATAGCTTTATCGGCCACGGTAAAGCCCCTGGGGCGCATCGCCGAATTTATCGGCGGATACCGTGTTGCGGGGGATTGCCATTATGAAAAAAGACCCGTGACCATAATCGAGGCGGCCAATGAGAAAGAATACCAGGTGCGCGTCTCTTTTCCCGGTGAGGCCCGGGACCACCTGAAGGGCAATACCTGGTGGCCCGCCCTGACCCGTGCCATCCGCGGCATTATCATGAGCAATGAATCGACACTGGTATTCTGCAACACCAGGCGGATGGTGGAGAAGGTGACGCGCTTCATCAATGAAAACGAAACGAGGGAAATTGCCTATTCCCATCACGGCGCCCTGTCCAGGGAGATCAGGCTGGTAGTGGAACAGCGGATGAAAAGGGGGGAATTGAAAGCCATTGCCGCGACCGGGACCCTTGAACTGGGTATCGATATCGGCAAATGCGACCAGGTGGTTCTGGTGCAGACGCCTAACACCGTGTCATCGGCCCTGCAAAAGGTAGGCAGATCAGGCCATGGGATAGGACGCGTAAGCATCGGCACCTTTCTGCCCATTCATGGCAGGGATTTTATCAGCGCTGCGGTCATGGCCCGCGCAGTCATAGACGGTGATATTGAGGATGTGCGGCCCGTGGAAAATCCCCTCGACGTCCTGGCCCAGGTGCTGCTTTCCATGATTTCGGCTGAACAATGGGACGTGGATAATCTTTATACATTTCTTCTCGCTACCTGGCCCTATCATAATCTTCAGCGGCGGCACTTTGACCTGGTCATGGCCATGCTGGAAGGCCGCTATGCCGGGGCCCGCCTGAAAGAATTGAAGCCCAGGATATCCCTGGACCGCATCGACAATACCGTTTCGGCCGGCGAGGGTCTCCGCTATCACCTCTACCTTTCGGGAGGCACGATTCCCGACAGGGGCTATTTCAATCTCAGGGTAAAGGATACAAAGGCGAAGATCGGCGAATTGGACGAGGAGTTTGTCTGGGAGCGTTCCGTCGGTGAGACTTTTACCATGGGAACCCAGGCCTGGCGGATCGATGCCATAACCCACAATGATGTGGAGGTCATCCCGGCCCGGTCGAAACCGGGTATCATTCCCTTTTGGAAAGCCGATGAGGTCAACCATGATTTCCACTTTGCCGAAAAAACGGCCCTTTTCCTGGAGGAAGCCGAATTCAGGATGGGGGAGGAATCCTGGATGGAACATCTATCGGAGCATTATCGTATGGATCAAAACGCCTCCCTTGAACTGGCGGAATTCCTTCAGCTGCAGAAAAAAATTACCGGCGCATCCCTGCCGCACCGGCATCACCTCGTTGTGGAATACTGCGAGGATCCCATGCGCACATCGAAGGAGAAGCAGGTTGTTCTTCACACGCTCTGGGGCGGCGCTGTAAATACACCCTTCGCCATGGCCCTGGCCCAGGCCTGGGAGGAAGCGCACGATTACCGCATGGAGATTTTCAATGACAATAATGCCGTAATGCTGATACTTCCCCACGAATTCAGCGCTGCGCAATTATTTGAACTCGTTACGGCCGATACTCTGGAAAAGCTGGTACACCGAAGACTGGGAAAGAGCGGTCTTTTCGGCGCCCGGTTCAGGGAAAACGCCGCCCGGGCCCTTCTGCTTCCCCGGAGCGGTTTTCACCGGAGGACGCCCCTGTGGCTGAACCGGCTTAAATCGAAGCAGCTCCTCGATGCCGTAAGTAAATTCGAGGATTTTCCCATTATTCTGGAAACCTGGCGTTCATGCCTGAATGATGAATTCGATCTTGAGAATCTGAAAATGCTTCTCGATGAAATCGGGCGCGGGGAAATACGCATGAGTGAATCGTATACGGTGCAGGCCTCGCCCTTCGCGTCGGGACTGGTATGGCGTCAGACGAACAAATACATGTATGACGATGATACGCCCCTGACATCGGGCGGGTCCCGTTTCAGGGAGAGCCTGATCCGGGAAATATCTGCTGCCTCGCACCTGAGGCCCCTGGTCCCGCAGAGCATAGTCGATGAACTGACGGAAAAACTGCAGCGTACAGCGCCGGGATATTCCCCGGGAAATGCCAGGGAACTGGTGGACTGGGTAAAGGAACGGCTCCTTATCCCCCGGCACGAATGGGATATACTGGTCCAGGCCATAAAAAGAGATCACGGCATTGAAGAGGGGACACTTTTTGAAGATATTGCATCAAGAGTAATCCGCGTAACACTGCCGGGAGCGGCGGAGATATCCGTCTGTGCCGTCGAATCAGTGCCGGTTCTGGCAAAGGCCTTCAATTTTTCTCTTGATGATGCGGTTTTCACTGATTTGCTCACCGGGAATGAATGCCGGGATACGGTCGCCACGGCGCTGGGACGTATTACCGGTCATGGCCATGAAAAAATTTCCCCTGATGAAGCTGGTCCCGACACCGATGATTTGCTGCGTCAATGGATTTCATTTTACGGACCCCTGGACAGGGAGTATATCACTCGTTATACCGGTCTTGATGAATCCGTCCTGAACCTCTCTCTGTCCAGGCTCCTGGACGATGAGGAGATCGTTATTGATTTTCTTCGGGAAAAAACTGTTTCCGAAGAAGTCTGCTGCCGGGACAACCTGGAGATGCTCCTCCGGATAATCCGGCGTTCGAGAAAAGTTGAATTTCAGGCGCGTGATGCGGAAGATCTGCAGGAATTCCTGTTTCGGTTTCAGCGTTTCGGTGCGGGCAACGGGTCACTTGACGGTCTGACCCTTGTACTTGACAGGCTCCTGGGTTATCCCGCTCCTGCAGCGGCCTGGGAGGAATACATTCTTCCGGCCCGTCTTGAGCCCTATTTCTGTTCCTGGCTGGACAGCCTCATGCAGACCAGCGATCTCTGCTGGTATGGATGCGGCAGGGAGAAGCTGACCTTTACTTTTAATGAGGACCTGGAATTGCTGCGGGGAGAGGCCTCCCCTGCAGTCAACGAGGATAACGCGGCGGTCCTGATGCCGGACCGGCGCGGCAGGTACGCCTTTTTTGATATTGTGAAGCATGCGGGCGGCGCTTCGCAGGATGTGGCACGGCGTCTCTGGGATCTGGCGTGGCAGGGAGCAGCGGCCAATGACACTTTCGAAACCGTGAGAAAGGGACTGCTGAACGGATTTGAAGCGGTCAACTATTCGCGTGAAGCATCAAGGCCGCGCCGGGGAGATTTTAACCGATGGAAATCATCGCGTCCCCTGCCGGGAAACTGGTATGCTTTTGAAACGCCCCATGGCGATTATGACGCCATGGAACTGGCCGAGCTGGGCAAGGAACGGGTTCGTCTTCTCCTGCGGAGATACGGTATTCTCTTCAGGGAACTTCTTGAGCGGGAGCTCCCTGTCCTGCAATGGGGACCCGTTTTCAGGACACTGCGTATCATGGAGCTTTCGGGGGAAATAGTTCCCGGCTATTTTTTTACCGGGATACCGGGGCTCCAATTCATGTCCCACGAGGGATTCCGGTTCCTCACCGGAGATGATTGCGGAGAGTCTATATATTGGCTCAACGCCGCTGATCCGGCATCGCTCTGCGGGATTAAGCTTGAAGGAATAAAAGAGCCGTTTCCGCCACGGATGCGGTCCACGTTCCTGGTCTTCCGCGGGAAGAAGATGATCATGATACTGAAAAGAAACGGCAGGGAAGTTGAAATAAAATGTCCCGACGATGACCCGCTGCTGCAGCAATATCTTGCTATATTCCGCGTGCTCATGGAGCGGGATTTTAACCCGGTTAAAAAGATGAGCGTTGAACTGATCAACGGGGTGAAAGCCGTTGAGAGCGCTTACAGGGAATCGTTCCGGCGGTTCGGATTCATGGATGACGGGATAACCCTGACCCTCAGGAGGAAATACTGATACCGATTGTCAGGACCGCGAAAGAATCCCCTGTGCCGCCCGTATGCCCGAGGCCCAGGCCGCGGTGATGCCGCGGCTTGTACCGGCACCGTCACCGATCATGTATATGTGTTCCTTCGCCTGAAAGTTACGGTCAAGAAATTCCGGTTTGTTTCCGTAGGTCTTGATTTCGGGATAGTAGATGATGGTGGAGGGGTGAAGTATCCCCGGTACGATGGTATCGAGCATTTTCATGGATTTCCAGAGACTCCTGAGGATTTTTGCCGGGACTGCCAGGCTTATATCGCCGGGCGTAGCGCCTTTCAGCGTGGGCTCGAAATTATAAAGATCATCATTAAAGGTTCCGGACTTGGAGCGCTTGCCCAGGCGAAAATCACCGATGCGCTGCATCATGGGCTGGCCGCCGCTGAGCTGCATAGCCATCTGGCCCAGGATGTCGGCGAACTGGTGGCCGCTCACCACGGGGTCCGTGAGATTGATGGTCTTGAGCATCGCAAAGTTGATGAGACCGTTGGGTTTGCGGTCCGTGGAAAAGGAATGTCCATTTACCGAGAAGTAATGGTCATATTTTTCTTTTACGATATAGGCGGCACCGGAATTGGTGCAGAAGGTGCGGACGTTTTCGGGGAACAGGAATTTAGGATCGTAATAGTCCTTTACAATGGGATAGTTGCCTTCGCGTGCCTCTATCCTGACACCTACATCGACGATATTGTCGCGGTATGATATTTTCAGTTTTTGCATGACGTTCTGAAGCCACATGGCGCCGTTTCTTCCCGGGGCCAGCACCAGGTCTCCATAGGAAAGGCTGCCGGGAGCCCGGGAAATGGAGATGGAGGCATTTCCGAAGTCGACGTCGGCAACCTCGGTTTCCAGGGAGATATCCACTCCCATATCCCGCAATTTCCCCGTGAGGGAGGAGATAAGCTGTACGGATTTATCGGTGCCGACATGGCACTGCTTTATGCGGACCAGTTCCACCCCCAGTTTTTCGGCCCGCCTTATATACACTTCGAGATTCCTGCTTTCCTGAATATCGGGCTCCAGGTGGCGCGCCGTCTCCTCCAGCAAAGATTCCGCATCATCCTTTTCCCAGAGTTCCTCGGGGAAACCCACGGGATAGGTGTAGTTCTGTTTGCAGTCATTGCGGAGGCCCCCGGTGCTGACGCGGGCCCTGTCCAGCAGGAGTATGGACTTCCGCGAGTTTTCCGCCAGGTGGAAGGCCGTTCCCAGGCCCGAGGGACCCGATCCTGTTATAATTACATCATAGGATTTTTTCATGGATTTTTTCTCTCGCATAGTTCTTGAAATATTATTTTGTAGTATAAACCGGGCGGATGAATAATTCCAGCATTTAATATGGATGATATAAAAACATGTCATTTTCGAATAATGGATGTATCATTGATTTTAACAGGACCATAATGTAATTATCCTGTAAGCTGAAAAGTTGCTGGACATATCGTATACCTCCCGACATACAGCATCAATAGCGGAATGATATTTATAAAATATCATTCGCCCATACTTTGATTATGGCATATGTTTGATATTTAAGAAGGAAGATATGAAACAAACCGGTGAAAAGAAGATACTCAGAAGTGACTATAAAGAACCGCATTTTCTCATACCCCAAATCGATCTGACATTCAACCTCCACGATTCCAGTACCATGGTGACCAATATGATGGAGATCGTCAGGAATGGTCAGGGGAGTGATCCCCTGGTGCTGAACGGGGAAAAACTGAAACTGCTCTCCGTGGAACTGGATGGCCGTACTCTCGACGCATCTGAGTATGATGTCACGGAGAATTCCATGGTGATAACGGATGTTCCGGACCGGTTTACCCTGAAGCTGGCCACGGAAATAAACCCCCGGGAAAACCAGGCTCTGGAAGGACTGTATAAATCAGGAAAGATATTCTGCACCCAGAACGAGCCCGAGGGATTCCGCAAGATAACCTTTTTCATTGACCGGCCCGATGTTATGAGCCGCTTCTCTACCAAGATCATCGCTGATAAAATGAGCTGCCCGGTGCTTCTGGCCAACGGCAATCTTGTAGAGGAGGTGAACCTGGGCGACGGAAGGCACTGGGTAAAATGGGAGGACCCCTTTCCCAAGCCGGCATATCTTTTCGCCCTGGTGGCCGGGGACCTGGGGCTGGTACGCGACAGCTTTACCACCATGTCGGGGCGCACTGTCGATCTTCGCATCTACTGTGACCCGGGCAATGAATACCGCTGTCATCACGCCATGGAGTCCCTGAAAAAAGCCATGAAGTGGGATGAGGAGCGTTTCGCGTTGGAATATGACCTGGACATCTACATGATCGTTGCCGTGGATACCTTTAACATGGGGGCCATGGAAAACAAGGGACTCAATGTATTCAATTCACACTATGTTCTGGCCAACCCGGAAACGGCCACGGATACCAATTATCTCGGCATTGAGAGTGTCATCGCCCATGAGTATTTCCACAACTGGACCGGAAACCGTGTCACGCTCAGGGACTGGTTTCAGCTGACACTGAAGGAGGGACTCACGGTTTTTCGTGATCAGGAATTTTCTTCGGACATCCAGTCGAGGCCCGTGCAGAGAATACTGGATGTCATCGGTTTGAGAGCCGTTCAGTTCACCGAAGATGCCGGTCCTAACGCTCATCCCATCCGGCCCGACAGCTATCTGGAAATAAATAATTTTTACACGGCCACCGTTTATGAAAAGGGAGCCGAAGTCATCAGGATGATACATACCATCCTGGGAGAGGAAGGTTTTCAAAAGGGGATGCGGCGTTATTTCGAGCTCCATGACGGGCATGCCGTGACCTGTGATGATTTTGTCCGGGCCATGGAGTCGGCTACCGATACGGATTTCACGCAGTTCAGGCTCTGGTACAGCCGGGCCGGGACGCCGGTTCTGGCCATTGAGACCGGGTATGATCCGGAAAAAAAACAGTACGCCATTATCGTACGCCAGGATATTCCCCGTGAGCAGAACCGCGAAGACACGGGCCCCATGCACATGCCCCTGGCCGTGGGACTTCTGGACGCCCGTGGTCGGGATATGCTGGGCGGAGACGGTACGGTCGTGCTGCAGATACGGGAGCGTGAGGAACGCTTTGTTTTTGAGGAAATAAATGAGAAGCCCGTGCCTTCGCTGAACAGAAACTTTTCCGCGCCGGTCCGAATCGACTATGCCTGGTCGCATGAAGAACTCAAGCTTTTATTTATGTGCGACAGTGATGCCTTCAACCGGTGGGACGCTGGACAGATCGTAACCAGGGGCATCCTGAAGGACTATGTGACGGCCATTCAACGGGGAGAATCATGCTCCATGAACCAGGATATGGCTTCAGCCTTCAGGGCCATTATCGATGATGCGGCAATGGATAAAAATTTCAAGGCACTTATGCTGGAGCTTCCTTTTGAATCAATCATGGTACAGGAGTACAGTCCCGTTGATTTTAACGCCATCCATGAAGCGCGGAATTGTCTCAGGCGGGAAATGGGATGCGCGTTCAGGGACGGGTTTTACCGTATGTTTACATCACTGGAAGAAAAAGGTGAATTTTCCCTGAGCATGGAGGCCATGGGGAAACGGGCGTTGCGCCTGCGCGCTCTGGATTATCTCGTCGAGACCGGCGAGGATGAATTTCTCGCGCTCTGCTACGACCTCTATGAAAAAGCGGGAAACATGACCGATGCACTGGGTGCACTCTCCCTGCTGGCCGGAACGGAGAGCCCTTTCAGGGACAGAGCCCTGGAGCATTTTTATGAAAAATGGAAACATGATCAGGTGGTCATAACCAAGTGGTTTTCCGTACAGTCTTTTTCGGGCCTTCCCGGGACACTTGAACAGGTGAGAAAGCTCGAGGCAGATCCCGCCTATGACATTAAAGTCCCCAATCTGGTGCGCTCCGTCGTGGGAGCTTTTACCCAGAACCTGGTGAATTTTCATCATGAGTCGGGCAGCGGGTATGTATATACAGCGGACCGCATCATGGAGATTGATGCCTTCAATCCATCAATCTCATCAATGCTGGCCAAGGCCTTCAAGCTCTATCCCCGCGTGGATGCGGGAAGAAAAGAACACATGAAACGGCAACTGGAGCGCATAGCCGATCTCGGGGATCTTTCAAAAAACACCCGTGAGATCGTGGAGAAGACACTGGAGAGTTCTCTTGCCTGACGTAAGGAGAACAGGACGATTCTTTTTCATGGTACGATCATGCCTTGAGCATGGGAAGGGCCTCAGCCTGAGTATTGGTCTCCAGAATTGCCTTCAGCTCGTCGGACTGTCTCTTTAATAAATCCGATGAAGCAGCAAGCTGCTCGGAAAGCGAGGCATTGGACTGTGACAGACTGTTGAGCTGTTCCATTCCCACGGTGATCTGTTCAACGCCGTTATTCTGTTCTTCCGATGAATGGGTGATGGACTGGACCAGGTCGGCCGTTTCCTGGATATCATTGACAATAGTCTTGATAAGATTCCCCGTTTTCTCCGCCAGGCTGACGCCGTTTCCCGCCAGTGAGGTTATTTCCTGCGATGCCTTCTGGCTTTTTTCCGCCAGTTTTCGGACCTCGCTGGCCACAACGGAAAACCCACGGCCTGCATCACCGGCCCTGGCGGCCTCGATGGCCGCATTGAGCGCCAGGAGGTTCGTCTGGTAAGCTATATCCTCAATGAGCGTTATTCTCTGGTGGATTTTCCTGATGGCGTCATGTGTTTCATCTACGGCCTTTCCGCCTTCCGCGGCCATTCGGGCGGTCCGGCTGGCGATCTCGTTGGTTTTCTTCGAATTCTCCGTGTTCTGCTGAATGCTGGCACCGATCTCTTCCAGGGATGAAGTGATCTCCTCCAGGTTGGAGGCCTGTTCACTGGCCCCGGAACTCAGGTCATCGGCTGACGCCGACACATCATCGGATGATGATGATAAGAGTTCAGAAGTGCCGGCCACTCTCTTCAGTATTCCCTTGATGATATTGTTCTGCTGCCTGTTTGTCTCCGATTCCTGTTCGGCCGAGGTTACGGCCGAACTGCTGATGTACTGCATTGCCCGGAGCAAAATTAAAATGGCAATCATGGAAAAGGCGCTTTCAATGGCCGCCATGCGGATTGAATCCTGAAGTTCGGGAGCTATTTTTGATTTTGCCAGTATAAAATAAGCGATATCACTGATAAAGAAGGTTCCCACAACACCGGTCAGGATCAACGGGCTTGTAAGAAGGGCTGCCATGGCTATAACCATGTACATGAAATAGACCAAAGTAATGTATCCTTCGGCGGGAGCATAAGAGAGTTTGGAAAAGAACCCCCCTGTAATAATCAGTGTATTAAATATGGTCATGATGTTTGCCGCCAGAGTATACCGTCCCCGCATCAGGATGAAGAGGGATAGAACCGTTGCAATAAAATCCAGGAAGAGAGTGATGAACTGAGGGACCTTGAGGGTGCCGCTGGTAATAAGCGTCAGTACCAGTAAAGCCTGTACAATTATCATAAAAAGACATACATAAAAAAGGGCTATGGCTCTTTTTTTAACGAACACACCCTTATCTTCATAAGCTGATAACAGGCTTTTACGGATGTTTGTATTGATTCCCATGTATTTCTCCTTCACTCTATCTAGAAAAAAGAACTGTATTTCATTATCGCTGAAACTTTGCCGGATATTTTAAATTTTGTAAAACAGAAAATTAATTTATGAGGAAAATATAAGGGTAAAAGTGCGGAGAAATAGTCGGTAAAAACCGTGCTGTGCTCCAAAAAAGCGCAGCACGGTTGACAGGGATCAGTTGCAGTTGAAATGATTTCCGAACTTCTTCATTTTTTCGACGACCTGTTTCTGCTGTTTCGCATCGAGTATATTATAGAACTGCAGGAAACGGTCGGCATACTTGTCGAAAAGAGCCGGCATATTTTCGTGCTTTTTCTTTGCCGCGGCGACCAGGTATGCCATGTCGGGCTTGTCTTTGTTCAGCTCCTCCATGGCTTCATCGAGCGTTTTAATCCTGTCGTCGCGTATTTTTATGATATCCTGGCGGACCTCTTCGCGCAGGCCGTTGTAGAATTGCTGCTGCGACGCGTTCAGTCCCAGTTTTGCCACATGTTTATCCATGCGCTTCAGGACCTTGTCGGGGAAATCGTCGCCGCAGTGTCGTCCGTTATGGTGGCATGAAGAGAAAAGAAGCCCCGCGGAAACAAGGGCGATGACGGTGAGGAAAAGTGTTCCTGGTTTTGACATAGTTGTCTCCTTTTTTAACTTGATATCTGTAATGAACCGCCTACAATGTTGTTTCATTGCGTCAGTCATTTCAGTAAATATAGGGGACAGATGTTAAATAAGTTATTCGCCGGCGGCCTGAATGTAAAAAGATTGTAAAAAAGAACACGGCGAACAAATATTTTGAGTACATTCCTTATGATCATGAATAGTGGAACAGAACAGGTTAAAAAAGTCCTCATTGTTGATGATGATGTGAAGCTTCAGAAACTTCTCCGGCAATACCTGGAGGACTTCGGTTTTACCGTGATGTCCCTCAAGGTTGCCGCGGGGGTTCTGCAGGCCATTGAAGAGAGCAGTCCCCATATCCTCATCCTCGATATCATGCTGCCTGACCGGGACGGCTTCGATGTGCTGCGCGACGTGCGTCGACACTATGGACTTCCCGTCATCATGCTCACGGCGCGCGGCGAGGAAACGGACCGAATCATTGGACTGGAGCTGGGCGCTGATGATTATCTTCCAAAGCCCTTCAATCCCCGGGAACTCCTGGCCCGTATGAAGGCCGTCATGCGGAGGGTGCAGCCCGGCGGGAGTATGGAAAAGGGCGGGGAGGCGGATATAATAGCAGCCGGGGGGCTCACGCTGGACAGTGCCTCCCATATATTACGCGGCAGTAATGGGGAACTGGAGCTTTCCATCACGGAATATCGTATACTGGAACTGCTGATGCTGAAAAAAAATACGGTTCTGTCCCGTGATGAAATCATGAACTATGCCCGGGGAAGGGATTTTATTGCCTTTGAACGGAGCATCGACGTACATATCAGCAAGCTCCGGTCCAAAGTTGACTCATTGAAAGGAAATAAAAATTGCATAAAGACCATGTGGGGATCGGGATACATGTTTGTCCATAAAGAGTAAACTATGAAAACGGGAAGGCTTTATATAAAAATATTTGTTTCTTTCATGGTCCTCCTCCTGATCATGGAATTCCTCATATTCGCCGTCTTCAGGCTGATACTGGGTAATCCCTTTCACGAACGTTTTGAACAGTACGTGAATGCCGGGACTCTGATCATCGGCACCCTGACGGAAGAGGCTCTGACCCTTCCGGGACATGATCCGGAGAATCCCTATCCAAAGCTACGCGATCTTTTTACTGAACTGGACAGCCGGTACGGATTGATGGTTTGGATCGAATCGGGCGGTACATATATTGTGAAATCATTCCAGGGAGAGCCGCCTTCCATGATACCTGCCCACAGGTCTATAGAAAGAGAGAATTACCGGGTTTCATGGGGAAAAAGAAACGAGAATATCCATATGATTCTTCCCCTTAAAACGGCAACAATTGCCAAGGCTTCTCTGCATTTATACTATGCACGCCGCGGGGTCAGAGCCTTCGAAAGGGATTTTGCCCTTGCTCTGGCCTTCCTGGGTCTTATAATGGCGCTTCTCATATTTCCCCTTTCCCGATATATCACGGAACCTCTGAAAAAATTAAAGATATCGGCTCTCAGGATATCGCGGGGGCGCCTGCAGGAAAGGGTGCAGGTGCGGGGACGGGATGAAATAGGGGAACTGGCCGACGCTTTTAATATCATGGCGGAAAAGCTGGAATATATGGTCTCGGGGACTAAAATGCTCACGGCCCATATCTCCCATGAACTGCGTTCTCCCCTGGCCAGGATGCGCATCGCCGGTGAACTTCTTGAGGATCGTCTGAAGGGAAACAATACAGGAGCATGTCTTCCGCTCCTGGAAAGCATTAAAGAAGAGATTCAGGATATGGATACGCTTATCGGCAGTATATTGCAGCTGACGAAGATGGATATTCACGGCGCCGAGTCAAGAAAGCAATCCTTCGATGTGGCAGCCATGGCCAGGGATGCTGTAAAGCGTTTTGAACCGGTGTTGGAAAGCAAAAGCCTTTATTTCTGTCTTGATATTCCTGAAGGGCAATTTTTCATGACAGGTGATCCCGATGATATAAAGATTGCGCTTAACAACATTATAGACAACGCCATGAAATATTCGCCCCCCGGGAACTCAATACAGATGGAGATGAAGAGAGAACGAGACTGTATAACGCTCACCGTGAAAAATGACACCCTTTCTCCCGTGGACACTGATCCGGAAAAACTTCTGCAGCCTTTCCAGAGAGGAAAGAATGCCGATTTACCGGGATACGGGCTGGGACTGGCCATCGTTCATAAAATTGTGGAAAATCATGGCGGGGCTCTGACCCTTAACTGGCGGGATAACCGTTTTGAGATTTATTTTTCCTTCACTCTGGAGGCAGGGAACAATGGAAACCCATGCAGGAATGCGGGGCAATGAATTGTTGCCTCTAACCCCATTTAATTTTCGATCTCTGCCCGGATCTGTGCAAACCATTATCGAGGCGGCGGATAGTCTCATGTATGAAGAAAAAAAAGCGGGAAAAACATGGTAATGGTAAAGGTAATGGAATATCAGCCACAGATCCCCGGGACGGGGAAGGAATTTTTTTTTAATTTTTTATAGTGTTTGGTTGCAGAAAACCGCCTTATGCCCTATACTTGCTTTTAGAAGATTTATTGTGTAAATCGAATTCTGAACGTTAACCGGCGTGTGGATTATGGGTTGGATATTTTTTATCAGGAGAAACAGATGAAACGGAAGGATGCGCGTCCTTCAAATTTTCATAGTCTGGAGCCCGATTTCAGACGTCCCCTGTATCGGCTTCGTGAAGATATTCGCAGCAGAATGTTTTCAATGCTGGTTCAACTCTATGGTGAAACCAAGTCCCGCAGGTATATAAAAGAACTGGAGCGGGTAATATCAGTCTATCATGCCCACAAGACCGATGAGATGATGGAATGGGAGAGCCATTTCAAGCCCGAAGACCGGTTTACAAACGAGGACGCTATCCTGATAACTTACGGCAACCTGGTGGTGGATAAACATAAAAAACCACTGAAGACCCTGGACGAGATGTCCCATAAATATTTGAGGCGGGTTTTCAACACTATTCATATACTGCCGTTTTTCCCGTCTTCGTCGGACCGCGGTTTTGCCATCAGCGACTACCGTCAGGTTGATCCTGATCTGGGTACCTGGGAGGATATCATAGACTTGAAGAAAGATTTTCGCCTCATGTTTGACGGCGTCATCAACCACGTGTCTTCCAAGAGCTTCTGGTTTCAGGAATTTCTCAATGGCAATCCGGCCTACCAGGGATATTTCACTCATTTCCCCGAGCGAAGGAATGTTCCACGGAAAAAGCTGAACAAACTTATGAGGCCACGTACAAGTGAAGTTCTGACCCCTTTTTATTCGTATAACGGCAAGCGCCTGGTGTGGACAACCTTCAGTGCTGATCAGATCGACCTGAAGTTCCAGAACCCCATGGTGCTTATCAAGATAATAGAAATTCTCCTGTATTATGTTCGCAGGGGGGCTGATATTATCCGCCTCGACGCCGTCACCTATCTCTGGGATGAACTGGGCACCACGGGCGCACACCTTTCCCAGACCCACACTATTATCAAACTCTTCAGGCTTATCCTCGATGCCGTGGTTCCTCATGTGGCCATTGTCACCGAGACCAATGTGCCTCACAGCGATAATATTACCTACTTCGGAAGCGGCTATGACGAGGCACAGCTGGTGTATAATTTTGCCCTGCCGCCCCTTATTCTTCATACGTTTCATAACAGCACGTCCGCGAAACTGACGCAATGGGCGCGTGAACTAAAGAATCCCTCACGGTATGCCACCTACCTCAATTTTCTCGACAGTCATGACGGGATAGGAGTACTTGGCGCCCGGGAGTTTCTCACCGATGAGGATATTGAACTCATGGCGGAGCGTGTTACGCAGCGCGGTGGGCTTATATCCTATCGGACCGATAAAGATGGAAAGGAATCCATCTACGAGCTGAATATCACCTTCTATAGCGCCCTGAACTGTGAGGATGCCTGTGAGGAAGTGGATTTTCAGGTGAATCGTTATATTGCTGCCCGTTCCATCCCGTTGGTGATAATCGGTGTTCCGGGTGTGTATCTGCACGGTCTTCTGGGTTCAAAAAACGATATTGAAGCGGTTAAAAAAGAAAATGATAAGCGCAGCATCAATCGCGATGTTCTCAGCAGAGAAGAACTGGAAAAGGCCATGGAAGATTTTTCAACCACTACGGCGCAGGTTGCCCACCGCCTCTCATTTCTCATACAGAAAAGGACCAGGGAAAAGGCCTTTCATCCCCAGGGGGGTCAGAGCATACTTACAGTTTCCGATGCAGTTTTTGCCGTTCTCAGAACATCTCCGGACGGAGATGAACATATACTGGCAATCACCAGTGTTATACCCAAAAACCAGCAGGTGAAGATTTCCCTGGCTGAATTCATCATTCATCGGAAGTGGGTTGACATCCTCACCGGTGACGAATATTTCATTGCTAATAACGTATTTACATTGAATCTTGAACCATATGAAGTACTCTGGCTCAAAATGCAGGTTTAAATCAGATCTATAATTTAGGCTCTGACCCCTTGTATCGTTTGGAACATTGACGGAGGCTCTGACCCCTTATATTGATGGAATTCCCTTTCTGTAATTGATGATAAAGGAGATTATGATGATTAGTATTGTTTTTCTTCTAATTGGTTTTGTGATTCTTGTCTACGGGGCTTCCATGATGGTCGATGGCGCTTCTTCATTGGCAAAACGGCTGGATATACCAGTTATCGTTATAGGTCTTACTATTGTGGCATTCGGCACCTCAGCACCGGAGTTGTTTGTCAATGTTTTCGCATCCCTGCAGGGCAGAACGGAAATTACACTGGGCAATGTCATTGGCAGTAATTTGTTCAATGTTCTCGTTATCGTGGGCATATCTTCCATTATTACACCTCTGGTTGTAAAAAAAAATACGACATGGATCGAAATCCCACTCAGCCTTGCAGCAGCCCTGCTCGTATGGATTTGTGTCAATGATTCTGTCCTGGATAACCGAAATTTTTCGGAAATTTCCAGGATAGACGGTATTGTCTTTCTTTTCTTTTTCACCATTTTCATGGTCTATAATTATTATCTATCTAAAAAGGGTGATGAGCAGAGTGACTTTGAAATAAAGGAATATACATTGCTCCGATCCATTGTGATGATAATTGCAGGATTTGCCGGTCTGGCCGGGGGTGGTCATCTCATTATTGAATCATCCGTAGTGCTGGCAAGGCTGGCAGGATTAACTGAACGTATCATCGGTCTTACTATCGTTTCAGTCGGAACATCGCTTCCGGAACTGGCCACATCTGTGGTAGCCGCCCGCAAGGGGAACGTAGATCTTGCCATTGGGAATGTAGTGGGATCCAATATATTCAATATTTTCTTTATTCTCGGCATCTCTGCGGTTATTCATCCTGTACCTCTCAACAGCGGGGCGAGCGGTGATATCCTGATTAATATCGTGGCAGGGATTTTTCTATTTCTTTTCATTTTTACCGGTAAGGGACGGCACATTGAACGTTTTGAAGGGATATTCTTGCTTTGTATCTATGTCTCTTACATGGGGTATGTGCTTTATGCCATGTAATTTTTCAGGGGTCAGAGCCTAGATAGGCCGCATGACCTGGCTCTTAGTAACAAGCGGCTCTGTCCCTTCTTTCATGTTTTTTTAAGAATCCCGATGTTAATGGGAGATCGTCATAGATGCATGGACCGCGATAATAATATCGGCAGATCCACGGTATTGTTCTTCAAGCGTATCAAGAGAGCCCTGTGTGACGGTATTTATTGTGATGATACTCAGGTCCCCATTATTTTTTTTCAGATACCAGATGATTCCTTCATTGTAATTGGAATGATATGACCCGTTAAAATGGATAAAGGTCTGACCCTTTCGTAGATTTTTCCCTATAAACCAGGCCATGGTAGCATCCTTCAGCGCCTGGGCTTCAGCCAGATATCCTTTCGTGTGCACAGCAATATGGGTAGGGTCAGAGCCCCCCAGTTTTTCCGTAATTTCCCTGTATGATTTAAGATTCTCGTCAAAAGGGATAGGCAGTGGTGCTATGTACTGTTTGGCTTGATCAGGGAGTCCCTGAAGGGCCTCGAAGCCTTTTTTGAACACGATGGATGCATAGCGGCGTGGAACGTTGGTGGCGATGAAGGGATATTTATTGTCCCGGGCGAATTGCAGGAGAGCTCTGTAATCTGTTTTATAATTTGGCCATAATCGAGCTTCCCCTTCGAATCTGGAGTCTGTGATTAGTCCTGCCAGATATTCGTCAATGATGATCTGGTTGTCACTTTCCATCATTTCAGCGCCAAGAATCAATTTATGGCCTGCAATATATAGATCTTTAATAAGCTCCAGTTCCAGCCAATGCGCAATAGGATTGTTGTGCAGTTCACCGAAGAACACTATATCGGCATTCTGTGCGCGGACCAGCAGATCGGTATAAAGGGCTCTGTCCCCATTCCCTGAAAAGAGGCGATATGCTGGTTTATCCTGGGGAAGTAAAGGGGTCAGAGCCGTTACGCATAGCAGTGTTATTAATGCTGTTTTCTTCATATCATCAGCCTGGCATGTATTAACTTTTATCCGGGAATTAAAGCTTAGTAATTATTATGGATAACGGATGCATATATCAGTTACAAAATAAAGAAGAGCGATAGTCAGTGAATATTAAATGCAGTTGGAGGTGAGAATAGATATTATTTTACATCGGGTTCATTCTCCGGCGGTTCATGCCCGGTAATGGCTTCAAATATCCTTGTCGCGACAGGAGGGCATCCTTTGACAAAGGTGTATTTATCCGAATGTAATCGCGCACAGTTACCTATCAGGACAGTCCCTTCCCGAATATCCTTTTCAGTCACCCCCTTGCCAATTGCCAGGGCCAGGGTCTTATCATCGGGAATGTATTGCTCCATGTCCTTTTTAAATCTTTTCAGGAAGAGCATGACCGTTGACAGGCAGGCGCTGCATGAATCGATATCAACAAGCTCCACATCGGGATATTCAATTGATATATCCTTCGGCGGATCGCGGTATTCGGTGATAAAGTCCTGGTAATTTTCCGGTGAAACATGATAATCCTCTGCCTCAGGGGACAGACCCATACGTTCAGCGATCAGACGGAGGTGCGGGATATCACCAGGTTTTTTTCCCATGAGGGTGGCGCCGATGATATCTGCACCCAGGGGATGTGTAGACGCCAGGGCGAAATTTGAGTGTACGGGATCACCGCCCGAAGGACCCATGCCATCCATGCCAATGTATCCGTCAATAACAGTTATGTCGGGCAGCAGTATTGTGGCCATGTCTGATATGGCCAGGTCCAGGGTTTTTTCCACCTGCTCTGACCCCGGACGCCATTCGAGCTGATGGTAGCGGATTTTCTCCCGGCGGTACAGGCAGCCCTTCATGTTTTTTATTCCCAAGGTGACGCCGGTGTGCATATGACATTTTGCCACGGGCAGTGAAAGGAGGATGTCAAACTTGTAGATTGTCCCGCATATTTTAGTACTGTCCAGAACCAGCCCATGAGGAATCTCTTTCGTGATAAAATCACGGGCATCCATATCGATAAGTTCGCACTCATATTTTTCAGCTACATCTGAAATGCCTGAAAGAGAAAAAGCCTTCATTACATCGACGCCTACAATAGGACTTTCTCCAATAGCAATTTTCCCGGCACCACCGAGTCTGAGTGCTTCGATAACGCCAGCAACGGCATCGGGATGTGTGTTGATTCCCTTGCCAGGACCTACCATGCGGCCTATGTTTGGCTTGATGAGAACTGATTTACCCTTAAATACGGTGTTATCGATTTTTATCATTGCCTGCCGGGCGTTTTCAAAAGGACCATGGCCCGCGATAACAAATATATCTTTATCAGTAAATGCTTTCATGAGATCAGTTATGATACTAAGTTATTTGCTGTCAAGATAATCTTGGATAATTTATGATAGAAGGCTCTGACCCCGCAGGACTCTTGTTAAAAATACAAAGCCAGCCTTTTTCGATATGCCTCCTCGAACCAGAGAAATTTCTCCACACACTGCTCAAAGGTCTCACCCAGGCGGTTGAAAAAGGCATGGCGTGTGATTTTTACCGGCGCCTTAAAAGTTTTATCGAGATACACATTTATAAAACCAACATCGTTCTGCCGTGGATCACGCGAGAGACCTTTCCGTACGGGATTGTATCCTATATACCAGAGAAGCCATAACAGATACTGCTCGGGATCTTCGGCTTCTTCGATTACCGAGGAACCAAATCTCTCGTTCCAGAAAGCACCGGTACTTCCTGTTGCACGGTTATATTTCTCAGCGACCCGGGCTTTTATATATTGCATTATCTGCGAAACGGTCTCCTTATCAAGCATGGTCTGGATCAGGATATGAATATGATTCCCCACAGGCTCTGCTGCAATAAGATCAAAATCATACTTTTCCTGGGCCATCTTGATTGCTTCGATAAAGTAGCGACGCACATGGCTGCTCCGCATAAGGTCCTTTTTCCCGTGACACCGGGACCAGCAGTGGTGGGTATTGCCCTGGGAGATATTTCTTGGTTTTCGTGACATGGAGATATGCTCCTTTTATATAAAAGTCGTTTTATTAATTAAACGAAGGAGCGGTATGGGGATTGAATAAAATTTGCTCTAGCAAAAGGGGTCAGAGCATTTATTTTTAGAAAGAGGCTCTGACCCCATTGGCTTTCTACACAGACAATGTTACCCTTAAGGTAAAAATGTATCATCAACTTTTTTTAGTTGAAGGGAATACCAGTCAATATTGCGTGTTATATACATAACAACTCCCAGTACTATGAAAAGGGCAAGAGATCCCAGGAGCAGTGTATAATCCTGGTTTTCAAGTAAAATAAAGAGATAGCCATAGAGACAGGTGAGGAAAAGAGCCATGAGGCCACTTCCTTTTTTATTTTTTAAAATAGTCCTGCTGTAACCCCATATCATACCTATTACACCGAGACTGGAAATAATATAGGAAATGATAAAATTCATATGTTCCGAAAGGGATAGAAAGAGAAGATAGAATATGCTCAAAGCAAATCCAATGAGAAGATACTGCAGGGGATGTATAGAAAGTTTCATGAATATTTCAAAAAGGAAAAAAGTCAGGAAGGTTAGGGAAATAAAGAGGAGGCCATATTTTGCTGCGCGCACGCATTTCTGATAAAAATCCACGGGTTGATAGAGTTTTACACCAAAGGAACTTATTGCAATTTCTTCTTCGGGGGGACAGAGCCCGGTCACCCACTGCTGGGGATAATTTCTACCGAAGTATGATATATTCCAGAGCGCCTTAAATCCTTGTGATGTAACCTCCCTGCTATCGGGAAGATAAGCACCGTCAAAACTGGGGTGGCTCCAGGATGATTCCAGTTCAACAATAGTTTCTTTGCCAAGAGGGATAAAGGAGAGAGATGAACTCCCCTGAAGCTCAAGAGTAAAGGCAAAATCAATACTTTTTGTCCATGTTTTTCCGGGATTTCCAATGCGGGCATGTACTCCCGAGGTGAGGAGATCAGCATTGTTCACTCCTGGTTTGAAGGGGACAGAGCCCTTTCCCCATTTAAGGACTACTTCCTTCTGAATTCCCCGGGTATCAGGAATTCCCACGGAAAGAAAAGCGTCATCCCACATGATATTCTCCTCGGCGACATGAAATTCGCTAAAGTCAGGACGATAAAAGGTCCCTGAGAGGTGCAGGTTGTTGAGTCGATAAAGAATGACCTCGTAAAGTCCCCGGGAACGGGTCTCGGGTATAATGCTTCCTGATATATGCAGACTCTCGGGTAGAAAGCTGGCTTGGCTTATCCTCATTCGTCGGATATTTTTTTCATCGACATAATAGGATTTGAAAGGAATGGTTAGTATTGGCCCCTGCAGGTTTTGGACCTGCCCCCACTTGGAACTTACTTCACTTATAGCCTCATCGCGCCGTGTTTCCCGCTCCTTAACCAGATCCAGTACCATGTTCAGCGGGATGAGTAGCATCAGGATGAGGAAACCCATAAGAATTATTTTTGACGGTAAAGAATTTTTGAACGGTGTTAATGTCATAGAATATCTCCTTGTTGTAATGTAGATATATTTTTGTTTAACGGCTCTGACCCTTTCGGTCGAGATAAAACAGCTTTAATCCTGCGAAACCAGAATTATCAATATTAAGCTAGGGAACCTGTGTGAAAAGAGTATGAAGTCTGTGTGATGACGCGGTGAAGAGTTATTTTTAGTTTGATGTGGGGAAGGAGGCGAGGACCGTAACACCCCGGTCATCATTGTTGTATATGATGATCTTACCATTATGAAGGGACAGAGCCTCCTTAACGAAGGAGAGACCCAGACCTGTACCTTTTTTTCGATTATCGGGATCGGGCAGGGAATAGAACTTATCGAAGATTTTATTCATGGCATAATCGGGGATTCCCGTACCCTCATCGATAACGCTGATATCGAGAAAAGATCCGCGTCGTGACGAAGTAACGGTAATGGTGCCGCCATGAGGTGAAAAATTGACGGCATTGGATAGGATATTCATGAGGGAATGAAAAATAAGGAATCGTTCTCCTCTCAGTATGTGGCTCCTATCGATATCAAGGACTATGCTCTGACCCCCTTTTTTAATGATGGGTTCCAGGCTTGCAAGAATTTCCTCGAGGAGGGGCAGAGCATGTACATCCTGTACGTCACGGAGCTCGCGACGGTTTTCCAGGGACGACAGCTGCAGGAGGCGGTTTATGAGCTTCAATATTCTGCGTGCCTCATGAAGTATGGTGCCGGCAAAGCGGATCTGCTGGTTTACGTCCATATCCTCAGTGAGGAGTTCGGCAGAGGCGATGATGGATGAGAGGGGGCTCTTCAGCTCGTGGGTCAGGGTCTGCACATAGTGTTCGGTATATTTTCTACCCTCCAGTTCATTTTTCATATCCTCGAAGGATTCTCCCAGCAACCGGATTTCCTTTCCTGAGAGGCGCGGCAGCGCAGCGCGTTTCTGCTCTTTCAGAGACTTGATATAACGCGTGAGTTGCATGATGGGCCTGTTTATCCACATGGAAAGAGCAACGCTGAGGAGGATAAAGACGAGGCAGAGCAGTATCAGCGCCGTAATTATTTTCTTTCTGGCCAGGTCCATGAACATGGAAACACTTTGCTCCGGTTTCACCACGGTGAGGACGCCTATTATCCTGCTACGGTGCGTGACAGGCGCCGCCACATAGAGGGAACTGCTCGAAGAGTCCTGGGGATCGAGACGAGTGGAGCGGGCGCCGTATTTTCCCCGAAGCGTGTTATATACATCGTTCCAGCGGGAGTAATCCTTGCCCACGTCGCGCCCATCCCTGGAATCGTAAAGAACTATCCCGCGGTGATCCGTGACGTATACATTGATCTGGATGCCGCTTTTCCGGAAGGCATATATCCGCGCCGAGAATTTTTTCCGGAAGGCAGCGGTGAACATGGAGCGCAGATCTGTGGTGTCGATGCGGTTGTCTTTTATGCGTGTCTCCAGCAGGGAGGCCAGGAGGTGGGCCGTATCGATCATGGACTCCTCAACGGTCTCCAGGTATCGGGGCCTGATCTCGTTGGCGATGAAATCGGCCAGGAAATAAAATCCCGTTGCGAAAATGACGAGGAATCCCAGGAGAAACCTGGAGCGGATGCCCATGCTCATGGGGAGTCCTTCAGGGCATAGCCTACGCCGCGGTGCGTTTCTATGGGATCGCTATCCTCCCGGACATTTTTCAGCTTGGCTCGTATGGACTTGATATGGGCGTCCACGGTCCTGTCGAAGCTTTCCCCGGGCTCGTCCCATATCTGTTCCATGATCTGCTCGCGGGAGAAGACCCATCCCGGGCGGCGGATCAACAGGCAGAGAATTTCATATTCATAGCGGGAGAGGGGCAGGATAGCGCCATGGTATGAGATTTGCCTCCTGTTCGTGTCAACGGTGAAGGCCGGGGTCAGAGCCTCCGATGGGGAAGGGGCGCCGAATCCCGCCGTTCTGCGGAGAATGGCCCTTATGCGGGCCGTCAGTTCCCGGGGGCTGAAGGGTTTCATCATATAGTCGTCGCCCCCCAGCTCCAGACCCAGGATTCGGTCGATTTCATCGGTGCGGGCCGTGAGGATGAGGACCGGAACATTCCATGATTTGCGTATTTCTCTGAGGATATCAAAACCGTTCATATCGGGAAGACCGATGTCCAGGATGACCAGGCTGATTGCTCTGTCCCGGAGAATATCGAGCCCCTGGCGGCCCGTTTCGGCCCGGAAAGGGGCAAAACCTTCGGTGGACAGGGCATACGTGATGGTATCGGCTATGCCCGTTTCGTCCTCGATGAGAAGTATTGTCGGTTTCATGAGTGGGTTTATATCGCCCCGGTCTCCCGATGTCCAGAACAAAATGGCATATGTTGTCGGGAAAAAATCAGGCATATCAAGGGGGTCAGAGCCTGGTGGCGATATTTCCGGTCAACCAGTGGGATTGGCGCATCAATTTTATCAATTCCAGGGAAAAGGGTCAGAGCATATATGTTGATAATACCGGGGTCAGAGCGAATTTCCTAAAATCAGGGGACAGAGCTCCGGTTTCAGCAGTTCCGGGGTCAGAGCATCTCCCGCAGGCGGGGAAGGAACAGGTAGACCAGAGATTTTTTCACCCATTCGTAATAGGCGTCGCTGCCGGGCTCCAGGGAGAGCATGCCGGCATGGGTCCCCTCGGACCCCAGAAAATTTATAACCAGGGAATTGAAACTGCTGGTGAAGATAATCACGTCTTCGTTGGAGCAGGAAGGCTTGAGCGTATTGGTAAAGGTTCTGGCATGTAGTTCAAGGAGTTCCAGAAAGTAGCTGTAGCCGGGAATATCGGAAACACTGTCGGCCTGGGCGAGGTTCAGGGCAAGGATACGGAATATCTCGGGATGCTCTTTATGGTGTCCGATGAGCTTGTCCAGGTACAGGGGAAAGGCTTTTTTGATGCTCTGACCCTGGAGTCCGGCGTACCATTCCAGGTTCGCGGCGTAGACCTTTCGGCAGATGAATTCAGTAACGGCCTCGAATAGGATAGCTTTGGTGGGGAAATAATAATTGATGAGGGGGTGATCAAACTCTCCCTCCTGGCCTATCATCCGCATGCTGGCAGCCTGGTAGGGATGCCGGGCAAAGACTGCCATGGCTGCCTGGAATATCCTGTCCTTTGTTATGGTTCCTTTTTTCTTATTACTGCCCATATTGTTATCCGTGGATGCTGCTTGGTGACAGGGGAGCAGAAATACCGTGAATTGTCAAATTTATTTAACGGTTGTAAAATAATATTGACAGCGGTGGGTATGCGGTATAATTTTACCGATCGGTAAAAACAGCAGAGGTGACACATGGAAAAAACATTATATGAAAAAGTTCGGGAAAAGCTCGATACCTACTCAGTGGGAATGAATGCCACGCCCGACGGCGTGGAAATGGATATACTGAAAAGGCTCTTTGAACCTGACGAGGCCGCCATCTGGCTTCACCTCACGGATAAACTCGAACCGGCACGGGTCATCGCGCAGCGCGCTGAAAAAACTGAAGAGGAAACTAACGTCCTGCTTCAGGCTATGCTCAGAAAGGGGCTCCTCTTCGGTAAGAAAACCGGAGGAGGATATTTCTATGCCCAGGCCCCCTTCATGCATGGACTCTTCGAACACCGGGCCATGAACATGGACGCTGACCTGGCGAAGCTTCTGGACAGGTATTTTTCCGGAGCCTTTATGCCCAAGGACCGTTCTCTGAGAACTATTCCTATCGGCAGCGACCTCAATGCGGATAAACCGATCCTTCCCTTTGATGATGTGAAAAATATAATTATGAAAAAGGACAGGATCGCCGTGTTCCCCTGCGCCTGCGCAAAGCACCGCGAGGCCCTGGGCGAAGACTGCTCCATGCCGACCGAGGTATGTATGGCCTTTGACTTCTATGCCGATTTCTATGTCAATGAGCTGGGCTGGGGCCGCTGGGTCGGCCGTGAAGAGGCCCTGGCTATCCTTATCGGCGCGGAAAGGGCTGGACTGGTGCACCAGGTGGGAGGAAATACGGGGAACACGGAATGCATATGCAACTGCTGCGGCGACTGCTGCGGCATACTCAGGTTTTACAAGCGCTTCCCGAAACCGGCGCTGCTGGCCGCCACGAATTACTTCGCTGTCCTGGACCAAGAACTGTGCACGCAGTGCGGTGTCTGCATTGACCGGTGTCCCATGGATGCCATATCGGACGGCGAGGGAGCAATGCTGGTGAACCGGGACCGGTGTATCGGTTGCGGGCTCTGCACGAGTACCTGCCCGACGGTGGCCCTGGCGCTTGAACAGAAGGCCGATGACAAGGTCTTCGGCCCTCCGAAAAAGTTCCGCTTCATGCGTTCCTCGGAGGAATTCGAGGCTGATGTGACCGGAGCCTGATAAGGCCGCACTGCCGATGCAGGGGAACCGGACTGTTCCTATATCCTGAATTTTTCCATGAGGGCCTGGAGTCTCATCGCATGGGCCGACAGCTCTCCGGAAATGGAGACCAGTGACTGCGATGCCGATGCGTTGGACTGGGCAATCTCATTGAGCTGGACCATGCTGTCGTTAATCTGTTGAATGCCCTGTTCCTGCTCACCCGAGGATATGGTGATTTCACTGGTGAGCTCCGATGTCTTCTGTATGTTGGGGATAATCGTGCCGATGAGCGAACCGGCCTTTTCTGAAATGACCAGACTATCGTCCGCCAGGGCGCTGATTTCCTGCGAGACCCTCTGTGATTTCTCCGCCAGCTTGCGCACCTCGCCGGCGACAACGGAAAATCCCCTGCCGTGCTCACCGGCACGGGCCGCTTCGATGGCCGCATTCAGGGCAAGGAGATTGGTCTGATAGGTGATGTCTTCTATGAGTTTGATTTTATCGGCGATGTTTTTCATGTATTCGACGGTGGAGGTCACGGCCTTGCCGCCTTCAACGGCCATGGCTGCAGTCTCACCGGCTATTGAATCGGTCGTTTTCGCGTTGCCGGTATTTTGTTCTACTGTTGACCCGATTTCCTCCATGGATGAGGATATTTCCTCAACGCTGGAGGCCTGGTTCCCCGCGTCACCGGCCAGGCGATGGGCATTGTTTTCCAGTTCCTTATTGATGGATGTTATCTGACCTGCTGAACCCTGTATCTCGGCTATCATTGCCGAGAGCTCGTCGAAGAAACGGTTAATATCCATAACAAGGCGTCCCGCCTCGTCCATGGCCGTGGCCCCGCTCCTCATGGTCAGGTTGCCGCTGCTGAGATTGGCGATGCTTACTCCGATGCTGTTGAAGGCCTGCAGCACCGATCCGGGAAAGGTATAACCCAGGATGACGGTGACCAGGTATGCCGGTAGTGAGAATATGAAGAGCCACAGCCAGAACATGCCGAATCGTCCCAGCCGGGAGGATAGGGGAGAAGCGCTGACCAGGATAATGCCGCCGCCCACGGGCGAAAAGGATATGACCCGGTCACGGCCGTTCTCGAAGAAACCGCCTGTTGTACCGCCCGACACCTCACGGCGGATGATATCGTTGAAAATGTTCGCGCCGGGGACATACAGGTCCTCGCCGCCCGTTTTAAAAATACTGGCTCCCTTTTCATCGGCGAGGTAGAAGGAGTCGCCGCTTTCCGGTGATATCCCCCTGAGATATTCACCGCAATGTGCCGAGGTTATATCTTCGCCGTAACGGTTTTTCATGTCGCTGATCAGTATCCTGTTCCGTTCCAGGGAACCGGATTGCAGCTCATTTATGGTCTGGTTTATGCCGGTGTAAAAGGCCATGCCGCCGATCCAGGCCATGAAGGCCATGGAGATGAAGCCGAAGGCGATAAAGAGCCGGTTACGGATGCCCATGTTTTTTGCCGCGATGGGAAGGTTTCTTTTATAGGCCGCAAGACTCAGGGTCTCGTTGACCGGAGCGTTTATCATGAGGAATGTACCCATGACCAGAATGGGACATACGAATGAACCGGCCAGGAGACCCACCATGAGAGACCAGGACCCCAGGGGGCCGATACCCGCTGATTTCCAGAGGAGCAATGTGGTTAGTATCGAAAGGGCGGTGAAGACCAGCAACATTGTTGTCCCGAAGGCGGGAAGGTTTATGCTTATGCGGAGAGTCTTCAAAAGGGTCTCGTCATCGGGCGCTCCTCCCTTCAGTATTTCCTGATGGACGGTGTTGATTCCTGAGGCCCTGAAATAGAGTATGAACAGGGCTGCTATGAGAAGGATGAGCCAGGGTATGAAACCAAACAGGCTGAGTTTTGTCCGCAGTTCCGGTAAAATGGGCGTAAGATAGAACACCGAGACGAACCATGTAGCATCGATTATAAGCCACAGCGCGGCGTAGCTTGCCGTAATTTTCGATATATATCCCATTCTCAATCCTCCCTGGTATGCTGGTCTTGAAAAGACAGTAGATTTCATAAGTATAGTGCATACATTGGTCATCTGTCAAGGGGAGGAATAAATATTTCTTTTCATAATATGGCATCATGATAGATTTGGTATAGTATGCTGTAAATGGCAGAAAATTCATTTTATGCAGGGTAATCATACTCATGGGCTGGATATTGCTGAGCCTCAACGCGGCGTTCTTTTTCGCCCTGCGCTACGTGGTAATCAAGAAATACCTTCCAGGCGTGAGCAGTGTTGTTCTGGCCTTTACGGGCAGGCTCACCGGACTGGTAATGCTCCTGCCTCTGCTTCTGTGGCAGGATGCCCCTGTTGGAAATGTGTTTCTATTCTGGAGCGTCGTGGCCGCAACGTCAATCCTCACGGCCGCGGCCTCGCTCATGCAGCTCCATGCCGTGAAGAAACACGATCTTTCATCGTCCATACCCTTTCTGTCTTTTGTGCCCCTATTCATGATCGCCGGTGTGTATGTTCTTTTCGGGGAAACTCCCACGCTCCGTTCCCTGGCCGGGATCGTCATGCTGGCCCTGGGCGCCTATGTTCTGAACATGGAACGGGGCATGGCCCTGACCGCCCCATTCAGTGCCCTGGCTGCAAACCGCGGCGGCATGCTTTTTCTCGGTGTGGCACTCATTTTCGGCGTGACCACGAGCCTGGACCGCGTGGCCATTGACACGGCAGGCGGAGGAGGCTTTGCCTATTCGCTGTACTGGCATCTCTTTTCCGTAGTGCTTTTCGCCATGATATTTATGAACAGGGCGAAGGCGCCGGGCTATGTAAGGGAAATAAGGAGGAGCGTTGTGCCTCTCGTTGTGCAGGGGGCCTTTTCCATTATCGCCTTCTATTCCCAGATGACGGCCGTGGAGTTGGCGAAGAACGTGGAGGCCAATGTGATTTATGTGAAGGGACTGACCATGATGCAGCTTTTTATAGGGGTGATGTTCGGAGTCACGCTATTCGGCGAGAGGAACGCCCCCTCGCGAATAGCGGGTTCTCTTCTGATGATAGGCGGTGCGCTTTTTATGATGCTGTTCCGGTGACCCCTATTTCTTGTCCAGTCCCAGGAGTTCGGAGATGTTCTTCCACGCCGCGTTTCTTTTCTCGGAATAGGTCTTGATGTGGGCCTGCTGACCTGTCAGGATATAGTTTTTATATCCGCTGGCTTCGCCGATGAGGAGCTGGTAGGTTTCGATGAGCCTGTTCACGAATTCCACGTCGGGCGGTGAGAGCACGCCGGAAGAGAGAAGCTTGTTGAGCTGGTTTATGGCCGTTTTGGATATGCCCTCGTATTCCTCGAGCATCTGCACGGAAAAGTCATTTTTATACGTCTTGTTGGCGTGCCCGTCAGCAAGGGTGCCTATGGAAGAATAGGTGAGATAGATGCTGTGAGCCGACAATACACCGACGGTTTCCAGCAATAACGCCGTGGTTTTGTCATCGGCATGAAGGCTGGAGAGCGGTGTCATGAGCAGAATAAGCGATGAAATAAGTACGAGGCCGGTTTTTTTTATCATTGGGAGTCCCCCTGTTAATAGTTATAGAAAAGAGATTCTCATAGTCAAGAATATGAATATACAATACCGATGAAAAGAATTCAACAATATTTCATTGCGCCGGCGGGAAGTGATGATTTTTTTTATTGTCCGGATTCTTCAGATTTTCCATGATCCGGCGCACATCGCTGCCGCTGGGATTCTGGTAAAGGGTGAGGCCGAATGAAGGGGCCACGGCGATTATATGATCAAAGATATCTGCCTGGATCTCTTCATATTTTACCCAGTCGGTATCGGCGGTAAAGGCGTATATTTCAACGGGGATGCCGTATTCGCCGGGGTCCTTGTGGCGCACCATGAGGGTCATATCCTGCCTGATTCTTTCGTGATGTTTCAGGTACTCCGTCACGTATACCCGGAAGGTTCCCAGGTTGGTCAGATGCCTTCCGTTGATCATGTCCGAAGGGGCTATGCCCAGTTTTTTATTATAACCGGCGATCTCCTTTTCCTTTCCGGTAATATACTCCCCGAGATAACGGATTTTTTTGAAGCGCGTCAGCATGTCCCGGTCACAAAAGCGCACGCTGTTAACATCGATATAGACGACGCGTTTTATTCTGCGGCCGCCGGCCTCGCGCATGCCGCGCCAGTTGATAAAGGACTCGGCAATGAGGGCGTAGGTGGGGATGGAGGTAATGGTCTTGTCGAAATTCTGCACCTGCACCGTGTTGAGGTTGATGTCGATGACGTCGCCGTCGGCGTTATATTTGGGCATCTGTATCCAGTCCCCTATGTTTACCAGGTCGTTGGAATTGATCTGGATACTGGCCACGAAGCCCAGGAGCCAGTCCTTGAAGATAAGGAGCACGATGGCCGTCATGGCGCCGATGCTGCTCATGAGCCACCAGGGTGACTTGTCCATGAGGGTGGCGATGACGAAGATGACGGCCGTGAGTACCAGGAATATCTTCAATAGCTGGAGATAGCTCCTGATAGGGGTCTTCTTCGATATATCAAGCTTCCGGTAATAGACGTCGACGGCGTCTACGGTGTTGTTCAGGGCCAGGATCACGATGACGATGATGGCCGACATGAGCATGCGCTCCAGGATCGACGTCGCCATGTTGGGTTTGTCGAAGATAAGGTGCACGCTGAAATAGACGGTGATGAAGGGAATGATCTGGTAGAAGCGCTGCAGGATGCCCGAATCCACCAGGACATCGTCGAAGGTATTGCGGCTTCGTCGTGCCGCCTTCCTGATGGCTTCATGAAAGAGCCGCCGGGAAAGCCATTTGATCGCGAAGCCTGTCAGGACCGCTATGATGAAGAGGGCGGCCTTTGAAAGCGCGTAGGCCGCTTCCCGCGTTTTGACTATTTCCTGAATCCAGTTCTGCAGAGACTGTTCCATAAGGTATCCCCGGTGTGCCGTGATTGATGTAATTATTTTCCGCTGAAACGGAGCCGTATCTGCACTACTTCGGGACGGTTCCCCGTGCGCACCGGCGGTCCCCAGGTGCCGGAACCGCTGGAAACATAGAAATGCGTGGAATCTATTTTCCGGTATCCATAGCCGATCTCCCAGATGGCGTCGATGAGCCGGTTCAGGGGCCATAACTGGCCCTTATGCGTGTGTCCCGAGACCTGCAGGTCCACGCCGCCGGAAACGGCCTCATGAAGGCGCGACGGCTGATGATCCATGACGATGACGGGAAGGGCCGCGTCAACGCCTTCCAGTATGCCGGACAGCGCCTTTCTTTTAACGCCGGTGAAACGGTTCATGGTGAGGTCTTCGCGGCCCGCGAGATTGAATGAACCGTCGATGACCAGGGAGCGGTCGCGCAGTACCGTGATGCCGTGGTCTTCCAGGTACCGGACGGCCCTGGCTGCGCCGCCGATGTATTCATGGTTTCCCGTGACGGCGTAGGTGCCGTAACGGGATTTCAGCAGGCGCAGGGTGTCTCCCATGTTCTTTTCAATGACCGGCGCCAGGTCCTCGTCGACGATGTCTCCCGCCAGGAGAATGATGTCGGGCCTGATGCCGTTGGCCAGGTCTACGATGCGGGCCAGGCGCGAGTTGCTGATTATGGTTCCCAGGTGTATGTCGGTTATGAGGGCGATGTTGAGCGACGTAAGCTTTCCGGCCTTTTTGTCCACGGTCAGATCAACAGTGGTGAGACGCGGCGATTTGGCATTGATGAATCCCGCAAGGATAATCGCCGAGGTGACGGTAAAGACCGACGCGGCCGCAGCGAGTTTTGCCGCGTCATAATGAGCCGATATATAAGGCGGATAAAAGGGCGCGATGCGGTTTACCAGGCGGAGCATGTCGAAAAAAAGCACGGCCAGGAAAAGATAGAGCATGAAGGCCAGCCATATGGAACCGATCCAGATGCAGGCGTCGCTGAAGGGGCATATGGATATCTTCTCGAAGAATCGTCCCGCGATGAATGAAAGGGAAACCATGAGGAAAAGAGCTATATAGACATAGCGCAGGAGAGCCTTGCCCGGCAGGGCCTGGTAGCCCCGGATGAAAATATAAAAGTTCACGGAACCGTAGATTGTGAAGAAAATAGAGAAGAATATGATGAATCCCGTTGTACGCATATTGTTTCCTTATGTGATGTGATTTATATTCCCAGGGAGCCTGATATCAATTTACGTTCCGGGGCACCGTCTGTCAAGTCCTTCTGAAAGACTTTAGTATGATGCCCCAGGCTTCCATGGCAGCTTCCAGGTCGCTGAAATCCGATTCCATAAAAAGATATATTCCGCAGGAGTTTTTCCTGTCATAACCGGTCCACCTGCAGGTCAGGGAATCTTTATCATCGCGGTCAATGGTCCGAACGATGATCTCTTTTCCGCTGACCGAATCCAGGACGGTAGTTTTATAGCGCAGGAACCCGATGCCTTTCCCGTAAGTCCTGCTGGGGCGACCGTACCGGTTGGTGAGAAGAACGATCCAGGGGTATCCCACCCTGTGGGTGACCCACTGGATAAAGCCTTCATACAGGGGCGGCGTTTCCGAACTTTCCATGTCGGCCCTGAAGGAAAGGTCCCGGCCGGAAAAGGATACGCGGGCCCCACAGGGGGCGCCCGGCATGGCGGTCCTATCAACGACACCCTTTGACAGGTAGAAGGAAGAGCCGGGGGGCACGTTTGTGTTCTTCTGCGCAGGCCGGTAGCCCTTTACTATATCGGCACAGGTGTCGTGCCATTTTTTCAGGTATTCCTCGTCATACCGGGAACTCCACGCAAAGGCATCCATGCCCAGGGCGCAGCGGGGATTTTTATAAAAGACCATGATCTTGGGATAATCGTCCACATAGGTGCCGGAATATTTTTTATAGGCCTCGCGGGTGACACGCAGATGGGTCTCCAGGGTGCCGCCGTTTATAGTGCTCTTCATTGTTTTCAGGGATACGGGGAGGTGCTTGCATTTTGCGAAATATCGTGATCGTGTTGCCTCACCGGGGAGTTCGCTTATGTCCAGTTCACTTATTTTGAAGGAGGCATACTTCGGTTCCGTGAAATAATTACCGGGAACATCAAAGGAGTAATAGCCGAAATAAATCATCATTCTGTTCTCATGGGATGTGTTCAGCTGTCGCAGGGCCCCGCGGTATTCATGCCGCAGTTTTAAATCACTTCTCGCGGGGACAATAACGGCGATAGCCGACAGGACTGCCAGGAGAACCAGAATCGTTTTCAACAGGAGATAAAAAGCCCCGGTGGTGTATATACCCGAAGAGGCAAGGTAGGCGAAGAAGCCCGTGGGCGCGATGAAAAAGCAGTGGATCGCCAGGTATCCCAGGAGGTACGCCACGGCTACGCCGGGTGTGGCGTCGCCCGTATTGGAGGGCTGTTTCCAAATGACCCAGGTGAAGCCCCCCAGGGCCGAGGCGTGGAGAAGCGGGATAAGGGCGTGTATCCAGTGGACTTGCCGGCAGAGTGTAGCGGCCAGCTTTATGGAGAGAATCAGCGGGGTCAGGATTATCAACAGTATTATTATCAGAAACATATCCACTCAGGAGTACCTGCCTTTTTCATCGGGGCATGGTAGGAATGATAATCTAAATAATCAAGGGCTTTTTAAAGAAAGAGCATGAAGAGTGCACTTGCAGGGCATCATTTTTAAATCTTATCCATTGACAATAGGGTTTGCTTATTGTAGACTATAGATTCATTTTAAATACTATATGAGAAATGTATCAAAAATATTAAAAGCGCGGTACGCGCTCCTTTTTCTCCTCTTCATGCTGCCGGCGCCCTGCCTGAGCATGGGAAGTGAAGCAATGGTTCTCGATGACGGGGCAGGCAGGTACCAGGCGGGGAATTACCTGGAAATCATGGAGGACCCGGGAGGCGCGCTCACCATTGAGCAGGTATCGTCGCGGGAATTTTCCCGCAATTTCATGCGCAGTACCGAAAAGAGCCCGAACTATGGATTTACCGATTCAGCCTACTGGGTGCGTATCACGGTAAAGAACCGCTCCCGCGCCGTGGATACCTGGCTGCTCATGCTGGATTTTGCCAACCTGCAATACATTGATTTCTATAGTCCCATCCCGGGAGGCACGGGATACCGCGAAAGGAAAACCGGCCTGTGCCTTCCCGTTGATACGCGGGAAATCAGGTATCACCGCTTCGTCTTCGCGCTGCCTGTTTCCTTTGAGCAAGAAAAAACATTGTATCTGAGGTTCAAAAATGAGGCATCCATGACACTGCCCATGGTGATCCTGTCTCCCGCCGCTTTTAACCGACATATCAATCGTGAATATTTTGCCCTGGGTATATTTTACGGAATGCTGGCTATTCTCATCATATATATGTTCTTCATGATGCTGTCCCTGCGGGAGGTTGTCTATGTCTATTACATCATATATCTTTTTTCCATTACGGTATGCCATGCGATTTACACCGGAGTTCTCCCTGCCTATGCCTGGCCCCTGAACCCCGGGAGCGTGGGCCAGGCCTTTCTGATCTTCATGTCGGGAGCGGGAATATCCCTCGTTCAGTTCTCGATTCATTTTCTGCGGACGGAAAAATTATTGCCGTGGTTCCACCGGGCCATGCGGGCATTGGGGATACTCTGGACTCTTTTGCTTTCAGTTTCATTTCTCATACGCTATGGAACGATTATCAGGCACTTTGACTTCCTGCTGTTTATCACCATGATCGTGGTCGTATCGGCCGGTGTAGCCGCCCTGGCGCGGAAATTCCGGCCCGCCCGGTATTACGTGTTTTCATGGTTGACATTCTTTGTCTCGGTATTGGTTCTTCTTTTTGTGCGCGTCGGGATAGTGCAGAGCAATGTTTTTTCAGAACATGCCTGGGAGGCCGGTATCCTGATCGCCGCTCTGGTATGGTCCTACGCCCTGTCGGACCGGATGAATCTGCTCTATGCAGAAACGAAGCGGGCACATGTCGAACTTGAAGAAAGCGAGGAGCGATACCGGCTCCTGGCGGAAAATACCCTCGATGTCATCTGGACCACGGGGGTTGACCTGAGAGTGACCTATGTCAACCATTCGATTGAGCGGCTCCTGGGGTACGCGGTCCATGAGTTTATCGGATTGCATCTTCGGGACTGGTGTCCGTCCGAGACAGTGGCCGCCGTTGAACACGCCGCTGAAGAGCTAAAACAAAAGGCAACCGGAGGAGAAAAAATACAGGTAACCGATGAAATCCAGTCCCTGCATAGAGATGGCCGTATCATTGATATGGAAATAACGGCCAATCCTCTTTTCGATGCAGACGGCAGTTTTATCGGTTTCCAGGGACGCTTTAACGATATTACCAAACGTAAAAGGGCTGAAGCGGAAAGGAACCGCCTCATTGAAATTCTGGAGGCGACGAGCGACCTGATCGCCACGGCTTCACCGGAAGGGGTTATTCTGTACATCAATAATGCCGGAAGGCAAATGCTCGGCTGGGATGATGGGGAAAGCGGCACCATAAGGCATATTGCCGATGCGCATCCGGCCTGGGCAATAAAGCTGATTACCGATGAGGGTCTTCCAGCCGCGATAAAAAATGGAATATGGTCGCGTGAAAATGCCATTATCGACCCCGAAGGAACAGAGGTGCCGATTTCTCAGGTCATCATGTCGCATAAATCCGAAAGGGGGGAGCTGCAGTTCTTTTCCACCATCATACGCGACATCTCGATGATCAGGAAAACCGAGGAGCATCTTCGGCAGGCGCAGAAGATGGAATCCATCGGGATACTGGCCGGCGGTATCGCCCACGATTTCAACAATGCCCTGGGAGGCGTTCTCGGCGTTCTGTCCATACTGGAACACCGCCTGCGGCGCGGTGAAAGTCCCGATGCCATGCAACTTGAAAAATATATCAGGATGATGCAGGAATCGGGAGGCAAGGCGGCGAATATTGTTCAGCAGATGCTCAGCCTCGCTCGTAAAAGAGAAGCGGTCCTGGGCCAGGTCGATCTCAATGCCGTCGCGGACCATGTCATTGAGATATGCGCAAATACCCTGGACAAATCCATAAACTATGACCTCCGTCGTTATAAGTCCGCGGCCATTGTCGAGGCTGACCCGGTGCAGATCGAACAGGTCCTTCTCAACATCTGCATAAACGCCGGCCATGCCATGACAATCATGAGGGGAAACGGGGAATCCTACGGCGGCATACTCACCATTTCCATCGAAGGAATTAAGGCCGACGCGTATTTCCGCTCGAGGCACCCCGAGGCTGAAGTCGGCAGTTACTGGGCCATCTCCGTAAGCGATACGGGCGTCGGTATGGACCGCCCGACCATGACGAAAGTCTTCGATCCCTTTTTCACCACCAAGGGAGAGGGCAGGGGAACCGGCCTGGGGCTGGCCATGGCCTATAATATAGTACGGCAGCACAGGGGATTCATCGACGTCTACTCGGAGCCCGGTGCGGGGACCACATTTAAGATTTATATTCCCGTCTCTCTGAAAGAACCTGAAGCGGAATCTGAAGAAAAAACCAGGGGAATTAAGCGCGGCAGCGGACTTATCCTTGTCATAGACGACGAGGATGTGATCCGCCAGACGGCAACGGAAATGCTGATGGAGTGCGGATATGAAGTGATCACTTCAGGGAACGGCCTGGATGGTGCGGAACTTTTTTCCCGGAGGTATAAGGAGATAGCGCTTGTTGTGCTCGACATGGCCATGCCCGTCATGTCGGGAAAGGAAGCCTTTATAAAAATTAAAGAGATAGATCATTCCGCCAGGGTGCTCCTTGTCTCGGGATTCCGGCAGGATGAGCGGATCGGTGATGTGATGACCCTGGGAGCCGATGGTTTTCTCGAAAAGCCCTACACCTTGCATGGACTGGAAGAGGCCGTGAAAAAGATCATGGAAAAGAACCGGGTATAATATAAAACTGCATACAGAGACGCGAGGCCGGCCATGTAGAGACGCGGCGTGCCGCGTCTCTACACGCAATGCGGAATGCGGGCCGCGCCGATACATCACCAGTTCGGTTTACCGTCCGTGATCACGGGAAGGTGTTTCACGGTTTCGCCGGCGCGCAGACGACTGAAATTGTCCCTGAAAAAGAGGTTGTATCCCGTCATGTTTTTCCCATGCGCCTCCTGTTCCCATACCTTTTTCTGAGCGTCATCGAGCCTGCCCCAGGCCTCAATGGTCTTTTTAAAGCAGTCTCTTACCATGAGCTGCGCTTCGCTGTTGGACTGGCGGGGAACCGCTTTTCTTCTTACGAAGGTTTTGCCGTGAAGGTTGACGAAGACCAGGTCTCCGATTTGTTTTGAAAAGCCCGCAAATACCGGGTTGAGTTTAACATCAGCCATGAAGGGCCTCCTGTTAATCTGTTGTTACGGGGATGGGCGGCGTGCGCTCCATGTCTCCCGTGTGTTTACTATTAATACGCGCCGCCCTCCCGGGGATTTAAAAGTTTTCTGAAAAAAATTAAAAAATAAATTATTATTTTGATGGGTTCGGGAGGTTGTGCCGCACTGTGCCGCTGGCCCGCGGCAATGCTCGAGTAAGGTAGGTAGAAGGTAGATAGAAGGTAGGTAGAAGTATCAGATTATATAACTCGGCGGTGACAAAAAATGCGCACGAATTGACCGGGATGCATGACAGTAAAATATGGCAGTGTTTATCTTGCGAGCGCATCATCGATAATAATGGCGTATTAAATCATATCCGGTTGTATATAATAAATAATACCCGTTGTCGGGGATTACAGAAAATGAATTTACAGCACTATCATGATGTTATAGTGTTGCCATGAAAATATAAATGAATCCGGACGTTCACAATGAAAAAAACCATACTCTTCCTCATCACCATATTCGCTGTCACGGGTTGCTCAAAAACCTCATCATTCGTCCATGAAATAAAATCCTCGAAACCCACGGTAAAGTCCACCAGCCCGCGTTTCAGCTTCGACAAAAGCCATCTCATTGACGGCGACATAAAGACCTCGTGGCAGATCAGGACCGCAAAGGGCGGTGTAGGCGAGTGGATTGAGCTGAAATTAAAGGAACCCATGGATATCTCTGAAATAATCATATCCAACGGCTTTCAGCGTAAGGACCCGGAATTCGGCGACCTGTACTTTCTCAACAGCCGTTTGAGAAAAGTGTATATCTGCGGTGATGACACTAAATGCGCCGATTTCAACATCATCGATACCAAAGAGAATATCCATCTCACGGTAAATTTCAGTAAGGTCATGAATATAAAATTCTACATCAAGGACATCTATACGGGATCACGCTGGCCCCGTGACCTGGCCGTGGGCGAAATCAAGCTGGTGAAGAAAATATCGATTATGCAGGAAATAGCCGGCATTCTTATCATAGCCGGTGTATTGGCATTGGTGATGTTTTTTATCAGGACATTCATTGGAAAATCGGTAAAATAAATGTTTGCTTCATATACGTACGGACAGGTCAAGACCTGTCCGTACGTATATGAAGCAGGGCGCGGCGGAGCCGGGGTGAAGTCAAGATAATGGTTGACGCCATATCCATTATGATATATGTATTATTCACATCTGAATAGACCCGGAGACGACAATGAAACATGAAGAACTACTCATTGAAATAAAAGCTGAGCTGAATAAAACTTTCGGAGGAAGCATCAGGAAGGTCATACTTTTCGGGTCTCGCATTGAAAATACGTATCGTGATTATTCGGATTACGATATCCTCATACTACTGGAGAAATCTGTCGATTGGAGAACGAGAGACCGTATTCTTGATGTCCTTACCGATGTCAACATCAAGCATGATATTCTTATCGATGCGCATATCATTGCTGAACCGGAGCTTAATACTATAAGAGGGAAACAGCCGTTTATTGAGAATGCCATGAAAACGGGGATTGCCGTATGACCATGTCGGCTGAAGAAAAACAAACGCTCATACTTCACAGAATGGAACGTGCCCGTGCAACCGTTATTGAAGCACGTCTGCTGCAGGAGAACAGGATGTTTGCCGGGGCGGTAAATAGGATTTATTATAGTATGTTTTATGCACTTTCGGCTCTTGCTGTGGCGGAGGGTTTTTCCAGCGGAAAACATGGGCAGCTCATCAGATGGTTTAATAAAAAATTTGTGAAAACCGGCATTGTGGACAGGCAGATATTCCAGAACAATAACTCGCGCCTTTAATAAGCGTATGGATGGGGATTATGATGATTACAGTGAATTCTCTGAAAGCGAAGTAGGTGAGATGCTCTCTGAACTGGAAGATTTTCTGGTTCAGATGGAAAAGCTGCTTAAACCCTTTTTGTAATAACAACCCATCCCTCCAGCCGTATTAATACCATGACGGAATTTATCCTTGTAAAATAGTAACTCCCGCGATATTCTGTCAGGGAATAAAATAATAAGGAGCGTACGTATGGACAGGTCGCGACATGTCCGTACATAAGGGGCACGGTATCCATGGGCATAGCTGAAGATCTCATAATAATAATAATCGTGGGCCTGGTCACGGGCCTCATCGCCAACCGGCTGAAGATACCGCCCATCATCGGGTATATCATCGCCGGCATCATTATCGGGCCCTACACGGGCGGCGTTACCGTGTCCGATATCCCCCGCATCGAGCTTCTGGCCGAGATCGGTGTTGCTCTCCTGCTCTTTTCCATCGGCCTGGATTTTTCCTTCCGGGAGCTCAGGGCGGTGAAGGGCATCGCTCTCGCCGGCACGCCTGTACAGATACTGATCCTCATAGCCATGGGATACGGCTTCGGGCTTTTCCTGAACATGCCATGGAATGAATCCCTCATATTGGGCATGATAATATCCCTGTCCAGCACCATGGTGGTCATCAAGACTCTCATGAGCCGGGGACTCATGGGCACCCTCTCGAGCCGGGTCATGATCGGCATCCTCATCATACAGGACCTGGCAGCCATTCCCCTCATGCTCATAATTCCCCAGGTCCATGATCTGGGCGGCAACTATATCACCCTGCTGTTCACCCTGGGAAAGGCGGGGCTGATACTCGCGGCCATTATCGTCGTGGGCATGCGCGTCATTCCCTGGATACTGAAGTTCGTGGCCAGGATCAATTCCCGCGAGCTCTTTCTCATCACCATAACGGCCATCGGCCTCGGAGTGGGATACCTGACTCATGCGGCCGGCCTGTCCCTGGCCTTCGGCGCCTTTGTGGCGGGTATGGTAGTCAGCGAGTCGGACTACAGCCACCAGGCTCTCAGCGACATCATTCCCCTGCGCGACATATTCGGCCTGGTCTTTTTCACCTCCATCGGCATGCTTCTCGATATGGGCTTTATCCTGGATAACCTGTCCATGGTGCTCATGCTGGCGCTCCTGGTCGTGGCGGGGAAATTTCTGGTTTTCTTTTTACTCAGCCTGTCCTTCCGGTATTATAATATCATGCCTCTTGCCCTGGGACTGGGCCTTGCCCAGGTGGGTGAATTTTCCTTTGTCCTGGCGCGGACCGGCCTGCAGAGCGGTATCATCAGTTCCGGTTTCTTTTCCGTTGTGCTTGCCGTGTCGGTCATTACCATGATCATATCGCCCTTTCTCTCCATGCTGGCCGTGCCCCTCTATTCTTTGAAGAAAAAACTCTTCAGGCGCGAAGAAATCAGCACCGTCAATATGCCTGAAAAAGGCCTGAGCGAACATATCGTCATAATCGGCGGGGGGCGCGTCGGGTTTCAGATAGCGTCTATTCTTTATCAGATTGAATTTCCTTTCATCGTCATTGAGCAGGATTTCCGGCGCTTCGAGAAATGCAAGGACGCCGGGTTTCCCGTAATCTACGGCGACGCCGCGCAGGAGACGGTGCTCTCCGGGGCCAGGACGGCCGGTGCCCGCCTGGTTCTCATCACCATCCCTCTCATGTCGGCGACCCGTGAAATAATACTGACGACACGCCGGTACAATTCAGGGGCAAAAATAATCGTCCGCGCCGATGACGTGTCCCACGCGGAAGAGCTCTTTAAAATGGACATATTCGAAGTGGTGCAGCCCGAGTTCGAGGCCAGCCTGGAAATACTGCGAAAGTCCCTCATGATTCTCGAAGTTCCTTTAATGAAAATACAGGAATTCTGCGATACCCTGCGCAGCCAGAACCGGATGCATTCCAACATCGATAGCATCAAATCATCGCTCCTGGCCAATATTAAAAAAACGCCGTTTCTCCTGGAGATGACCTGGTTCGAGGTCGAAGAGAATTCCCCGGTTCCCGGAAAGTCCATCAAAGACCTGGCCGTGCGGTCCAGGACCGGCGCGTCCATCGTGGGTGTGATCAGGGAAAGTGAATTTATCGCCAATCCCGGGGCCGACTTTGAATTCCGCACCGGGGACTATATCGCCGTCATCGGCCTTGCCGGGAACAAAAAGGTCTTTAGCGACATGATGATGTGTCGTGAATGTTAGAACTGAAAGAGGTAATGTGATGAAAAGAAGGAAATATTTCGTATGGTCGGCTGCCGTCCTGTGTGTGCTGTGTTTCGGTCCTGTATCGGTTTCATCCCAGAGCAGCGGAAAAGCCGTAAGGGAAACAGTGTACGTTCCGGTCTATTCCTCTATCATGCACAGCGACCTGAAATGGGAATTCATGCTCTCCGTAACACTGAGCATCCATAACGTCGATACAAAAAATGCCATCATCATCGAATCCATTGATTATTACAGCGCGACGGGAAAGCTGATCCACGGCTACATCGGCAAGGAAAAGAAGGTGCTGCAGCCCCTGGAGACGTACAATATCGGCATAAAAGAAGCGGACAACCGCGGCGGGGTCGGCGCCAATTTCATTGTCCGGTGGCGCTCCCGGGTGAAAGTCAACAGGCCCATTGTCGAAACCATCATGATCGGGACCAAGGGCCAGCAGGGTCTTTCGTTCACTTCGCGCGGCGTCGTAATAGAGGAGTAGGGAACAGTTTTATTTTTTCTTCGTGAGGAGCCTGCCCTGCATGTTATGGAGGGGCTTGCGCGAGAAAAATCCCTCACCCATGAAGCGCACATCCTCGATGGTAACGAAGGCCCGGGGTTCAAGTATGGTGACAATGTCGAGGAACTTCTTGACTTTCTTTTTGGGTACCAGAGAGTAAAGCAGCGTAACCGGTCCCCGGAGCCCCATACCATCCTGGACCGTGACGCCGAATCCCTCGCTCCGGAGCGCCAGGGGGAGGGCGGAAATCTCCTTGGTCGTGATGACCCGAAGTGACTTGTATCCAAAGGGCATCATCTCCTCGAGCCACATGCCCGTGTAGTTGCCCGCGGCGAAACCGGCGGCGTAGATGATGTAGCTGTAGACATTGTCCAGGGTAGCCAGGGCGCGGCTTATGGCCATGAGCCATATGAGTACTTCGAAGAAACCGAAGATGGGTGCCACGGAACGGTATCCCCGTGATATCATGACGATTCGTATGGTGCCGATGGACACGTCGCATATCCGTGCCAGGAATATGAAGGCCAGGGTAAGTATTTGATCCTGTGTCATGGGTCACGTCCTTTCTGTTTTTACCGCACGCCGGGTGCGATACTGTCTATAATGACTTATTTTTTCTCAGCCGTCAATTCCATTTCACCGGGATTTATGAAATGATGATAACTTCAGAAAAATAATGCAGGATATTTATATACTAGAGGCGTCATGCGGCCAATGCGGAACGGCAGAATGATATCTGCCGCGGATTGAAGGAGATTATGCGCAATAATGGAACAGCGCCGCTGTATGAATCAGCGCGGCGCCGGGCCGTTCCGGTACAGGATGGTGTTGATGCTGTCACCCGAACCGTCGCCGCCCCCCACTTTCGCCAGGCCCGTGAAGGTATTCTGCTTTGGTGAACACGCGGAGAAAAGAATTATCAGCATTCCTGAGATGAGCGCAATAATAGCTGTTTTCTGCATAGATAGTCTCCCTGGCGGTTTATTCGGTAAAGAGCGGGTCTTTTCTCCGGGACTCAGACATAGGTGTCGACAAAACGTCCCTTGGCCGGCTCGGGAATCTCTTCCCTGCGCACCGGTTCCTCTCTTTCCCGGTCGGCATTTTCAAGGGGCATATCATTCCGCACCGTGAAACCCGACGGCATGGCATCTGGTCCGCTGATATTCTGTATTTCCATATTGGCACCCTTTATTTGAATATACCGTATATTTTAGCTTTGAACAAGTAATTATTGCGCCGGGTCGAACTGATTTTGCGGAAAAGAGCAAGAATATCACCACCCGCTCACTGTCGTCCGCTGGCTTTTTACCAGTTATCTCCGTGTTCAACGAGTCTCCGTGGTGATATTCTTTAAGTTTTTACCGGGATTTAATCCTCGCCACCGGTTGGGATATTCGTCTGGAATATTATTTCTTGACAGATTGTGCCTGTTGTGTTCAGTGTGATCCAATTTAAAAGTCATGACCCCTGAATTTAAGCAGATTAACAATACCAGCCTCGACGAAGTATGGTCGCGGATTCTTTCCATTGAAGAGGAGTGTTTCCCCGAAGATCTCCGTTTCTCCGAAGAGGAATTGCTCGATAATTGCGGAAACAGCGAATCGATTCTCATCACCGTTTCCGATAATGGCGATATCGCCGGATTCTGCAATGTACGCCCGGCCCATACCCTGGATTATCTTGATTTTGAAACCATTGAGGAGAGGAAAGACACTCTCTATGTCGTTGATATCGCCGTGAGGAAAAAATATCAAAACCGCGGTCTGGGCACGCTCATGCTGAAATATCTCATGGAATCGACCGCGGCGAAACGCTATTCCGCGCACGTGGTGTCATCATCGTCACAAAGCATGTTTAAAAAGGCCGGTTTTACGGATGCAGGCACCTTTGAGAAATGGATGGGAGAGCACTCTTCCATATACATGACCTGCGGTAAATAGACGCTCTCACCGCCGCTGTATGACCGGCAGTATCCCCCTCAATAAACTATGGCGTAATATACAACGTATATCCATCCAAGAATGCCGTGAATAATGGCCCAGAAAATGGAGTGATTTGCCGAATAGCTGATGGCAATAGCCATGGCCGTTCCGAAGGTTATTCCCGATGTTACTACCTGTCCTTTTACCGTATGCACGATGCTCATGTATCCTCCTGTAAGTATAAACCTGTTTTAAAGTCTGTAAAAAACAGGAGGATATTGTTTCATCATGGAGCGTCTCTTTTACATTATTTTTAGACAGCCAGTGATTCACCGGTGCTGCGCGGCGTTATGAGGACGGGCTTCCGGTGAAGGTGCCTGATGGTCACGGCGCTCAGGGGATATTCCACGCGCCGTGAGGGAGGCTGCCGCACGATGCTTTCAGTTCCCCTGATTCGCGCCAGGGCCAGGCGCAGGGTCTCCACGAAGCCCGACGCGACGAGCAGTACGGAGAGAACGCGGTTTATCAGCGGCAGGGGGCCCAGGGATTCCCGGTAGAGTTTCATGACGGCACGGGCTTTCCGGCGAGCCCTCATGTTGGGAGAGTAAACCATGGATGCCGGCAGAACCATGCGTATGTTCATGGCCATTTTCTGCATCATCTTTATGCGCAGGAGCATGAATTCATCGGGCACGGGATTGTCGGTTTTCTCATAGCGCAGCGTTTCGGGGTTCCACGCCAGTCCCTGGCTGCTGCGGTCGATGAAATCCTTCACCGCTTCCCGGTATCCGCTGATTATCGTCGAGGCCATGTTGAGAATGCCGGGACCGTCGGTAGTGTATTTCTTTTTAAAGGCCTTTTTCAAAATGGTGAAATGGTCACGGGGATTTTTATAATGAGGATGATCAAAGGCAAGTTCGCCCTGGCCGTGAAAATGACGGTAGTCCATGTCTTTAAGCTTTCCTTCCCTGGCCAGGCGCTCCGAGAGCGTTGTCGTGGGAAGGGGAGTGTAGTTCATGAACTGGATCATGTCGGAGCCCAGGTCGATGACCCAGTCAATGTCTTCGGGGAGCGACGTGCCGTCGTGATGTTCCATGAAGAGCATGGCCGAGGCGTTGACGGAAATCCCCTTTGACTGCAGTTCCGCTATGAGCGACTTCAGGTCGATGCCCTTTGTCTTTTCATGGGCATTGGCCCTGGATTCCACGCCGATCCATACCATGCGGACACCCAGGCGAACCAGGAAATCGACGCCCATCTGCCGTATCACTTCGGCCGAGCTGAAAATGTCGAACACGAAGGGCATGTTGTTCCTTGTCATTTCTTCCAGGAGCTGCCGTGCCCGCAGGGGCGTCTTGAGAAAGTTCTCGTCCATGATGGTGAATCCGCTGGAGCCTATCTTCGCCTTTGATTTCATGCAGGCATCATACATTTCCTTGCCGGTCTTCAGAAACGGTACATAGCACTTGTTGAACTGGTGGGTGGTGATGCAGAAGTTACAGCCGTTTTCACAGCCGACGCCGGGAAGTATTATGCCTCCCGAGGGTTTGCCCCTGACACCGTAGATATATTCATACGCCGGGCCGAAGATGGCCGGGTGCTTTATGGGCGCCGCGGCATTTTCACCGAAGTAATTTCGAAGCCACGAAATTCCCTCGCCCCGGCATACCTCATCGCAGGGAACGATGTCTTTAAGATCCGGGATGATGGTGCCGTATCCACCCAGGATTATTTTTGTCTCAGGATAATGTTCGCGGATGTATTTCGCCATGCGCCTGGCCTTGTATACATTGGCCGGGATGAAATTGATGCCCACGTGGGTGTATCCCTTTTTCAGCTCCACGGTGAATTTCCGCCATGAGGGGAAGTCCAGCACGGTGGAGGGCACGGAAATATTTTCGGCAAGCAGGTACAGGGGAAAGGTCCAGTAAGACTGCCGCGGTGAATGGATGCCCTGGCCGCGCGTGATCTGATTGTTGAGCAGTTCCATCTGCATGCCCGTTCCCTCGGCATATTTATTTTTGATTCCGAAAGGGCCGAAGACCCCCGTGAGCAGAATCCGGTGTCCGGTCATAGATGTATCCTCCCATGTCATTGCTTATGAGTCACTTAAAGGTCAACAGTTACAGCCATTGACAATCGCGCTGTGTAATAAGAAAAAATGCAGATCTGTTCTTTATTTTGAATTAAAGACAGGGAGATCGCCGCGGCGGTTGCAGAAAAACGCAAATTTCTGTTATGCGAAAAGTATGACCGGGTTGCCGTACGCCTGTGGATGATAAGAAGCAGGCGTGACAATTAATTACGATTGACATATTTGCTTTACCCTGGAATATATATCATGCAGGGGATTATAAAACATCTTTTACCTTGCATGATGTTGTATCAATACCGTTTCACCGGCAATGAGTGTTTTTAATCCGATAGTTCATATCTTCTTAACGGGAAGAGGTGTAATTATGAGGATGAAAATTATCTGCAGGGAGGATTCTATGATCAAGAAACATGTTTTATTAATTGGAAGCGTTATATTACTGATCGTTTTTTTGCTTGGAGGCTGCTCCGGATCAGAACAGTCCGATGTCGGTAATGCCCCGGTTTTTTCTTCAGGATATCCCGCTGAAACAGTCCTCGATACACGGATATATATGGAAGTCATGCTTAATAAAAACGGTACAGTGTATAGTGTTGCCGTGCCGCAGGGAGATCCGGCACCTACTCCTGAACAGGTGAAGATGGGCCAGAACAGCGCAGGCTTCACCCTGATGAACGAACAGGCCAACACAACAGTGACAGCCAATGTTCCTGTCACTTTTACCATGTCGGGATTTTCCTATAATACGGATTACGATATCTATTATATTGCCGAGGATTCTGCCTCCAACATGCAGGAAACGGTGACCCTGAAAAGCGTAGTCATCAGCGAGCGGGATACGATCTTTGTGTCCAAGGATGGAGATGACGGCTCGACAGGAACCATTTATTCGCCGAAACAGACTATTGGGGCAGGCATTACCGCGGTAACAGCCCTTGGTTCAGCGGAGAAGAAGGTCCGCGTCTCTGCCGGTACTTATAATGAGAGTGTTTCCCTTGCCGACGGTATTTCACTCTACGGCGGCTATAGTGCATCGTCCTGGGGTGATCGTAATATTGTTGACCGCGAAAACGTGCTTTACAGCACCTCTATCATGGGCCCCGTAACTCAGAATGGCGGCGTTTATTTTACCGGGACATACGTCGGTGACTGGATACTTGAAGGATTTACCATTGAAACCAGTCATCCTGACAATTCATATGGTGTCCGGATTAATATTGATGGAACGGCAACGGTGCGATATAATACAATTTATGGAGGGACCGGTCAAAACGAGTCCGACGGTATTTATATTAACGGGTCGCTCAGCAGGACAGTCATTGAATACAACATCATTGACGGCGGTGCTTCAACGGTCAGCAGTTCCCGGGGTATTCTTGTGGAAACAACAGCCGTAACGAATATTAACGGTAACACCATCCTGGGCGGCAATGGGGTCAATGGCGCTTTCGGCATACAAATAACCTATCCCCATGGCCCTGATACCAGTATTGCCAATAACACGATACATGGGGGAACCTCCAATTACACCAGGGGTATCCATATGATTAATTATGATGTGACAACAGTTTCTAATCCACGCATAATAGGTAATCACATCGAAGGTGGGACCGGCAATGAAACATGGGGCATTCAAGTATATGGATCAGGTGCAGGGAGGATATTAGAGCCGTATATATGTAACAATGTAATCAGAGCTGGTAATGGTTCTACGGGAGCATATGCCATCTATATTCATAGCGCCGGCGGAACACCTGAAATAGTCAATAACACTATAGACGGCGGAAGTATCGCGGCAGCTTATTCATGTGGAATATACATGCTGGGTGTTGCAGGGCAGGAAACGAATTGTTTAATTATTAATAACATCATCGTTAACGGTGTTTATTCCATGGTCGAATTTGATGCAAACAGCCTGTCGGTGGAAATACGGAACAATGATTTATACGGCAGTTCTTTTTTGTTAAGATCCAACTCGTTTAATTATGCATCGATTACCATCCTGAACGGGCTTCGTACTGATATATCCGATAATATTTCCCTGGATCCGTCTCTTGATCCCATTGATTGGAGTCTGACCTCATCTACGAACCTCTCGGTCCGGCAGGGCGGACTGGATCTTTCCGGTGAGGCAGATTTTCCCGAAGATAGCTCAGGGAATAAAATTGATAAGGCCGGAAGCGTGAGGAACGTACCATGGTCAGTAGGAGCCTTCGAGCTTAACTGATCTTTTGTTTCTGTAATGTGACACTGCCGGGACGAAGAGCCGCTCAGGTAATCCGAACTTTGCAGGTTTTACTGTACCATGCGGTTTTAATGTAAATGCTCAAAAAGAAATCCCCTCTCGCAACCAGAGGGGATTTATCATTAAAGATGTTTTTTCCTGTGAAAACCCTGTCTTTTCTACAGCAGCAGGTTTACCAGGTCCATCCAGAAGTCCGTTACGTCGGCGTCGGACGGATTGTCGGGCTCCTCGTAGCTCGTGACGCTGCCGCCGTCCAGGAGATCGTTGATATACGTCCCCACATCGATCCCCGTATTGAGATACTCGGTCCCGGTCCATTCAACAATGCATGTGCAGTGACTCTCGTTTATGATGCGCATATAGGGAATGTAGTAGGAGAGGTTGCCATACGAATCATAGATTTCCGTCAGGTCGTCTATGTCCGATGCCCAGTACGTCATGATCTGCTCGGCGTCATCCGGGTCCGCTTCATCGAGGTCGTAGAAACGGGCATAGGAATAGCCGGAAAAGTTCCTGTCGCGCTTGAAGAGCGTGAGGCCCAGCTTGTCATTGGGATACTTGAAAGCCAGCGCCTCGTGTATTTCACTGAAGTCACCGGTAAAGTCAAATTCGGGAATGTCCGTCATGAGTTTCGTGAGCAGGTAATCGGTGTTCCACAGGTCCTGTATCTCCTCCTGCAGGTAGGACTGGTAGCCGCTGCTTGAGAAAATCGGCCCCGAATCGTCCAGCAGTATGGACAGTTTTTTCGGAGCCAGCGCCTTCCTGAAAAAGTGATAGTTCGTGAGGGAACCGACACCGCCGGCGCTGCAGCCCGTGATCATGACCTTGTTCATGCCGGGAAATGTCGCTTTAAGATAGGCGATGACCTTTTCGATGTTGACGGCCCCCTTGTGATTGATCGTCACGGGAGGGTTCTGTCCCGTCGGATCCGTATAGGTCGTCACCTGGTTTCCGCTGTGGACGTCTCCCGTGCAGTAGGGAACGAATACCTTGTTCCAGCTCGATGTCTCCACGTTGTCTCCCGTGGGATTATTCCGGAGAATGAGCGGCGATATGGCCGCCATGGGACTTCCTCCTTCCTGGTTCTCGTCGATAAAGGCGCCCAGATTCATGTAGTTGTCGGGAATGCCGTCCAGGTTGGTAGCGCCGCGGATTCCCGCCTGGCCTGTACAGCTGGCATAGTCCCAGCAGGCGCCGCCCGGCTCCAGGTAGACGATGAGGTTCTTGGTGTATCCCATGAGCCAGTTCCAGAATCCCGTGGACTTCATGACGAAGATCTTGTACGGTGAACCGTCGGCACAGACGGCCCCGGGAATATTGACGAGTTCATAGGAGCCCCAGATGACGCTGGTCAAGTCATCGAGGATGTTTCGGCTGTCTGAATTCTGTTCGATGGAACCGTATTTCTCAGTATAGACCTCGCCTGACATGGAACCCGTGAGCAGGTCCAGCCGGTCCGTATCTGCCTCGGACATATCGGCATAATTCATAGCGAGAAGTTCCTGAAGGGATTTTGTGCTCTGGGCCGGATATTCCTGGTCTGAACCGGAAAATTCACAGCCCGTTGAGAGGGTAAGCAGGAGCAATAAAAGACTGCATAACAGGGCAAAATTCTTTTTCATATTCCTCCTCCCGATTTTATGATTGGAATGTAAATGAAATAGTGAGTTTCACCTCCTGAGAATTTGATTTTTGGGACAGCCCTCATGGCCATGCGTGGAATGAGTATTGACTCATGATATAGGAGATAGTTAAGACAGTCAAGTGGGAATAGTGCATATATGAAAAAAAGTGACGAATTAAAGAAAATATACATATTTGTATGACAAAAAAAAAGGAGTGCCTCGATAGAAACACTCCTTGCTGTTATTGCTATGGATCGCCGTATCTATTCTTCCGAGTCTCCGGCGTACATAGATTCTATCTCTTTCGAGTATTTTTCTGATATGACCTTGCGCTTGACCTTCTGCGTGGGAGTAAGCTCTCCCGTGGGCTGGGTCCACTCGGCATTGAGGAGCCGGAACTTCCGTATCTGCTCAACGCGCGCATACTGGGCGGTGTACTTGTCTATTTCAGCCCTGAAGAGATGTATTACCGGCTCTTTCGAAATCAGATCATCATGAGAGGTAAAGGATATGCCGTTATCCTTTGCCCATTTCTCCAGTTCCGGGAAAGCCGGGACAACCAGTGCCGAGAGGAATTTCTTCTTGTCGCCGATGACTCCGATCTGCTCGACGAATGGAGAAGCTTTGATGCTCCCTTCAATGTTCTGCGGGGATATGTTTTTCCCGCCGGCCGTGACAATGATATCTTTTATGCGTCCCGTAATCTTCAGGCAGCCGTCGCTGTCGATTATGCCGATGTCGCCGGTGCGGAAGAACCCGTCGTCGGTCATGACTTCCCGGGTAGCAGCTTCATTTTTATAATATCCCGCCATGACCTGGGGTCCCTTGATGAGAATTTCTCCTTCATCGGATATTTTTACGGTCGTTTCATTGATAGCCTGGCCTACCGTACCGGGTTTGATAAACCAGGGGCGGTTGAAATTTGTGACCGGTGTCGTTTCCGTGAGGCCGAAACCCTCGAGGATTTTGATTCCCATGCCGATGAAAAACTCGGCGTCGGACTGGGACAGGGGTGCTCCGCCGGAGATGGCGTACCGCAGCTTGTCCATGCCCAGGGCCGTTTTCAGGTTTGCCAGCACGAGCTTGTCGGCAAGGTTGAATTTGAAGGCGAAGAATCCCTTTCTCGGGAGATCACGGCATACAAAGGGAAGGTTCTTCTGCGCCTGGCGCATGGCAAAGGCGAATATTTTCTTCTTCAGGCCCGGCGCCATGGAAACCTTGGCTATGATTCCCGCGTGAACCTTTTCATAAATACGGGGCACGCTGATGATAATCGTAGGGCGTACTTCCTGAAAATTGTCCAGGAGTTTGCTGACGTCTTCTGCGAAGGCCGTTTTTGCTCCCACGGAAAGGGCGCCGTAGAAGCCGGAAGTTCTTTCCAGGGAGTGGGAAAGGGGCAGGAAGGAAAGGAATGTGTCGGAATCCCGCAACAGCATCTCGCCGGTTTTCTTGTCCTTCAATTCAAAAAGTATATTGCGTATATTGGAGGTGAAGTTGTTATGCGTCAGCATAACGCCCTTGGGGTTGCCCGTTGTTCCCGAAGTATAGATGATGGTCGACAGGTCATTGGGCTGTATATCCTGCAGGCGCTGGTTGAAACTATTCTCATCGGGCGATGACTCTCCGGCTTTTAGAACTTCTGACAGCGTCAGTACGTTTTCCTGCTTTTTAGCCGCTTCATCAAAAACAATTACCTGTTTCAAGGCCGGCAGTTTGGGCCTGACCTGGAGGACCTTGTCCATGTGGTCTTCCGTTCCAACCATGCAGATGATGGAATCGGAATCACCGAGAATGTATTCCGCTTCCTCGGCTGAATTAGTGGCATAAATGGGAACATCCACGGCGCCGATGGAATTGATGGCCAGTGCCCCGAGATGCCATTCCCATCGGTTTGGTGAGAAAAGGCCGATCTTGTCACCCTTTTTAACGCCGATAGAGAGAAGGTAGTAAGCGAGGTTATGCACCATGGCGTTCATGGATTGCCATGAAATTTCCGGCCACGCACCGTCCTTTTTATATGCGGCGTAGGACTTGTCCCCATATTTTGCGGCATTGTTCTGGAATACCGCGGCCATACTGGTTTCCTGAAATGTTCCCATTAAGACCTCCTTTTATGTTGATGTAGTGATTTAAGGGCATAGTCGGCCAGTCATCCACATCTCTGCATTAAGCCGGAGTTTTTTACTGGATGATTCGCTTTCCGCAATACTTTGAACTTAGAACGCGCAGGGATTCGCGGATTTTTGTTGCGAATCCCCCCTGAAAAACCATGTGACAGGTTTTTTCGGGTATATGTCGGATTCAGGGTTAGAACATGGCAATAATATGCACCTTTTGAACTTCCTGTCCAGTAAAAAAATTCAATGAAAATCATGGGAAGGATATTTTCTGAAAAAACTTGACAAAAAAGGTCATGGATCAACATTCTGTGCTGAGTAAAAGGGGTACAATCATGGGATTTTTCAGAAGCAGGGAATATACGGAATATATGAAACTGGCAGCCGTGAATAACGGCGTAGTTGCCATCACATTGGAGACGCGCCGGGGCAAAGAAGAGAAGGCTGTAAGAGCCGCTTTCATTGTCGATACACCGAAGGGGTTTGCCATAAAAATGAACGAGCTCATGATGGTGAATATCAGCTTCAGGAAGAATTTTCCCGTACAGGATGAATACACCTATTTCCGATATGCCCCGGTACAGGAGAAGTTTAAAGCCGCGGATAACACGCTTTCCCTGGATTCCATGCCGGAAAAGATTAAAATCCGCACGGTTCCCTATTACGACTGCTATTTATAATTTCCTGTTTGTCCTAATTCAGTCTCATGTTGAGACTTTTCACGTACAATCTACAGCCTTGCTCTCCCGATGTCTTCCTGGTGAAACACCGTATCATTGAACCGACGAGATGCCTGTCCAATTCATCTGCATGATGCGTTCGTGCGGATTTCATATGCCGTTATAAATGGCATCTGTGTGCTGCGCAGCCGTGTCCGGGAACCGCTCCTGTTCATTAAATATTTCTCTGTATATTCCCCCCTGAATATTGTTTTAAAAACTATCCGTAAATTAAAAAAATCAATGGGTTCCCGGGAAGTCACCCGTTTGGGTGATGCGCGAAGTAAACCGTGAGATTATATTAGGTTTGTGAGCGTATTTGATTGTATGTGTTTTAATGAAAGGAGGAAAAAATAATGTCAAAAGAATTTGATGTAATTATTGTGGGAGGCGGCCATAATGGTCTTACGGCGGGTTGCTATCTTCAGAAGGCGGGCGAGAATGTCCTTGTTCTGGAACGTCTGGAAAAAGCCGGTGGCGGTGTATGGACGGAAGAGGTAACGCTGCCGGGGTTTAAGCATAATCTTGCGTCAGTGTTTCACGGAATACTCCACATGGGTCCTGTTTACAAGGATCTTGAATTAAAAAAATATGGCGCTGAATATGTCTGGCCTGATGCTCAGGTAGCGGGAGTTTTTTCTGATGGACGTTGCTTGATACTTTATCGTGACCTTGAGAAAACATGCCGGGAAATCGCACGTTTTTCAGAGAAGGACGCGGATACATATCGGCAGCTTGCAAAATATTTCCAGGTCATCGTTGATAATATGATAGCTCCCTGGTTCTTTAATCCGCCGCAGCCTACTTCAATCGCAGCAATGGCAATGGAGGGAAGCGTTGAAGGATTGAATATGCTTCGAATGCAGCTTTCCAGCACAAAAAATATTATTGAAGAGCTCTTTGAATCGAATGAGTTGAAATCCACTCTCATGGCTTTTATTAAAGAATTTGGCGGTTCACCCGATACGTACGGATTCGGTGTATTTGTTCCCATGATGCTGGGTGAGACTCATGAGCCCCATGGATGGGCAATTTGCAAGGGCGGTTCGGGAAATCTTGCGAAAGCCTTTGTTAAATGTTTCCAGGATCACGGTGGAACGGTAAAAACCGGTGCTCACGTGAAGCGGATTATTGTCGAAGGTGATCGTGCGACAGGTGTTGAACTTGAAGACGGTACTGTTTTTACTGCTAAAAAACTGGTGATTACGAACCTTGATCCGCAGCAGACATTCATCGATCTGATCGGTGAAGACCGACTTGATGCGTCATTTGTCAAATCGGTAAAAAGATGCAGGCCCGAAGGGACTATTCTTTTTCACACACACCTGGCGCTGGATGAGCCACTTGACTGGAAGTGCGCAAAATTCAACCCGGATATCAATAAATGTCTGGGAGTGCTTCTGGTGGATAATCCTCAGGAACTCTATGATGATTTTGCTGATATCAACAAGGGGCACCTTCCGGAATATCCCAGGATGTTTACGGCGTACCCTTCAAATATTGATCCGACCCAGGCTCCTGAAGGAAAGGCTACCGCGGTCGCATGGCAGTATGTTCCCTACAGTCTGCGGGAAGGCGGAGAGGACGCATGGGATAATGTGAAAGAAAAATTTGCCGATCGCTGCATCGAGGTGTGGAGTAAATATGTGAATAATTTCAGCAAAGCGCTGTTGAAGCGATATGTGATGTCTCCTCGTGACACGGAAAGACTGTGGATATCGATGGTCAATGGAGGATTCAATCATATTGAAATGAGCCAGGACCAGCTTACGGTTATGCGCCCTTTTGTTGAATATAAACCGTATAAGACCCCGTTTAAGAATCTGTATATGTGCGGAGCAAGTACACACCCAAGCGGAAGTGTTGGCGGCGCTTGTGGATATAACGCTGTGCAGGTTATTGCCGAAGATCTGAAAATGAAGAAAAAATGGTGGGATAAATAAGATATTTATTCCTTGACAAGAGGCAGTTATGAAAACGAATATTGTATCAGACAAGGGTCAGCCCATGATGGTAATTTCCAGAGTAGGAAGAAAGGGCAGGTCAATTGAAATAACCGGACAGTTAATGGGAGCATGGCCTTCAAAAATGTACATAACACCGAAGGAATTTGCCAAAATGGTTTCGATGTCTGTGAGACCCGGTGTAATGCTATTTATCCTGTTATATCCGTTTTTATTGATTGTGGATATAATTAAAAATTACGGCAAAAGCCGGACATAATGAGTATAATAACAGAGTTCCGGTTGAATCCTTTTTCAGCCGGAACTGTGTTATCAATATAGCATTTATTGTAGATGCGTTCTATGAAAGAGAATAGCAATACAAATAAAACATTTGAAACCCTGACGTTACTTGAAGAGGTTATTCTCTCAATTTCAAGTATTAATAATTTTGAAGAACTCGAATTTGAATATCTGAATTCCATTTCCCATCTGATTCCGGCTCACGCAACAGCTCTCTATCTCATGAAACCTGAAAAAAAAGAACCGCGGCGCATTGGGGCCCGGGGTGTTGATGTCGATTTTCTTACCTATTATGAAAAAAGAGGACGAGATGTTGATCCACTCATGAGATGGATTACACAAAAAATGACTCCGAATCAATCGCAGCTTCTTCTGGGGCTGGAAGGCTGGCAGCATCACCCCGTTTATAATATAGTCGGGACCGCCTCCATTGATTTCGCGATGCAGTCTCCCCTTGTATCGGGACGGAATATAATCGGGACTCTCAATTTCGGGCGTGATATAAGAGAGGGACCCTTTACCGCATCTGATCTTAAAGTCGTATCAATAATAAGCAAGTTTCTTAGTATGGCTATTTCAAAATCAGTCGGATATGGCGAAAGTCCGAATCGAGGTAAATCACTTTACGATTCCATTGAGCATATCCCCCAGGGTGTCATATTGACCGATTCCGAGTATTCTATACAATATTCAAACTCTGCCGCGAAAATTTTATCCGAACGAAATTTTGATAGCTGTGATCCCGGAAAGGATTTGTCGTCTCTCCTGAGACATGAAGCGAATATCCGTGGAAAATATGGATTATTGCATAGCAACAATCTCAATGCGAAATTTTGTCCCCTTCCGGGTTCCAATAAACAGCAATCCATAATTTTTCTGGAAGAAGATCCATGTCTTTCTGAATTTTTGCCTGCTTCTCAATTATTGACCAGCCGTGAAATTGATGTGATTAATCTTGTTGATAAGGGAATGCGGAATAAAGAGATTGCTGAGGAGCTCGGGATCTCAATTAATACCGTCAAGAGACACCTTGACAATATTTACTGCAAACTGAATGTAAACTGTCGTACTGAACTTATATCAAAAATGTATAAGTTAATGAATAACCGGAATAATTAATGAGACCAGCAGAATAAAAATCCGCACTGTTCCCTGTTACGACTGCTATTTATAAAACTGGCTGTTCTGAAAAACCTTTCGTTTCCTCCAGGCCGATCATCCGTTCCCGCAGGTCTCCCATGATGACATCGATGGAATCTTCGCCGTATCCCTGCGTGTCAAGGGGCTCCCCTATGGTCACATGCACCGGGGCCCGGTGAATGAGGAAAGAACCGGGCCGCAGTATGGGACCGGTACCGGATATGTAAATAGGCACGATGGGAATCGAGGTTTTCAGGCAGAGATGAAAGAGCCCCTTTTTGAAGGGCCGCATTTTGCCGTCAAGGCTCCTGGTTCCTTCGGGGAAAATCATTATCCGCTTGCCTTCCCTGATCTGGCGTGCCGCCTCTTCCATGCCGGCCCGGGCCTGGTCACTGTTTCCGCGGTCAAGGGAGATGTAACCGTTTATCCGCATGTGCATACCCAGGAAAGGGATGCGTCCGATTTCTTTTTTGATGACCCAACCGTAACGTACGGGAATGATTTTATTAAGAACCCATACATCGAAAAAACTCTGATGGTTGGCGGCAAAAATCTGAATTGCTTCCGTGTCGATTTTTTCCCGGCCGTCAACGGAAACCCTGATCCGGCAGAACCACAGGATAGTGATGGACCACCACCGCATGCACTGGTGCGATAGATTTCCCGACGGGCTGACTGTGATGGAAAGAAGGGAGAGCGTTCCCCAGAAAGCCGTATCAACAATAATAAATATCCAGTCAAGCAGCGACTCAAACGCATTGATGAAAGTTCTCATATAAGGAATCCCCCTGTTTTGTCTGTGCATAATATGTGTGTGCCGGCATTTCCCGGTGCAGCCGGGAAAAGTCATTGCTTTCATTATTATACGTTATGCGAAAGCAGAAAATCGTTTACCGGTATGAACGCGGTTCCCGTTATACGGCGGTATGAACAGGTATTTTTCTGAAAGACAAAATAATGGAAATACGGTTGCAGAAAAATATTAAATATTTTACTACATTGTTTCCACGCATTACTGTGCTGCAGCAATGCGTGGAAACAATGTCTTATATCCCCCGTGTGTTTTTCGGCACAAAATATTCCTGTGTATTGTACGGATCTTTAAATTCCTGTTCGGGCCGGAAATTCAGTTTTTTCTTCCCGCGATTGTTGAGATATTTCGCGAGCTCCAAATTTACACTGATGGGAACCCGTATTCCCGCTTCAGCCAGAACCTGGCGCAACAGCGCCTCGGCCCGACTGCTGAAGGCAAGGGAATCACCAAGGATACGGGCCGTTTCCGTGGGATTGTGAAAGCCTATGGAATTCTCGGCGCTGATGAAATTGAACCGTATAAAGGCCTTCATGTAGAAGTCCTTTGCCTTTTTATACAGGTCCTGGTTGATAGCCTTTCCTGACTGCTGTGCCGTGTGGACCATCTCCAGGAGCTTCGCGGCGACCGCGGCCTGGAAACCGGCCCGGGAATTCAGGGAAATGGTACGGTCCTGGATGGCGAATACCTGTGTCTTCAGCCACGTAGCCGACTCGGTGTGGCACTGGGCGCAGGCCTTCATATCGGTTTTCAGGGGACTGGTCACGTCATGATCGGAAATTTTGTAGGCGCCAACGCGTTTGTAGGCCATGTGGCAGTCGGCGCAGGCCAGCCCGGCGTTAAAGTGCGTACTGCCCCTGGTGAATAATTCAAACTCGGGATGGCGGATGAAAGGCATTCTGAATCCCGTCACCTTTTGAGTCCATTCCTGGCGTTTAAAGTCAGTAAGAAGGTCCTTGGCAATTGCTTCAATTGATATATTCGCCCAGGTGCCGCCTGTCCAGGGAGGTGTGACGTCTCCGGCAACTTTTCCTTCCTGAGTCCGGGGAACATAATAGGTCATGTGACACTGTCCGCAGGCCATGATGCGTTTCTCCTGGTGGGTCAGCCCGGTCTTGCCTATCATGGCCAGGCCTTTTTCTATGTGCAGCTTGTTCGTGTGGAGGTCCATGGTCTTGTTATCGTGACAATCGATGCAGGCCGGGCCCAGTTCTCGCATTTTTTTCGGCAGCATATCCAGTGCGTCATTGAATTTCGCCGTGAGATACTTCATCTGATGCTTTTCCGTGAAGGATTTGTGAAATGGCGTTTTGCAGGCAAGACATACACCGCCGGGGCCTGTCCTGGATGGATCAATTTCTATCTGGTCTATGATGGCATAATAATGCCCCCTGGGCTCGTTGTATTCAATGCCAAATCCCCAGCCGTGGAAGAGGAGTCCGAGAAAGGGAAACTCGCTCAGTTTGTCATAGGTGATTTTATCGGTATCCCAGCCTCTTTTGTACCTGCTTTTATCGGCCGGTTTGGGATCCTTTGTTTTCAGCCAGGATTCATATTCCAGCGGATATACCTTGCCCCATTCTTCCGGGTCGAATTCATTGTCGGCGATGCCGCCTACCTTCAGGGGCTGTACATCTGAAGGCCCGCACCCGGCAAAAAAGCCGTACATGACCAGGGATACGGACAGGCTGATTAAAAAAAAGAACATGTTTCTCTTCATTGGTTCCTCCTTGTTCCAGGGGCTGGATAGTTATTCAATTATGGCCAGGGGAGTGACGCGATGATTGACTCGCCTGTGGCACTCCCAGCAGTTTTTCGCGTCTATATTTATGCGTGATACCATATCGCCATGGCACCTGACACAGTTGGCCTGGAGTGTCGTCTTACCGTGAGAAGTTATTTCGATGGGGTCTGAAAAGAGCATAAAGTGAAAGTACAGTAAGTCTTTCATGCCGTCGATGCCTTTCCATATAACGTGGTTCACCAGGTTATTGTTGGGGAGATGGCAGTCCACACATTTGATGGATCGGTGCAGGCCCGAAAGGAACCAGTGGTCGTGCATATCATACATGACATGACAACTGCCGCAGTAGTCCGGCGAGGATGTTTTTTTAAAGAGGCCCGGCGGTCCGAATACGATAAAAATAAAAAGAAGGGCGGCTATGGAAGTTCCTATGAGCAGGTGTTTCTTTTCCAGATTTTTGAACATGGCTTACCCTCTGAATGCGTATACTTGAATCAAAAAAAGTCAGACCGGGAATAATGCGCATGTGAGTATTCAAGAGATATATTGGATGCTGTAAAAATAGTAACATGAATAATGGAGAAGTCAAGAAAAAAACAAATCGATCAAATCGTTTATCATGGTTTGATAAATCCGCGGTCTCCATCTATGTAAACCCTGGTGCCCAGTCCCCGGGATTGAATCTGGATGGCCTTAAGATGGGTTACGGCCTCGGGGCCTTCGAGAATTCGGGGCTGGAAGTGGATAGTCTGGTTTTTACCGGCCACGGGGATAATTTCAATTTTCACGAGCCGTTCCCTGTCATAGCGAAGGGATACGAATATATTATCTTTTTCATTCTCTTCCTTGTTGTAAAATCCGTTGACGAAATTGCCCAGTGAATAAATGACGGGTTTCTTTTTATACATTTCAATCCCCTGGGGCCAGTGAGGGTGGTGCCCGATGATACCGTCGGCGCCGGCATCTATTATCTTCCAGGCCAGGTTTCTTTGGTAGGCCCGTGGATAGTTCGTGAGTTCGATTCCCCAGTGCAGCGATACGAGTACGATGGTATTGCCGTCCCTGTATCGCCTTATATCCTCTTTTATCTGGTCCAGGATCAGGGGTGCGGTGCCTGCCTTTTCCGGTCCGGCATAGAAGTCTTCAGGAGGTCTTTCGCAGTAGGCCAGAATGCACAGATCCATGGACCCGAAATGAAATACTGCGGGCCGCCGCGCCTCGTCAAGATTGCGCCCGGCTCCGGTATACTTGATTCCCATATCGCTGAGACAGAGGATCGTATCAAGCATACCTTCCGCGCCGTGGTCCATGATGTGGTTGTTGGCAATGGAAACGATGTCGAGCTTTATATCCGTGAGACTTGCGGCGAACAGTGGATTCAGGCGGAAGACATAGGGCTTGTTGCCGGCTGGATCATGATTGGTTGTAATAGGCGTTTCCAGGTTGGCGAATACCAGGTCATATTCCTCCATAAAAGACGCGATTTGGTGGAAAGGGTAGTCGGTTCCCTGTTTTTTCATGGCATCATTCGCCCCGTTTGCCAGAAGTATGTCACCGGTGAGGAGAAGGGAAAAGCTTTTTTTGGAAAGAAAGGCCATCTCCTTTTCAAGACGGGCAATCCGTTTATTCAGGATAATGACGTCTTCTGATATTTTTTTGTTCTCCTGAAGGAGCATCCTTGTCTCGCTGCTGCCCGTTCCACAACGCAGCGCCGGGATGATCATCAGGAAAATAAGTATGCGGTGAATGATCAGTTTTTCTCTCATGAAGCCGGTCACCGGTCTATCTTCAGCGCCAGTCTCTGCCGCACTGTAATGGCGTGCCAGGTTTTCACTATGAGGAAGAGGATAACGGCGGAAAAAATAATTGATGCACCCGAGGGTATGTTCAGCCAGTGGGCCGCCATGAGACCGGCAAATGACGAGGTAAAACCGAATACAATGGAGAGTCCTATGATTTTTTTAAAATCGCCGGTCAGGAGTCCCGCCGTTACCTGCGGGATGGTCAGGAGCGATATGACCAGAATGATGCCAACGACGCGGATGGTGATCACTATAGTGAGCGCTACCAGCGCCAGGATGAGGTAATTAAGGGCGCGTACGGGCATGCCGCGTGTTGTCGCGAATTCCTCATCGAAGGCTATGTACAGGATTTCGCTGAAGAATACGGTGAAAATAAATACCGTGACGGCACCGATTACGGCCATGATGCCGATATCGGCCCAGGATACAGTGAGGATACTGCCGAAAAGGTAGCTCATAAGATTGGGAGCATATCCCGGTGTTATGAATACGAAGATGATTCCCACGGCCATGCCCAGGGACCAGAGAACGCCGATCAGGGAATCGGTGCGCATGTTGGTACGTCGGGAAAGAAATTCGATGCTGAAGGCCGAGAATACGGCGAATACGGCGGCACCGATGATGGGATTGAACCCGTAATAGTATCCCATGCCGATACCGCCGAAGGATGCATGGGAAATACTTCCTCCGATGAATACGATGCGGCGGGAAACGATATAGGTGCCGATTATCCCGCAGGTGAGACTGGCCAGCAGGGCAGCCAGAATAGCCCGCTGAAAAAACGGGTATGATAAAAGCTCGAACATCTTATTCTCCATGCTTCTTCAGTATCGTGTGCGGCATGTCCCCGTGTCCCACTATCCTGACGGGGCAGTTGTACGTCTCCATGAGTTCCTGCGAAAATTCACTTGCGCCGTGATAATGCAGGGTCCCGTTGATGCAGGCGATGTTTTTCACCGATGATATGATGGTGCCGATGTCATGCGATACGAGGACAATGGCCATACGGTCGTTCAGTTCGACGAGTATTTCGTTCAGGTCCTGGGAAAAGCTGCTGTCTACGAAGGTATCGGGTTCGTCGAGGATCAGTATCCGGGGAGATGATACGAGGGCCCGGGAAAGAAAGACCCGCTGCATCTGTCCGCCTGAAAGTTCGCCAATCGGCCGGTCCTTCAGATGAAATATACCGAATCGGTCGAGAATCGCCGAAGACTGATCTTTCTGTTCCCGGGAATATCTTCTGAACAGGCCGACAGAATTCATGTGACCCGAGAGCACCACATCCATAACCCGAATGGGAAACTGTTTGTCGATGATTCTGAACTGGGGCAGGTAGCCTATGGCCTTGCGCGTGCCCTGCAGGTCTTTATCATAGAAGGAAACGGTTCCGCGCAGGGGCTTCAGGAGGCCCAGGATGATGCGCAGCAGGGTGGTTTTTCCGCCGCCGTTCGGCCCGATTATCCCGAGAAAATCCCTGTCCAGGATACTGAGATTTATATCCTCCAGCACCAGGGAATCGGCGTATCCAGCCGATATGGATTTGAGTTCCATGATTTTATTCATAGCGGTTAACGGTTCACTCCAGTTCCGTTTTAAATGTCTTTGTGATGGTACGCATATTCGCTATCCAGTCTCCCTCGAGGGGATCGAGATGAACCACCTTTCCCTGTATGTCATTGGCCAGGGATCTGGCGTAATCCAGGGGTTCCTGTTTCTGGACGAATATCACCCTGATTTTTTCCCGGCGTGCCAGGTCTACGATATCTTTAATATGCGCAGGGTCAGGTTCTTTCCCGTCGATTTCCATGGGAATCTGGGTAAGTCCGTAATCCCTGGCGAAATAGGACCATACGGGATGATAGACGAGGAATTTTTTTTCTTTTACCTGTTTGAGTTCGCTTCTGATATATATGTCAAGTGCATCAATATCGCTCATGAAGTCCTGGAAGTTTTTTTTGTAGAGAGTCGAACCGGCCGGGTCAATGGCGATAAATCCCTCCAGAATATTATCGGCCATTATTCTCGCTGTCGCCGGTGAAAGCCATATATGGGGATCGATGCCGCTGTCGTGGCCATGTCCGGTGCGGCCGTGATGATGGCTGCTGATGAGGTTGACGCCGCTGGAGGTATCTGTAACCATCATGCCGCCTCCCGTCGATGTCATGCTTCTCATGAATGCATCCTCAAAAGGGAAGAGGCCTGTTTTGAAAAAGACTCTGGACCTGCTCATTTCGATCATCTGCTGTGATGTCGGCTCGTAGGTGTGGGGGCTCTGACCCGGCGGTATCAGCACGTTGACCTTGAAGCCCGGTCCGCCGATGCGCTGGACAAAATACTGAAGGGGAAGAATGGAAACGGAAACGATATTTCCCTGTTCCTCCTTTTTTTTACAGCCCTGGGCCGCTATCGCCACGATGGCAATGACAAGAATAATAAAGGTAGTTTTTTTCATGGATATGGTTCCTGAACGAATGAATGCCCCGGCAGATTCCCCTCCCGGGGCATTCATCGGTGGATTGCCGCTTAATGTTGTATCCGACCCGTTGTATAGTCGAAAATGTCAGGCTATTCCGGTACTACTGCGAAAGTTACCCGTCGCTGATCTGCCGATTTGGGATCAACGCCCGCTTTCAGTTCCGATGAGCCGACGCCCTTATAGGTCAGTTTCGGCGAGGAGATGCCCTGTCGTCTCAGGGATTCCTGGACCGCTTTTGCCCGGTCAGTAGATATTTTAATGTTTCCCGGTTTGTCCCCTTCAGGATCTTCCGGTCCGCGGGCATCGGTGTGTCCCTTTACCTGGAGCACATATCCTTCGGGCAATTCGCTGATGATTTTTTTCACTACGGGAGCGCTGACTTTAGCCCATTTGTCCCATTTCTGGGCGGGAACCTCCGTTCCTTTATACTGGAAGCCTTCCACGGGTATTTTTTCCAGTTGCTTGTTGGATGCCTTGACCCACAGGGAGTGATCGACCGATGTGACCTGTACGACGGGTTCCTTTTTTTCCGTTGATTTGCAGGAAATACCGAAAACGAGAGAGAGAACAGCCATTGATACGATGATTTTGTTCATGTTTTGCTCCTTTATTTATTTTTACTTACATTATAATATTATAATGTATAAAAAAGCGTCTACAATGTAAAGAGTTTTCTTAAAGCCGGCAGGGCCACGAAGGTCCCGATCGATGATCCTATCGACGAAAGGATGAATACCAGGAATATTTTCGTGACCCGGTTGGTCCACCAGTTCCGGAAACGAAGGGTTTTTTCCTGTATCTCCTCAAAATCCCTGACACGGGGTTTTACGAGAAAAGTCTGTACAATGGCCGTAACGAAGCCGGCACCGATGGTGGGGTTGAGGCTGGTTATGGGTGCGGCGATGAATCCGGTCAGCATAGTCAGCGGATGGGCAAAAGCCAGCAGACATCCCAGGGCGGTCAGGGTTCCGTTGACCGCAATCCAGTAAATTACTACATCCTGGGCCACGTCCTTTCTCCCGCTCATGAATCCCCAGGCGATCAGGGCGATGAAAATGAGGGGGATTATCCAGGGGATTATTTTCCCTGCCGATGACGGCGGCGGGACGATGTTGAGCTCAAGCTTTTTCTCTTCACCGATCCGGTTTTGGAATTCATTGAGCATACCGGGAACATGGCCGGCTCCTACCACTGCCACGGTGAGAGTGCCGAGATTCGCCTGTATTTCCGCGGTCAGGTACTGGTCTCTTTCGTCGATGAGAACCTTTTTGGCCGTGGGCAGCTCGTCCTCGAAGGTCTTGACGATGTTTATGATGGCATCCTGGGTCTTCAGCTCTTCTATGTCTATGTCATCAAAGTCCGAGTCATCGGCCGCAAAGAGGCTGGCGAGAAACCTGATTTTATGCCAGAAAGGGGTCATCCGGTAGGCTCTTTTCAGTGTAGTGCCGATATTCCGGTCTGCCAGGATGAGACGGGCGCCGGTTATTTCGGCCATTTCAATGGCCTTCCTGAACTCCATGCCCGGTTTGCTGCCGGTTTTTTCCGATATTTTTCTCTGATATGAAGCCATTATAAACTGCCCGATGAAAAAAAAGAGCTGTTTCTTCCTGATGATTTCAATTATATCCAGATCTTCATAGAGCTTTTTCTTTGTCATGGCCTTGTGGCGCTGTTCATCGAGCTCAACACATATGGTATCGGGTTGTACTTCCCGTATAGTTTCTTCTACAAGATCAATTGATGACGAGGAGACATGGGCCGTTCCTATGAGATACAGCTTTTTCCCATCGGGAAAGGTGAGGAGGTTTACGTTCTGTTTTTCTTCGGTAATGACGGGCTTCAGATACATATTCATCGGGCAGTTCCATTCCTTGTAATGACGTGAATTATGGACAGTATGGGCTGTTTCGGTTTTTGGCAAGTCAAATTTTATTAATCAGGCAGTGATGGAGTGAATTTTCAGGTCCGCGGTGATGCGGGAAATCACCCTGGCAGTTCGCTGAAGTATTTAATAAGCATGACCTGGTTTCCCTTTTCATTGTACTGAACCCGGTCAAAGGCATTCATGGTCATGGCAATTCCACGGCCATGAGAGAGCATTTCTTCATTAGCGGTGTTTATGGCGTTCTTTAGAAAATGGCTGTGATCGAAACCCGCTCCGTCATCGGTAATGATATAGACAACACGTTGGGTGTCGACTGAATATTCAATGGCGATTTTTTTGCCCGTTGCTCCCGGGGCAAGCTGCCTCCTGGCTATGAATTCGAAATAATGGTCCTCGTTCATGGCCTTTGATTTTTCCTCGAAGGTTATGCCCAGGTTGCCGTGCTCGATGGCGTTGATGATTATTTCCCGCAGGGCGAGGCGGAGATAATTGGCGTCCCTGGCAGGCACATATTTTTTCAGGTTCCTGGTGAGGCGGTGTGTAATATCTTCGGCCGTAATGAGGAGATTTCCTATGACATATTTCTGGCGTTCCGAGTCAAAGTATTTAAGCAGGGAATCGTCCAGTATCCGTGAAGCCTTGCCCAGTATCTCATTTTTGCCCTCAATGTCCAGGTACTCGAGGCGGACCTGCATCTCCTTCGGTTCCGAGATGATTGGTGAAATGAAATGCGTCCTGAACTGGATAGGTTTTTTTGTACGGGAGAATTCATCGAGCTTCTCCAGAACCAGCTGTTTCGTCACGTAATGCTCGGCCTGGTCGCTGTATATGAGGTCAAGGAAATTGCGCGAAGAAACCGTGGCCGGGTCTATCTTGAATTCCGTGAGGATGGCCCTGTTCGAAGTGATGAAGTTCCAGTTCTCATCCAGGGAGAATACTATGTCGCTGGTGCCTTCAACGAGAAGCCGGTACTTACTCTCGGAAATGCTGAGAAGGCGGTGTGCCTCCTCGATCTCGTCCCTGGACCTCATGACGTCTTCCATGTTGCGCTGCTGGGAGGTTATGAGCTCCTGTTGGGCATCATCCTTTTCTTTCTTCATTATATTGATTCTGTCGGCCAGAGCAAGAGACAGAAGTACCATCTCAAAGCCCGAACCGATCTGCAGGCCGTGTTCGGTCAGAAAATTATGGGGGATAATGCCCATGACCCGCAGGGTTGAGAGAATAATTCCCACGAGGAAAGTGGACCAGGCGATGAGGTAGAAACGCGCCGACCGGTTGCCTTTTTTGAGAATGATAACAGCCGTGGGAATGGCGATGAGAATGCAGGCAAGGGGGAGAATCTGGCCAGCAACTATGGTGATGGAATAGCTTATAACCAGGGCAAGCACCGCCAGGACGCCGCTGAGTCCCATAAGAATTTTCAGCAGCTTGTCGGCCACGGGCGTGTAATACGCCGTATCAAGAAAATGCATGGTGAAGAAGGTGGACATGAGGATGCTCATCCCGATGAGGAAGGGATTGGCGTGTATGGCCCACCAGGGGAATTCCGGCCACAGGTATTGAACGGCAAGCCCATTCATGGCCATCTGGAACATACCGAAGAAGAAAATGTACAGCACGTAATAGAGATAGTTCCTGTCCCTGGTGGAGAAGAAAATGAACAGGTTGTATAATATCATGATCAAAATAATGCCGTAGTAGATGCCAAAGGCGAACTGCTCTCTCTGTGTCTTTTTCATGAAGGATGGGGGTGTCCACAGGGTCATGGGGAATATCATCCCGTCGGCCGTTTTAAAGCGCAGATATACGGTCTGCACGGCCCCGGCAGGCATGTGGATGGAGAAAACGAAATTGCGGTGCCTGATAACTCTCCGGGTAAAAGGAAAGTCGCGCCCTGTGGTTTCCTTTTTCAGGAGCTCAAATCCCGTTTTTTTGCCCTTTTCGAGGATATAAAATTCAACATTGTCCAGGAGAGGAAATCCCACCTCCAGAAGCAAATCACGAGCTGCGCCGGCATGATTCTCCATTGAAATACGTGCCCAGTAAACGGATTTAGTGAAACCAAAATTAGGGATCGTCCCCGGTGACGGAACAAACAGCGGGTCATGCGCCTCATCTGCTGCTTCAGCAATGGACAGGGTTCCTTGGGGATCTTCCAGGGTTTCGCAGTGTCTTCCCAGGTCAAGCTTTTCTATTGAGGGTGATATGTTTATAGTCCCGAGAGCGAATAAGGGCATGGGAAGCACCAGGCACAGAAGCATTGCCGCAATGGATATTTTCGGGTTGAATAGGGATATTTTTCCGCTCATGTTTCAAATACTGAATGTATGTATACTAATGTCATCAATAAACAAACAGTTTTAGCAATTAATACAGATAGGGACGGGGAACTCAAGCAATTTTAATGGAAAATCGAATTTAATGAGCAGGGGAGGCGTGGTAGAGATGAAATATTATTCATTTTAATTATATTTGACGAAAAAAAGGTGTAATTCTCAATCGTTTTAATCGTAAATTAATACAGAAAGGAAAATAAGGGAGATTCTGCCATATGTCAATAGTTAAGAAAATCTTACTGCCGGTACTGACTGTTTGTGGTATAGATCTATCAGTCACCGAACATTGCGGGGAAAAAATGGCAGTGAGGCGGCATGTATAATTCCCATCTTCTCTATTCTGTGGCATTGTCCGTTCTGTCTTCTCCTTCCGGTGCGGGACTTTATGATCTCATGGATCGGTCCGTCACGCCGGAATTCCTTTATAACAGCCTCACGGAAAACATCAATCCTGTCACACAGCCTTTTGTAGCAGTGCGGTATTCTCCCGATCCCCTTGTAGCGGCCCGGGAAATTCTCGTGGAGGCCGAAAAGGGAAAAATCGGCGTTACAGGATACTGGGACAGTGATTATCCGTCTCTCCTCCGTGAGATATCCCATCCGCCCGTGGTGCTGTATCATCACGGTGCCCTGGACATGGAGCCCGCCATAGCAGTAGTGGGAACGCGGAAACCCGATCACGTCTCACTGAAAGTAACTGAAAGGATCGTATCGGACCTGGTGTCCTGGGGCTTTTCCATCGTGAGCGGAATGGCCCTGGGCATAGACCGGGCCGCCCATATGAGCGCCCTCACGGGAAAGGGAAGGACCGCGGGGATTCTGGCTAACGGTATTGATATTCTCTATCCCCTGGGAAACCGTGATCTTTACGACAAAATACGGTGCACCGCGGGATCAGTGCTGGTTTCCGAGTATCCCCCGGGAATTCATGCCGGGAAATGGACCTTTGTCCGGCGGAACCGTATCATAAGCGGCCTGTGCCCGGCTACGGTCGTAATCCAGGCCGGGGAACGGAGCGGCGCTCTCATAACGGCCCGTTATGCAGCTGAGCAGAACCGGGAAGTTTTCGCGTGCTCAGGACACAGCTTTGATGAATCCTACGGCGGATGCCACCGGCTCATTCGGAACGGGGCTCATCTTCTGGCGAAAACCGCCGACATTCTCATGGAGCTGCCTCCCGTGACGGAGGTTAACGGTAAAGAAGAAAAGGCCCGCGGGGGGGATATTTCCAGACCGGAACCGTCCCTTCCTTTTACCGGGGCTGATTGCGGGGAAGGGGCATATCCTCCCGATTCACCTGCTCACCGGATACTGAAATACCTGGGAAATGCCGAAGTTGATATTGATACGGTTATCCGGAATATTGGTCTGACCACGGAAAGCATGCATGAATCCCTGGTGCTTCTTGAACTGGAGGGCAGGGTAAGCCGAAAGGGCAATGTTATTTCCAGGTCAGGGGGCGGGAAATAATACCATATCATTGATATATAGACTGTATTTGAATAAGGAAGAAACCATGAAAGTTAAGTATCTTTTCATTGCTATTATCTCAGTATTGATGATTATATCCATAAGCCAGATATTCTCCATTTACCCGTACGCCGAGGATATTCTGCCATCGTATAAATCGGGATATTTCCGTGAGCTGGACAGGAAGTGCGCTGTTATCAGGGACTCTTTTATCAGCATTAAAAGTATGAGTAAACCCGTATACGGCTGGATTTTTCTCGATGATATTAAAACCGCCCAGGCCATATCGGTTAATGTCTATGACAGGGCTGGATTTCATATTCCCCTGCCAGGGGAAAAATCTTCGGTGCCCGGCAATGATATTGTGAAGTTTTTATCGGAAAACGGTTCGGATCTGTCTTCACGCGTTCATAATGGGAAATATTATACAATTATGGCAGTCAAATATGAAAAAAAATGTTATTATTGTCATGATCATGGCAAAAACACGGAAATTGCCGGTGTGATGACTTTTGAGCAGGATTTTGATGCCCATATCTATTATTCTCTTGAGAGGATTATCATCTTTCTTGTTATTTCCATTATTTTAGCCGGTGTGCTGTTCCTGCTTGTCCGATGGGAGCCGGTTCGGAATATAAAAGAAATGTTTGACAAATCCTGACAATTTGTAGTGCTGACGTGAACCCCATGCCAAAAGGGGAAGAAGAAACCTGCGAAACGGGACTTTTAATTATGAAAAACAAACCCAGTACGCTGGTGATTGTGGAATCACCATCGAAAGCGAAAACGATCAATAAATACCTGGGAAAGGATTACATCATTCTGTCCTCGGTGGGCCATATCATCGACCTCCCCAAATCCCGCATTGCAATTGATGTGGAAAACAATTTCAAACCTGAATATATCACCATTCGCGGGAAGGCGAAGATACTGAATGAGTTGAAGAAACAGGCTTCCAATGTATCACTGGTCCTTCTGGCCACTGACCCTGACCGCGAAGGCGAGGCTATATCGTGGCATCTCTCCAATGCCCTTTCACCGAAAAATGACAATATCAAGAGAATCGAGTTCAATGAGATAACTGAGAGCGCCATAAAGGAAGCTATCAAGCATCCCCGTGAAATCGACATAGACATGGTGAATGCCCAGCAGACAAGAAGGATACTGGACCGCATCGTGGGATATAATATAAGCCCCGTGCTCTGGAAAAAGGTCAAACGGGGCCTTTCCGCGGGAAGGGTCCAGTCCGTGGCGCTCAAGGTCATCTGTGACCGTGAAAATGAAATCGATGGTTTCATCCCCGCCGAATACTGGACACTGGATATTTCCTGTAAATTTAAAAACAAAAAATTTCTCGCCTCGCTATTTGGCTATCAGGACGAAAAATTTGAAGCGAAAAACAGTGAGGAGATGGATAGTGTTCTGGAAAAAATCCGGGACCGTGAATTGACCGTAAAGGACCGGAAGGTAAAGGAAAGAAGAAGAAAGCCCCAGGCCCCCTATATAACGTCGAAGCTGCAGCAGGACGCGGCAAACAGGCTCGGTTTCACCTCACAGAAGACCATGATGATAGCCCAGCAGCTCTACCAGGGCGTGGAAGTGACCGGTGAAGGCCCCGTCGGTCTTATTACCTACATGAGAACTGATTCCACAAGGATATCGGAAATCGCCCTGAAGGCCGTGCGTGAATACATCGAAAATAATTTTGAGGAGGGGTCGCTTCCCCCGTCTCCCAATTATTATAAAAACAAGAAGGGAGCCCAGGATGCTCACGAGGCAATACGTCCCACCGATGTAAACCGAACACCCCAGTCCCTGAAAAACGACCTGAGCAAAGATCAGTATAAACTGTATGACCTCATCTGGAAGCGTTTTGTTGCCTCACAGATGACTCCCGAGGTTTCAGAAGTCATTACCGTTATTCTTGAAGCCGACAAGTATCTCTTCCGGGCCACGGGGAGTACCACTCTTTTTCGGGGATTCTCAGTCGTCGAGAAGGATGATAAAAGCGAAAAAAACCAGCTCCCGGAACTGAATCCCGGCGACAAGGTGGATATACTTGAATACCTGCCGGAACAGCATTTTACAACACCGCCCCCGCGTTTCAATGATGCGTCGCTGGTGAAGTTTCTCGAAGAATCGGGAGTAGGACGTCCCTCGACGTATGCCCCGACCATTGACACGCTGCTGAAAAGATACTATGTTACACGTTCGGGGCGACAGCTTGTACCCACGGTCCTGGGCAAGCTGGTGAACAATATCATGAGCGAGCACTTCCCTGAATTTGTCGCCGTTGACTTTACCGCCGGTCTGGAGGAAAAACTGGACCTGATTGAAGAATCGAAGGCAAGCTGGGTTCAAATGCTGAGCGAATTTTACCAGCCCTTTATCGAGACGGTCAATCAGGCTGATATCAACATTGTTGATATGAAGGGCATCCTTAATGAAGAGACGGACATGGTTTGTGAACTGTGCGGCAGCAAAATGATGAAAAAGCTCGGTAAGTTCGGATTCTTTCTCGCCTGCTCCGGCTTCCCGCAGTGCAGAAATGCCAAACCTCTGCCCCTGGGCAAGTGCCCGCACTGCGGTGACGGCGATGTGGTAAAACGATCATCGAAAAAGGGCAAGGGGGCCTTTTATTCATGCACCAGGTATCCCGAATGTGAATTTTTGACTAGGGAAAGTCCTTCTGAACATAAATGTCCCCAGTGCGGCAGCATTCTTTTCGAAAAAAGACTGAAAGGGAAGGGCGAAGAACTCCATTGTCTCAATAAAACCTGTCATTACCGGGTGGAACTTCTCGATGAAGAGGTTGCGAGAAATAATACAAATAATACGGACTGAGATTTTTTATGCTCAATGAGATTGATCAATTCATGTCCTATCTTCAATATGAGCGAAACGTCTCGGAAAAAACCATCGAGGCATACAATCGCGATCTGATCGGATTGTATAAATTTTTATGCGGTGATTATGAGCGTCATGCGACCTGGCAGTACGAGGTGCAGGTAACGGTTCATGATGAGGATATTCTCATCGAGACAATCAGTAAGGATGATTTGACCAGCTACCTGGAATTTATTTTTGACAGCGGATTGAAGCGTTCCAGTATTGAAAGAAAGATTGCCGCAATAAAAACCTTCTTTAAATTTCTTTATAACCGTGATATAATCGCCAGGAATCCCGCCGGAAGAATTATTTATCCAAAAAAGGGGAAGCGGCTTCCCCGCTTCCTGCATCTGAAAGAAGTCAATAACATTCTCGATTATCAGGATGTAACCTTTATTGATTTCAGGGACAGGGCGCTGCTGGAAACCTTTTATTCCACCGGTTCGCGGGTCGCTGAACTGGCCGCGGCCCGAATCGCCGATATCGATATGGCGTCAGGCCGGCTCAAGGTTTACGGCAAGGGGAGGGAGGAGCGATTCGTTTTCATCACGGAAGAAACACTGCAGACCATTGATAGATATTTAAAGGAAAGAATCAAAAAATTCCGGATCCTCTCGGAGCCCCTTTTTGTCAATAACCGGGGAGGAGGGATTACGGAGAGAGGGATTTTCGGCATTGTCGTCAAAAGGGCCCGAGCCGCCGGGATGCTGGAGCGTGTTACACCCCACACCTACCGGCACAGCTTTGCCACGGAAATGCTCAACCAGGGCGCTGATTTGCGGGCGGTACAGGAGATGCTGGGGCATCGAAGCCTTTCCTCGACACAGGTATACACGCATACAACGAAAGAACGGCTGAAAAGGGTATATGATCGAACCCATCCCCACGCCCTGCTGAATAAAAATAAAAAGAAAAGTGACTAGCTGTATGGGAAGTCCGGCTTTATCAAAGGGAAAGGTGCAATTTGGATAAAAAGACTATTTCAGGGAGAAAACCGTCGCTGCTTGTATCGCTCATTCCCGTCATTTTTCTCATCGCAACGCTGACAACAACGGTTATAATATTCGGTGATAAAGCCACCTCGGGGCCTGTTCAGTCCGTACTGATGCTTGCCGCGGCTTTCGCTGCCGTATTCGCCCTGACTCACGGTATCAAATGGCATGACCTGGAGGAACACGTACTGGGGACCATGGCCGATGTCATGCAGCCTATTCTCATTCTCCTGCTCATTGGGGCTCTTATCGGCGTCTGGATTCTTTCCGGTATTGTTCCTGCCATAATAGTCTGGGGTTTGAAGCTGCTCAGTCCCTCCATTTTTCTTTTTACGGCCTGTATCATATCCTCGGTTGTCTCCATGGCAACAGGCAGCTCCTGGTCAACAGCCGGGACTATTGGTGTGGCCCTTATCGGTATCGGTCAGGCTATGGATATAAACATGGGTATGACGGCCGGCGCAGTTGTTTCCGGAGCTTATTTCGGGGATAAGCTTTCTCCTTTTTCCGAGACCACAAATCTGGCGGCTTCCATGGCGGCGACACCGCTCTTTGTCCATATCCGCCATATGATCTGGACCACGACCCCGGCACTTATTATTGCACTGATTTTGTACCTTGTACTGGGTTTTACCCAGTCTCATGATTCCTATACACCGGAAAAAATAAAAATAATCACCGATATTATTAATTCAAAATTTGATACTTCAGTTTACATGCTGCTTCCGCCCGTTATAACAATCGGTATAATGGTGAAACGATTTCCCGCAATACCATCAATTATTATCGGCATAGCCCTGGGGATTATTTTCGCCCTTGTATTTCAGCCGCAGGTTGTATCAGAGATGGCTGGAAAATCAGATCTTCCCCTCGGCATGGCTTCCCTGAAGACCTGTCTCGATACGGCAGCCACGGGTTTCAGGTCTTCCACCGGGATGGAAATTGTGGATAATCTTCTCAATAAGGGCGGCATGGCCGCCATGCTCAATACAATATGGCTCATTCTTTCGGCAATGTTTTTCGCCGGAGTCATGGATGGCAGCGGCATGATGGGGAGTATCGCCGATGGCATACTTAAAGGTATCAGGGGATCGGGAAACCTGGTGGCCGCCACTCTGGGCACAGCCGTTCTCGTCAACATTCTTGCGGCGGAACAATACCTTTCCATCGTTATCACGGGAAGGATGTACAAGGAGGCTTATGATAAACAGGGCCTTCACCGGAAGAACCTGTCGCGCGCCCTGGAGGATGCCGGCACACTCACTTCTCCCCTGGTTCCCTGGAATACCTGCGGCGCCTTCATGGCCACTACTCTGGGCGTGGCCACCTACCTGTATCTTCCTTTCGCCTTTCTCAATATAATTACCCCCATAGTTTCCCTCATCTATGCATACACGGGATTTACTATTGAGCAGGTGAGCAAATCAGACGATTGATACCATCCCCGGTTTTGTTAAAAATTCAGATACTGTAACTTTCAACAATATTTATTATCAGAGTAAAGTACCGGTATTCCGGGATAATAATGTGTGCTGTATGATAAAGCATGTATTAAATAATTTCTATTTTTCGGGAAAATGAATATATTGATTGTGAGGTGTTGATATGAAAAAAATATTACAAAAAATTATCCAGACTGAAGACACACCGATTCTTACTGTGGCGCGCCTTACCCTGGGCATGATTATAATCCCTCACGGTGCCCAAAAACTACTGGGCCTTTTCGGCGGATATGGTTTTAACGGTACGATGGGTTACTTTACCGGGTTGGGCGTGCCCGTCATAGCCGCCTTTCTGATTATCATGGCCGAATCCCTGGGCTCCCTGGCTCTAATACTGGGATTTATCGGCAGGTTCATGGCCATGAGTATCACTATGGTGATGACAGGAGCCATGTTAATGGTGCACCTGCCCAATGGATTTTTCATGAACTGGGGAGGGCAGCAGCAGGGGGAAGGCTTTGAGTTTCATCTGCTGGCTATTGGTCTCGGTATCGCAGTCATGATAGGCGGCAGCGGCCGTTATTCTCTGGACAGGATGCTGAAAAAATGGTTTCCATGACAGTAGCCCGGAACTGATGAGTGTGCTTACTTTAGTTATAATTTAAGCTTTTTTCAATGATGCCACCGCCCAGGACGTCACCGTCATTATTATAAAAAACGGCGGCCTGTCCCGGGGATATTCCCTTTTGTTTTTCGCCGAAGGCCACCTTGACGAAATTTTCACTCTGAGTCAGATGAGCAGGGACTGGCTGCTGCGTTGAGCGCGTCTTAACCAGGACATCAATGTCGTCCAGGCTTGTTGCTTTCATGTAATTCATATCGGTTGCCACAAGGCCGGTTGTTTCCAGTTCTTCGCTGAAACCCGCCGTGATGGTGTTATCAGCGGCATTAATCCTGACAACATAGAGGGGGTGGGGAGCTGCAATACCCAGGCCGCGACGCTGACCTATGGTATAGTTGTGAATGCCTTTATGTTTGCCAAGAATATTCCCCTCCCTGTCTACGATATTTCCCGGAGGAGGCTCTGTCCCCATCATTTTACCGATGAATCCGGAATAGTTATTGTCGGGGATGAAACATATTTCCTGGCTTTCCAGGCCGTGGGCAATGGAGAGGTTGCGCTTGAGTGCCATATCGCGGACCTCGCTTTTAAGGAAATCGCCCAGGGGGAAGAGGACGTGGCTCAGTGTGTACTGTGAAAGCCGGTATAGAAAATAAGACTGGTCTTTCACCGGGTCCTTGCCCCGTGAGATGAAATATCTTCCCTCTTCGGACATCTTTATCTGAGAGTAATGGCCCGTGGCTATTTTTTCACATCCCAGGGTCAGAGCATACTCCAGGAGGTTTTTGAATTTAATAAGGGGATTGCAGTGGGTGCAGGGATTGGGAGTCCTGCCGTTCATGTACTCCCGGCAGAAGGGATCAATGATCAGGTGATAAAAATCATCGCTTATTTCTTTAACAAAATGGGGAAAATCAAACTGTTTCGCGATTGCACGGGAATCCTCAATGCTTTTCTCTGAAAAAAAAGGATTATTTTTATCGGCGGGAATTCCTGTTTTAAAGTTTGCCGTTATGCCGATGATTTCATGGCCCATTTCCCGGAGCAGAATGGCGGTGATGGTTGAATCTATACCCCCGCTCATGGCGACTGCGATTTTCATGACGTGGCTCCTCAATCGTATTTATTGACATGGAAAATACCTGTTGAAATATGTCCACAGAAATTTGTCACCTAATCGCGGGAAAGGTCTTCGTGGAGAAATCCCTGGTATGTTCCCCGTCGGGAAAATTCATCGAGAATCGATTTCTGGACAGTACCCTTATGCAGCCCCCACAGCGGAGCCACAAGGGATTCTTCATTTCTGTCGCCGGCCAGGCGGTGGATGAGGATGTCGGGCCGCAGCCGTTCCATAAAATCACATAGCGTAGATGCATATTCTTTGATGGTGAGCATGGGGACTTCTCCCCGGTTATACAGAATCTCCAATGCTGAGCCTTTGATCACATGGAGATGGTGAATTTTTATTCCACGCACGGGAAGCGATGACACCTCCCGGGCTGTTTCCATCATATCATCCCAGGATTCACCGGGAATGCCCAGGATAATATGCGCGCAGACAGGAATATCACTCCCTGCTGCTCTCGTGATGGCATCTCTGGTTGTTTTATGGTCATGCCCCCTGTTGAGAAGGCTAAGACTCCTGTTGTGCATGGTCTGCATGCCGATTTCCACCCATAGTTCGAACTGCGGCTTCCGATACGACGCTATGAGTTCTATGACCTGGTCATCGAGAACATCGGGCCTGGTACCTATCATGAGGCCCGTAACTCCCGGGAAGGCGATTGCCGTATCATATAATTTTCTGAGTGTGGCGGTTTCCGCATAGGTGTTGGTAAAAGCCTGGAAATAGGCAAGATACCTGGTATCGCTGTCGGAGCGTCTGAAGTTGTCCTTCGCGAAGGTCATCTGGCGTTCGATATCGGTAGTTCCACAGGTTGTGGGTGAGGCGGATCCGTCGTCGGAGCAGAAAATACATCCTTCGCTGCTCAGAGTGCCGTCCCGGTTGGGGCAGGAGAGCCCGGCATTTATGGGGAGTTTAAGTATTCTGCACTTGTATTTATTCCACAGGTAATCGCCGAAAAAATTATAGGGTTTTCCGGACCAGGAACCGGGATTAAAGGTCTTTGATTTTGTTTTCACTGGCGAAAAACGAGTTTTTCAGATATTGCTGATTCTGGTATTTCCCGGGATTCAGATGAACACTGGATATTCTTTTTGCGTCGTGGATATTCAGGTTTTTATCAATGTGAACGATATATATACCTTTATAAAAGTTAATCTTTTTCGTGTATCTTTTCCACTTCGTTTTATATTTTTTATTCTTTTTGGAATAATATTTTACTTTCTTGTGACCGACTCCATGGGCATTGATGAAGGAATTCATGAGACGGTTCATGGTTTTCTCGTCGGGCTCAAGGGCCTTGTATACGGCATCCCGGAGGCTCTGGTTGTCATCAATGGCCAGGATTATCGGAGTCCATCGCGGCGCCCGGTGTACAGGTACCGACACCGACGCAGGAGTCTCCTCAAGCCGGGCTTCATAATCTTCCCGAAAAGCCCTTCGTCTTCCCAGGTAAGCTGAATATTTTTCCTGGTAGGCGGAATAGATAGGGGCATAGCTTATGCATCTTCTGGCATTTCGAAAATATTTTCTCGCAGTCTTTCTGCGTTTTTTATTACTGTTGACCAGTCCCCTGTTGAAATTATATTCAGCATTCTGTATGCGCTTTCGTATGGTGCTGAAATAGGCGATGTAGCTGCTGAATGGGCTGTTCCTGAATTTATTTTCCATAGTTGTGATGGTATTGACGACGTTACGTGTCTCGCCTTTTTTAGTGTAATATACAGCTATGCGGGACAGCTTCAGCAGTTCCACTCTGCTGTCGGTTTTCCCCTCTTTCTTTTTAGGTTCCCTGCCGGAAATATCCACGGCGAAGACGTCTTCGATGGTTTCAAGAAGCATTTCGTACTGGGCTTTTATGAGTATATCCTGATGTGCGGGATCCGCCAATTTTATTTCTTCCTTGGGATTGGAGATAAAACCTGACTCGTAAATGATGGATACGGGAAAATCGACAAAGTAACTGAAGCGGTCATCGCCGACGGCTCCGAAATCCCAGCTGTTGGGAGTAAGGCCTTCTTCCTCAAGTCGATGCTTCAGTTTTACCGCATATTGCCGGGAAAAACCGCTGGAATCCAGCGGATTATACAGCGTGAGAAATCCCGAGTAGGTATCCTCAACGTACCGCAAAATTTTGCGGCCGCGGCCGTCAAGGGTGATATGGATGCCCGGTATGTTGGATTTGCCGCTGGCCTTATAGCTCATGGATACGTTGTTGAGATGTTCCGACAGTATGATAAAGGCATTGGATTCCTTTGCCATGGCAACTGACGTGGAGAAGGGAATATTGTTGTAGACTTCACTGTCTTCTTCCAGCACTTTCATGTAATCGGTAGTGCTTTTTATGGTGACGTGCGGATTGTCCTTGAGGAGTTTGTATAATTTTCTTGAGAGCTGGATGGAGTAATACTCTTCCGGCCTGCCTGTACAGCTCAGGCGATGCGTTATTTTGCCTCCCTGCCATTCTCCGTTTGAGAGCTTCCCGTGGGCCGGGTCGAAGAAAATGACCAGTTGTTTTTTCTCTTTCAGGTTCTCATATAGATTGCCGTAAATAGAATCAATCCGGTTCACTATATCAAGTATTTCGCGTGTTTCCTGGACGCGCTTTTCAGCTTTCATGATGGATCGAATGGATTGCGGTTGTTCGATGCTGATGTTTTCTTCGGCATATAATACCGGATGCATAATAAGTAACGAAGTCAAGAGTAGAAGTGAGAAGAGGGCAGATACTTTTCCGGTCATTTTATTATCACATTCAATAAATTTAAATTATTGCCATAGAGAACCAATCAGCGTAACAGATGTTTATAATAAAAATATCGATTATTATCAAGAAAATATTTGCAATTTTATTGAATTAATTGAAAATAAATCCATATAATAAGAATTTATGGGTTATTGTTGTACATACTGGTGAATCGTCATTAAAAGACGGAGAGGATTATGAAAAAAGAATATATTAAATATGAGAAACTGTCACTGGAAATCAAAAAAGACATCGAAAGGCTCCATAATGAAAAGCTGAAGCACAACAGCTCCCTCTCCATTGAAGATTCCATGATTGACTGGTTCACGGACAATTTTGACAAATGGCTTAATGAGCATTATGCCGGCAGTGATGATGCCGGTAATAAGCGTCGTCATTTCAGGCTTGATATTGAAATCCCCATAACAATTATTGATACCCTTATTGAAAGTGCCGGCGATGATGAAGATGCCCTGACCCTGGTTGGGAATGTCATAAATATCAGTCGCGGCGGACTTTATTTCAAATATAACCGCGCAATTGAAGTTTCTTCCATTATAAAAGTCATGATTGATCTAAGCCGCGTTGATAAAGACCTGGAGGATGTGGAGGCTCTGGCGATGGTTGTCCGCTGCGATAACCTTGAAGATGAGTACGGTATCGGCATTATGTTCAGCAGTATCTACGACTCCGACAAGGAAAATCTGGAAACGTTTATTTTTAAAAGCCTGGCTTATTATATCTATACAAACAGGTGAAACGGCTGACGAGGTTTTTCTCTCAAGATGCAGCCGGTGAGCGGACTTTATTGTCCGTGAAGAGTATTGTGTGCAGCTCTTATTCCCTCGGTTTTGATATGGTATTTACATGTCTTTGCAGATTGTCACGTTCGATATCATAAAAGAAAACATAATTGTTCTGGCACCGGATGTCCTTCTTGATGAGCATGCCGTAGGTATTGACGATATTGATTATTTCCGCCGTTGATTTCTGATCAACAATTCTGTTTTCCGATATGAGATATTTTCGAAGTGTGGATATGGCCCTTTTCCTTGCCTTTTCCTGGACAGCGTCTATATCGGACTCACATTCTTCCACGGGAGCCAGAATGATTATCCGGAATGTGCGGTCAGAAATAAATCCCTCCTTCATATACCTTTTTTCAAATTCTTCGGGGCTGATATTCTCAATGCTGCATGATGTGTTTTTATTCTCTGCATTTTCCTTCACCTTCTTCCCGGAGCATGACAGGCCGGGTATGAGAAGTACTGATGATAAAAAGAATAAAAGGAGTCCGTTGATTTTTTTGTTCATTGAGTGCCCCCTGAAAATATGATATGTATCATCCGGTTTGCGACTATTTACATTCGAAAGAATCAATGTCACGCCTCAGGCCCGATTTTCTGATGCGGTATACGAGGACAACGGAATTGTCTTCCCTGTAGTATTCCTCGGCTATATATCCGTATCGGATATATTTGCGGACCGTGGCCTCGATTTTTTTTCGTGCGGGAGCCGGGTTTATCGCCGCCTGCTTTTCTTCCGGTTTATCCGCGTGAATATTTTTTACGCAGATATATTCCGTCAGATCGCTTATGGCCGTTTCCGGACATCCCACCTTTGCCTTGAGGAAGGCACTCTCCCTTTGTTCAACCAGCCCGCCTGAATTCTTGTCGGGCGATTCGGTGATGACTGTCTGAAAACAGTCATCATTGATGAATCCCCTGTGGGTAAAATTATTCATCGATTCATCATTGATTGGCGACGATGAGCAGGAGATCAATACAACTCCCGCCCATACGGCCGCCTGTGTCAGAATTGTAATTCTTTTTCTCATTGTTTTCCCTTCAGCAGATTGATGATATTCTGAATCTGGTCAGCTTTGGGATGATTAGGCTGCATCGCGAGAAGTTTTTCAAAGTGAAAAATGGCTTTCTGATTATCCTTCAATTGCCGGTAATATATCATTCCCATCTCCTCATGGGCTTCGAACAGGTTTTTATTGAGCTGTACTGATTTCTCCAGGGATTTTACGGCTTCCTGGTAATTCCCCTTGTCTCTGTAAGAAAGACCGAGGAAAAAGTGTGACTTGGAATCCGTGGGCTGTATGCCCAGGCATGTTTTATATTCCTCTATGGCATCTTCATACATCTTTGATTCACGGTACGCGTTGGCCAGATTGAAATGAGCCTCGAAGGAACGGGGATTGTTCGATGTCGCGTTTCGGTACTGTTCAATGGCCTTGTCAAAGAGCTTGTTTTTCGCATACAGCTCCCCCAGGTTGATGTATGCCATGGTGTAAGAGGGATTGATTGATATGGCCTTGGAATAATTCTGTATGGCGCTGTCATCATTGCCAAGGGCCTCGTAGGCTTTTCCGATCTGGTAATATGAGGCGTAATCATTGGGTTTTATCTCGGCCGAGCGGTTGAAGAGGGCGATCGCCTCGTTGTATTCCTTCTTGGCGTGAAGGATAAGCCCGCTGTTGAAAACGGCCTGGTAGTACTGGGGGTCCAGGTTGAGGGTTTTATTGTAAAATTGCTGGGCGTTGTTGTAGGATTTCATTTCATGATACGTCTCAGCCAGCTTGAAGTTCGTGTCAGGATTGTCGGGGCGCAGCTCCAGGTCCTTGGTGAAGTACTGTAAGGCGGCAGGATAATTTTTTGCCTCCAGGTAGATATTACCCAGGTTGAAATAAGCCCTGTCCATCTTCGGGTCCTGTTCAATGGCTTTTTTATTGTCCTTGATGGCGCTGGTGTTATTCTTAACCGCCATATAGGAGAGACCCCGTGAATAATATGCTTTCGGAAAATCGGGCTGGTTGTAGATGGCCTGCGTGAATGATTTAATCGCGGGATCGTATTTTTTTTCCATGTAATAAATAAGACCCAGGCGGTAGTGTGACTCGGCGTTTTTGGGATTGGCAAGAAGAGAATCATGGAAAGATTTTTTTGCGTCATCATACATCTTGTTATGCTGATAAATTCGTCCCAGCCAGTGGTGTGAATAATCATCGTTTTTATCGATATCTACGGCCTTCCGGTAGGCCTTGACCGCGTCATCAAATTTTTTTTCTTCCCGCAGTTTGTCGCCCAGTTCCCGCCATTTGATGGCCGAATCTTTGACATCATTTCCTTTGTGGAGCGGTTTCTTCGATGTATCGGAGAGATCCGACGATTGATCCGACATGGCCTGTTTGTCGAGGGTGTCGTCGGAAGTAGTATCTGAAACATTCGTGCGGTCCGTGGATGTATCGGTCCCGCCTTTGCCCGAATCGATTACCGCTACAGCACGGTCTTTTTTGAGTTTGGACAGGGCATCGGCATATTTTCTCTTCAGCTCCTTGTCTCTGCTGTTGTATTGCAGGGCAGCACGGTAATATTTTGCCGCATTTTCGTAATCGTTATCTTTGGCATAAATGTCGCCGATGCGTTCCGCCGCACCAGCATCAGTCTCATTTATACTGAAGGCTTTTTTGAAAGCATCCAGGGCATCGTCTGTTTTTCCCTGTCTCAGGAGAGACTCTCCCTTGCCGCGGTAGAATTTGGATTTCGAGGGATCGAGAGCGATAGCTTTATCGTAATTATCAATGGCTTTACCGTATTTTTTAACCTGATGATAGAGAATGCCGAGGTTATAAAAATTTTCTGCTTCCCGGGGATTAGCCTTGATTCCCTTTTCCATGGTGGAAATGGCGCCTTTCATGTCACCTTTGCGCAGTTGATGCTGGGCAATGTTCCAGTAACTGTCGGGATCGGCAGGGTCTATTTTTTGAGCCTGTTTATATTCTTTCAGAGCCTTTGTATGTTCGAGCTGTTTATCGTAAACATTCCCGAGCTTGTTGTATGCCCTGGGATAACGCGGTTTGACCGATTTTGCATATTGAAAAGTTTTAATGGCATTGTCGTAATCGCCCTTGAGGGCATAGGCGTGACCAAGTTCATTGAGTGCGTAATAGTCCCTGGGGTTGAGCTTCAGGGCTTTTTTGAAATAATCTATTGCTTCATCAAAATCTCCGGCATCCTTGTAAAGGATCCCGATTTTTGTCAGGTATTCCGGGTTCGTTGGATCGGTTTTAAGAAGCTGCATGTAGAGCTCAATTTGTTTGTAGCGCTGGTCTTCAACTTCGGGGATACCCTTCGATTTGAAAAGGAAATATCCTCCCGTCAAGAGGAGAAGAAGGAGTATCCCTCCGGCTATAATTTTTTTAGAATCAATATTGTTTAACATAAGTCCTCCCTCTATAATTCATCATCGAGGTAGAGCCCCTCGACTTTTTTCTTGGTTTTTTTCGATTCATTACCGGCCTTTTTATCACTGGCTTTGTGTTCTGCCGTGGTCAGTGCCGCGCCGCCCAGCAGGAGAGCCTCTTCAATGGTTACTTCACTGCCCGGTGGAGGCAAAATAAAATTTGGATCTTTAAGAAGCTGAATGACCCTGCGGATGTTTTCATATTGGGGGTCCTCGGGTGCCACGCGGAGATAGGTTTCCCAACTGCGTATTGTATTTTCCTTGTCACGGACAATCATGAGATAGGTGAGTCCTATATGATAATGTGAAAATTTCAGTGTGTTGTCCACGTCAAGGGCTTTCTGAAAGTTTTCAATGGCCATGTTACCGAGTTTTTTATAGTAATATATCTGTCCGATACGAAAATAATTTTCCGCTATATCGGGTTTAAGGTCAAGAGCCTTTTTGTAGAGATTCAGTGCTCCATCATAATTTTTTTTACTGAGTAGAATATCGCCCAGATACGAATAGGCCAGGACATTTTCAGGATCTTTTTTCAGGCTCTCCTGGAAAAGGACTTCAGCCATTTCAAACTTTTTCTGATAGAAATATTTTACCGCTTTCTTGTAGGTATCGTCCTTTTTTACTTCTACCTGGGAAAAGGCGGTATGTGAAGGAGCAGTACATAAAATCAGGGCGATAAGAACTATTTGTCCCGCCATTGTATTTTTCATTTGTCTGTCCAGCCTTGCATAGAATTTACATAATATATTCTGAATACGCATTTATCTATTAGACAGAAAAGAAATAAAATTGTTCTGCAAATAATTACGGTTTTATTTAAATGATCTATTGAGGTTGCCTTATGAAGGATTCTTCTGAAAGACAACCATTTCAATTCCGGCTTCTTTTACCATTTCATCGGCCAGCGGATCAACATAGGGTGAATTGAATATGAATTTTGTGATCCCGCTATTGATGAGCATCTTCGTGCAAATGGAGCATGGTTGATGGGTAACATATATGATCCCGTTCCTTATCTGAACACCATGATACGCAGCCTGGATTATGGCATTCTGTTCCGCGTGGAGCCCGCGGCAAAGTTCGTGCCTTTCTCCCGAAGGGACATTGAATTTGGTCCTCAGGCAGGTTTCTGGTGTGCAGTGCGATATACCGCTGGGTGGGCCGTTGTAACCGGTGGTAAGAATTCTCTTATCTTTGACAACAACCGCGCCCACGTTGCGGCGTATGCAGGTGGAGCGAGTTGCCACATCTTCGGCGATTTTCATAAAATAATCATCCCATGAAGGGCGGTTTCTCATTGCGATACCTCAGCATAAATTCGATTTTAACTGATGCAGGCACGGAGAGATTGAGTGAATACCGGCTTCCAGCGTTATTTCGGAGCTTCCGGGCGTCATTCCATCTTTCAATTTTCTGCTGTCAGATTTAAGAATATAAACGTCTTGATACGTTTGTTTTTCATTCTCAGTGTTGATGGAAAAACGAAGGGAGATATCGTCATACTTCATTGCGGATGAATGATATTTGCCGTCTGATTCTCTATGATAAAAAAAAGCCGGGGTTATCATAATAAATATCGCGTCAATAACCGGTACCGGGCGCGACACTTTTCGTGTTCCGGCTTCAGTTGCTGATTGTACGCCGGAACGTATTTGTTTCAGTGTTTTCTCTGAAAAAGTTTCCTTGTCTCCCATGGATCAATTACAATGATCTTTCAAGCTGCTCAATTCCTGTTTTTATGAGATCATATTCTCTGGTGTTGACCGGAAAAGTCACCAGGTATTTTTTGAAATAGTTCAGCTGATCGATTTTCCATCTGTTTAATTCTTTTTTATTGTGGATCATGGCCCATCTCCTTTAATTTGCAAGTCTTTTATTAATAATGGGAGCTGTGTATACTGTATTATATTATCGGCTGAAAATTTGTTTTTATTTAGTGGATTGTTGTTAAAACCGGGAATAACCTGCAGATAAAAAAAAAGGGCATCCTTTCGGACACCCTTTTTTATATAGTGAAATGGTCAATTAGTCAACAAGTTCAAAAAGACCAGCTGCGCCCATTCCGCCACCAATACACATGGACTCGATACCATACTTCTTACCAAGTCTCTTCATGTTGGCAATGAGAGTAGCAGCAAGTTTTGCGCCGGTGCATCCCAGAGGGTGACCGAGAGCAATAGCTCCACCATTGACGTTAATGATTCTTTCTTTGCTGTCGGACAGGAAGTATTTTTTGTCTCCAATGCCGATTTCCTGTGCGCAATAAAGTGCCTGTGATGCAAAAGCTTCGTTCAGCTCGAAGATGCCGTTTTTAATCATATCATTGATGTCCAAACCGGCCATTTTCAGAAGCTTGGGAATGGCATATTTCGGACCAACACCCATTTCGTCAGCTTTACATCCGGCAACTGCGTAGAGTTTGAATTTGGCCACGGGTTTAACACCGTATTTTTTCAGGCCGTCTTCGCTCATAAGCAGGGTCGCGGCTGCGCCGTCAGTGGTCTGTGAGCTGTTGCCAGCTGTTACAGTTCCGCTGTTAGGAATTGTCGGGTTGGCAGTAGAAAAAGCGCCTCTCAGTTTGCCAAGTCCTTCAACTGTTGTTTCGGCTCTTACACCGTCATCAAAATTCTGCATGAAGGTTTCTTTTTTTACAGAACCGTCTTTCTGCGTCACATACTTGACCGCAGGTGTTTCAACGATCTCTGTAAAATAGCCGTTTTTCTGAGCTTCGGCAGCTTTCATGTTTGAATGAAACGCGAATTCATCCTGCATTTCACGGGTGATATTGTAACGACGGGCAACGTTTTCCGCCGTGATACCCATTGAAATATAAACATCGGGGTTTTCCTTTGCCCACTCGGGGTGAGGACGGGGCATGTTGCCGCCCATAGGTACTATGGACATGGACTCACAGCCTGCTCCGATGCAAACATCTGCCATTCCCGTCATGATCCGCATTGCTGAAAGAGCTATGGCTTCCAGACCGGAAGAGCAAAAACGGTTTACTATTGCTCCTGTTGTTTCGTCGGGGAATCCCGCCATCTGGGCGGCGATCCGACCGAGGTTGAGCCCCTGTTCGGCCTCGGGGAATGCGCATCCGAGCATGATGTCTTCAACAGCGGCTTTTTCAACTTTGGCGCGAACCATAAGCTGCTGCAGCGCGTGAACTATTAAAGACTCAGGCCTGGTCTGTGCAAGAGCACCCTTGTTACGTCGACAACCGGGGGTTCTTACTGATTCAACAATATATACGTCTCTCATTGATATTCCTCCTGAAATCGTTATTAAAGATAAGTTATATCATCAACGGCTTTCCTGTCGCCAGGATATGTGCTGCCATTTTCTGAGTATTTTCCGTCTTCCACAGCTCAACGAAGGCTTCTCTTTCGAGTTTCAGCATGTAATCTTCCGATACATAGCTGCCGGGCTGTGCCTCACCACCTGAAACAACGTATGCGATTTTTTTCGCAATCGTCATCATATGGGGGGTGATATATCCGCCGCTCTTCATGTTAAGCATTTCTGCGTCGACCATACCCTGGGCCGCACCACCCATAACTCTGATGGGAGTTTTTGCCGGAGGAACGTATCCATCTTCAACCATTCTGAGAACTTCCTTCTTGGCTTCGCCGATGAGGTAGTCCTTGTTCATGATGATTCTGTCTTTGGGGCCCAGGAAGCCGTTATTGCGGGCTTCCATGGCTGACATTGAAACCTTTGCCATGGCTATGCTCTGGAAGCAGGGCAGGAAGAAGTCCGCCATATCCGTGATGGTTACGCATCCCGGTTTGCTTTCAGTCATTTTACGCCACAGGTTTGTACATCCGCCGCCTGCGGGAAGGAGACCGGCTCCGATTTCAACGAGACCCATGAAGAGTTCAACATGGGCAACGATTTTGTCCGCTGCCAGACATGTTTCGGCACCGCCACCCAGTGTCATGCCGTAAGGAGCGGCAACTACCGGGAACGGAGCATATTTCTGACCAAAGATGGCTTTGTGAACATTGGCGATAAATGCGTCAATTTCAGCGAATTTTCCAGCCTTGGCAAGTTCACCCATATAGCCCAGGTCGCCGCCGGCTGAGAAAGCACCGGGCATACCAGGAGCCTGGTTGCCTATGACAAGACCAATACCTTCTTTAGAGACGATTTCACCGACTTCGGGAATAAAATCAACGATGCCGCCGTTGATGGCATTCATCTTGGTGGTGAATTCCATACAGAATACGCCGTCGCCAAGGTCGAGGAGTGAAACTGAAGGAGTTGATTTAACAACCTTGCCTGCTTCCTTCAGGGTTGAAAGGAAAATCATGTTTTCGCTCAGTATAACATCTTTATACTGTGAAGAAGCGAAATCAAAATACTGACGTTTGCCGTTTTGTACTCTGTAGAAGGTTTTTGCTCCGGAAGCAAGCATCTTTTCAACGTTTGCCGGAACAGCAATTTTATCGGCTTTCATTCTTTTAACAGATTCTTCAACACCGATGTTGTCCCACATTTCGAAGGGACCTACTTCCCAGGCATATCCCCATTTCATCGCGTTGTCAATCTCAACGATGGTGTCGGCGATTTCAGGAATACGGTTTGCGGCATAGCATGATGAGCTGGAGATGAGTTTCCATGCGAATTGAGCCTGAGGGCTGTCTCCGGCAAGAACAGCTTTTTGTTTTTCTGCCAGAGTTTTTTTAGTTTTAGCCTCTGCAACGTTTGCAGGAATGGCTTTCTTGTCAAACTCTGCCTGTTCGCCCGTTTTAGGGTTGAGCACGAGTTTGGATTTTTTCCATGTCTTGGGATCCATCACTGATTTGTAGAATCCGCCGACGTCTTTAGTTTTGTTCCCGAACATTTTCTTTGCGATCATATCGTTGATGAACTGGGGAACTTTATACAGATCCCGTCTTTCATCATTTTTCAGCAGTTCGTATGAGTTTTCGCAGAGGTGGTGAATCGTGTCAAGACCGACCATGTCGGCAAGAGCGAAAACACCTGTTTTAGGAAGTCCGAAAGCAGGTCCGAACATCGCATCAACCTCAGGAACTGTTACATCGGAATCTTTAATGAGATTCCATGCTTCAGCAATGAGTTGAACGCCGATTCGGTTTCCGATGAAGTTCGGGGTATCTTTGCCCCATACAATCCCTTTACCAAGGACTTTTTCTCCCCATTTGGAGATGAATTCACATACATCTTTGTTTGTATCGGGTCCGGCAACGAGCTCGAGGAGCTTCATGTATCGAACGGGATTAAAGAAGTGCATTATGAGAAAGTTTTCTTTGAAGCCTTTGCTTCTTCCTTCCGACATTGCGGCAAGAGGAAGACCTGAGGTGTTTGATGCTACGATTGCGGTAGGTTTGCGAATCTTGTCGATCCTTCCGAAGAGTTCCTGTTTGATCTTCAGGTTTTCAACAACCACTTCAAAGATCAGATCACATTCGGCAAGTTTGTCGAAATCGTCAGTCAGGTTGCCTAACTTGATAAGCTCAAGGTCGGCCTTTTTGTCGAATATAAGACCGGGTTTGGCCTTTTTTACTCCTTCGAGACCCGCGGTGACGATCCGGTTTCTTGCTTTCGGATCATTTTTTTCTTCGTCTTTAAGATCAAATGGAACAATGTCCAAGAGTAAAGTAGGGATCCCAGCACCAGCACAGAGAGCGGCAATACCACCCCCCATGATACCAGAGCCTATAACGGCTACTTTTTCGATCCTTCTTGTCATAAAAACCTCCTATGAAAGTCTTTCTTTGTAGAGAAAGTTGAAGATTGTTTAAGCCATTACCGGTTATGAAGTTGCTTGTCTCTTTTCTCCCCTTTTTTCCCCAAGAAAAGATAAATGGAAAAAGCATGTGTGATGCTTAATGCAATTTATACAAACTCACAGTAACGGCATTAAGTAAGTTCAATTATTAATTGGCAATATAATATGTCAATATTTATAAGCATTTCTGAGAAATTAATTTTAAAAATGGGCGGGTGATCATATATCCGCAGTACGTGCATGGGGGGATATGGAATCTGTAAAATGAGGAAGGAAGGGAAAATTGATATGCTGTAAATATTTTAAGTTGACAATAGCATGTTGGTTGCATATATGGTTTATTCTACACAGATATATGGCGCCGTACCCAAGTGGCTAAGGGAGAGGTCTGCAAAACCTTTATGCAGCGGTTCGAATCCGCTCGGCGCCTCATTTTATCTTTCAATAAATAAATCCGATTTAGAAGACACCCCGTATTTATCGAGTGCCGGTATATTCGATTAAGATATCGGGAAGCAGGTAAAGACCTGCCCAGGTGGTGGAAATGGTAGACACAAGGGACTTAAAATCCCTTGGACCTTGCGTCCGTGCGGGTTCAAGTCCCGCCCTGGGCACATAAAAAAGGCGAGGATATAAACCCCGCCTTTTTTTATCTATTTTTATCTATAATGAGTAAGATGTACAAATAATTCTATCGGATATAGTGCAGCTATTTTCCTGTTTCCTGAGAAGTATCATCGGTAAACTCTTCTTCTATTTCTTCTTCCTCTTCTTCTTCAATGTCTTCTTTTTTTACTTCCTTGCTGCTGTCTGTCCTGGCTTCTTCTTTTTTCTTTTCAGGCTCTGCTTCTTTTTGTTTTTCGGGAATAACGACTTTTTCAACCGTTTCTTTTTTTTCAAACGCCTTCGGAATAGCAGGAGTGGAGAATATGAGACTTCCCATTACCGTATTGAAAACTTCACTATATCGATAGAACTGACCAACGGTGCCGCTGCATTCGATGGTGAGCAGTATGTTTTTATGGCGGGCGATAAGGACTCTCTGGACAATTTTTCTGCCCCGGGATGAATATTCAAGAAGCAGAAGTTTACCTTTGGTTTCCCGGTCAATGGCGACTTCTCCGGTTTCGATAATTTCAAAGGGTCGTGCACCGACTCCTTTGATGTACCAGTCATTCCATTTTTCCTGATTTTGCAGCAGTTCGTCGCTGGCCCTGATCGCGCTAATCTTTATTTCCGTGTATGTCCCTTTCTGGAAAAGAAGAATATATTTGTAGGAAAGATCGGCCTCGGTTTTTTTCCAACACTGGGGGATCATGATACTGATGCCGAACGTCGGATTTTCATGCCTGGTGAAGTTTTCGCCGCTGTTATTCCTGTCGCGGCGTGCCGCCGCCGGGAGGGAGATGAAAAGGATTGCGAACACGGTGAGGATTTTTTTTTGCATAGTATCCTTCATGTCTTATCAGACTTCGTGGTAAATCTCGATATACTCCATGAGATTGGTCATACGCGGTTTTAATATATTTACAGCCTCGGCCGGAGTCGAAAAAAAGTGAATAAGCTTCATGTCTTCCGGTGATATCAACCCCATTTCCACGAGCTTGGGGAAATTGATCAGATCATTCCAGTAATCCCTGTCATATAATAGGATGGGCAGATCGAACTTTTCAATTTTTTTCGTTTGTACCAGGGTCAGAGATTCAAAAAGTTCATCCAGGGTCCCGAATCCGCCGGGAAAAACGATTATTGCTTTTGCGTGATAGAGGAACCAGAATTTTCTCATGAAGAAATAATTAAATTCAAAATTAAGCTCCGGTGTAATGAAAGGATTGCAGCCCTGTTCATTGGGGAGTTCGATGTTAAGGCCGATGGTCTTTTCCCCGGCGCGCTGAGCGCCCCTGTTGGCCGCTTCCATTATGCCGGGCCCGCCGCCGGTACAGATATAAAAACCGTTACCTATCTGCTCCTCAAGCTCGCGTCCCATAAGGACCATTTCGTAAGCCAGTTCCTCGGCGGCGATATAATATTTATTTTCAGGAGTAAATCTTGCTGAACCGAAAAATACAACGGTGTGAAGTATGTTTTTTTCCTGGAATCGTTTTTCCGGTTCCAGATATTCGCTCAAGATTCTGATGGCCCGCGCTTCACGGGATCTGAGAAATTCCGGGTTGTCAAAGGCCAGTATGGTTTTTTTTGCGTTCATCTGTTTGCAGTGACCCTGATTTTTGTATTTTATTGAAGACGGTACTGAATGTCAGCTGTACCTTTTTTTTCGTTTCATGTTCAGAATGGTGCCGTCGGTATGTTTTGAAACAGAGCTGGACAGTACTTTTTCTTTGTCAATGAGATCTATGGTAACGGCATCCATGAAATGAAGAATTATTTTCAGTCCGGCTCCGATTCCCCGCAGGGGCACTTCTTCACCGTTGATTCTGACTTTAATTTTGCTTTTTTCGGATTCCGTGGCGTAGATGATTATCTGGTCGTGGTAGGTGTCGGACAGGTTGTCCGGTACGGCATGCAGGACGTGGAAAATATCCAGCCCCTTACCGTGGTCGATGATGGTTGCATCGAATTCCTTGTCGTTGATGGTGTAGCGGATGGTGATATCCCGTGTATCATTGTTCTGATTGCGATGCCGGTATTTATTCAATGTCTCCTGCACGGCATTGGTGATGGATTCATCCATGGACAGCACTATCTCATCTATATCATCCTGGGCGTAACCGAGCTTTTGAAGATCTTTTATCAATCTATCAATTACACTGGGAACTATGGAAGTGTTTGCCGTATAGCTGTCCAGAAAACCTATTTCGCGTTCGTTCTTAACCATAAGATAGTGACACGTGTCTGTCGTGATTGTCGCCTTAATCAATTTTGATATTTATGAACCTGATAATTGATATTACCATGTAAACTTTTCAGTACGAGTTTCTTACTCTAATAATTTACACCAAAAAATCAATAACTAAATTAAAATTTATATGAAAAGCCCGGAATGTATTGCTGTTGCAATCATAATACTGAATTTCAATTCATTGACACATAAGTGCCGCCGAACACGTTCCCGTTGTCAAGTTATTATCCGGATGATTGGGTAAAAATTGAATAATATTATATTTTTGTCAATATTGTCTGTCCGCCCGTTCGGGTTTTGTGGGACCGGCCGGACAGAATTCTTTTTTATTACAGTATTCGGATTATTGATTGCTGAAATTAACACGATTACTATTATTGCATGTAAATAAATTTTCTATATACCAACTCTCAGGAATTATGCAGATGAAAAAAACAAAAGTAAAAATATTTTTTCTTACTCCAATAATACTGTTGTTATGTTTGATGATCACGACATGCGGGAAAAAGAGAATGTTTGAAAAGGCCGATGCCCTGATCAGTACACTGTCCATTGAACAGAAGATAGGGCAGATGCTTATGGTGGCCCTTCCAGGGAAAGCCATGAATTCCGATATGGAGAAGATACTGGAAAATTTTCTTCCCGGCGGTGTTATTTATTTTGGATACAATCTCACCGATGATCAGGGTATCGCGGTACTCACCGGGGAGATTCAGGCTAAATCCATGCAATACAGCGGTATTCCCGTGTTCGTTTCCGTTGATCAGGAGGGCGGCAGGGTCGTCAGAATAACATCGGGGGTTACGCAGTTTCCCGGCAACATGGCCGCCGGTGTCGGCGGAGACCGGGACCTGGTTTTTCAGTGGGCGCGTATACTGGGAATGGAGCTGAGAGCGCTGGGCATAAACATGAACCTGGCTCCCGTATTGGATGTGAACAATAATCCGGAAAATCCCGTCATCAATACACGTTCCTTCGGTTCCGATCCGGAACTTGTGGCGGGAATGGGGCGGGCTTATATCAAGGGGCTCCAGGAATCGCGATGCATAGCCGTGGGAAAACATTTCCCCGGTCATGGAGATACCAATAAGGACTCGCATCTCACCCTGCCGGTCATCCATTACGGGATGGACAGGCTGAAAAGAATCGAGCTTCCTCCCTTCGCCGAAGCCATAGATGCCGGGCTGGAATGTGTCATGACAGCGCATATCGCCTTCCCTGAAATTGTCGGCAATACCGATTCGGCTACTATTTCACCGTTTTTTCTCACCGATGTTCTGCGGAGGGACATGAAATTCGAGGGCATTGTCATGACCGACGATATGGAGATGAATGCCATTTCAGGAAAGTACGATCTGGGTGAGGCAGCGGTGAAATCGGTACAGGCCGGTTCGGATATAATTCTGATCAGTTCTTATGGCGTCAATACGGAAAAAATTTTCGACGCACTCCTTGAAGCCGTCCGGAAAGGAACTATCGATGAAAAGAGAATCAATGATTCGGTGAGGAGAATCATCGAATTAAAATTACGGTATAACATCATGGACTTTAAGGAGAACAGGGTAGTACAGGGGCATGTTGAGTATTCAGAAAAGGAAAGGAAAATAATGAAGAAGGCCGACGAGGTGAACGATAAGCTGTCGCGCAACGCTCTTTACTTTTACGGCAGGGACGATCTTCTAAAGCCGGGAAGTGAAACGGCCAGGGTGTTTATTTCTGACAGCGACGTTTTCCGTCGGGCTCTGAAAAAGGATGAGAATGATTTTATTCTGGAGAGCGTTTCGGGCCTGCCGGGAGCGCTGAAGAAGATCGGCAAACTTTACAAACACGTCATTGTCTATTATCATATTTATAAACCTGATCTTGCCGAGCTGGCCATGGTGAAGGATAGAACCGGCGGGGAGCACATGGAATGTGTTCTTGTCAGCAGCGGCGATCCTTTTCCCGTGACCAGGACCGGCATGTTTAAATCGTATCTTCTGTCTTTTTCGAATACCGACATGTCACTCAAGCTGCTGGCGGAATGTCTGAACGGGAACGTGATTCCAATAAAAAATAATTCCGTCTACCTGGGGATGCCCGGTGTGAAATGAATTATGGTCTTTACATTCATGTCCCTTTTTGCAGAAGGAAATGTGATTACTGCGGTTTTTATTCCGTAGCGGCCGATGAGGGAAGCGACGGCCGCTATCCCGCCATACGCCGTTATGTTCCCGCCCTTATGCATGAGATAGAGAGCCGCCTGGAAGCGGCATCGGGAATCACGGCCGATACGATTTATTTCGGCGGCGGAACGCCCTCACTGCTGTATCCCGATGAAATATCCCGTATTATAGAAACCATAGGACGACATATCGTCATCGCACCGGGTACGGAAGTATCCATTGAGGTCAATCCCCATGATCTTTCACGCGACTACCTGGAACGTATCCGGGATGCCGGCGTAAACCGGGTAACCCTGGGCGTCCAGACCATAAATTCACGCTGGCACGACATACTGGGGAGGTCTGGCCGGGTTTGTACCGTGGATCTTCTCGATATGTTTTTCGGCATCAGCGGCTTTTCCCATTGCATTGATATCATATCGGGCATACCGGGACAGACCGTTGACGCGTTCCTGGAAGAGCTTGATATACTGTCGGGCTATGGCCCGGTTCATATCTCGGCCTATCTGCTTTCCATTGAAAAGAGTACAGCCCTGGCACGGCGCATGACCGGCGATGAGGAAATGGAAAATCTTCAATATGAAATTTACCGGGCTGCCATGTCCCGCCTCATGGAAGCGGGTTATGAACAGTATGAAATATCGAACTACTGCAAACCGGAATTTCATTCCCGTCACAACATGAAGTACTGGCGTTTCGAACCCTACATGGGATTCGGGCCCGGATCCCATTCTTTCATCGGGGGAGAGCGGTACTGCAATGAAACACCGCTGGATGACTACGAGGAAAAGAAAATTTTAACGTTAAAGATGGATGTGAGAAATCGAAGCGATGCCATGGTGGAATTTGTCATGACCGGTCTCCGCATGATCCGCGGATTTACTTTCAGCGCTTTCCGTGATTTTTTTAACGAAGAAATTCCCGGGGTCATTGTTGAAAAATTAATAATGATTAAGAAGAAGGGGATGGTCGCCATAAGTCATGAGGGGAAAGATACGCGTGCCTGTCTCACAAAGGACGGGATCATGATGGCCGATGCGGTAATTTATGAAGCGGTAGAGGATATACTCCGGTAACGGCATGGCTCCCTTCATCGGATCAGTGTCGCTTTCGTCTGACGTGTCTGCGCTTCGCTAATCCCTGATGACGAAGTATTTACTGTAAGTTGTATAGAGTCTTTTATAATAATCGGCAGTCTGTGTTCTTCCCGTTTGTGTGTAGTAGTATTGAAGCAGTTCGCTCGATCTGATGATGAATATGTTCATCTCCCTGCCTTTCATGCCGCTGGAAATTTCAGCGTTTCCGTGCTTTATCATTTCCAGGGCAAGATTTGTGTGCTGGCTGATTTTTGCCACGTCGGATTTCAGGGTAATGTCTTCATTTTTTATGAGGCCGTCTATTTTTTCAGTATCAACGCCGCCCGAGAGAAGAAAATATTTTTTAATTCCTGCCATTGTCTGGCTTATAAGGGATTTAAAATATGCGATTTTCAGCCGGTCTCTGAAAAGTTCATAGGCTCTGAGTTTCTGGTCGTCCGTTTCAGGGGCATCGTTGTACTTTGCCTTGTATATGTTAAAGGCAAGACGCTCCACTTCGCGGCAGTCAATATCCTGCATAATCATTTTTGAGAGTTTGTGATAATTGTGGGGATTTCTTTCCAATATTTTAATATACAGATCAATTCCCTTGATGGATTCCGTATAAACGGGCAGGGCCTTTTGGGAGTATAATTTCTGGCCCATATACTTGGTCCCTTCTATTATCATGGACGATTGTGCGGTGAGGAGCAGGGCATCCATATCGGGCTCGAAGTCCAGGGATGATCGCCTTTTTTTCTCTATGGGTTCAATGTGTTTCTGTGTATCCGGAGTCTCGTCGGCAATAACGGGATCATCGCTGGAAACAAAATCGTCGTCAAATGTAAAAAGTTCATTGTCGGGAACGGTGGTCTCCTCATGTTCTTTTGAGGACCCGGGTTCTTCATCGAATAAGGATCCAAAATCTAAATTGTCATCGGGCATTATGGGACACCTAGCTTTTTATTAATGATATCGTGAATATAGTCCGTATGGTTTATATTTTCAATATAAAAATTTTTCCGTAGCTATGTAAAAACAGGCTACTGTAAATCAATAACGGGGATGTTAAAATGGGAAACCGTATCCTGGTCAGCCTTCTAATATATCATATACGAAATTGAACACGATCAGGTTGGAAAGCACGGCTTTCAGGGGCATCCCTTTAGTGACGGATATGAGGTGTTCATGATCAACATCCCGGTACTCCCAGTCACCCCCATTAACCAGTATTGACCCGGCATACTCCATTGTATCCGCATCGTAAAGTTTGATCTCCATTACTTGCTCCATAGACATGTCATCAGGAAAATTTTTCTCGAATGTATCTGCTGAATATATAAACACCGATTGTAGTGGAAATCTGTCAAGTTTAATATGGAATATCACGGAATATAAATTCTGGGAACCCGTGAGCTTATATTGCAGAGAAACTCATAAGTAATGGTGGGAATCTTCTCGCATAAGGATTCCAGGGGGATGTTGTCATATCCATCACTGCCAAAAAGGAGCACGTCATCGCCGTTATAGGCGGTTCCTTCGCTGCCGATATCCACCATTGTCTGATCCATGCAGATGGTTCCTACGACAGGATAGTGTTTGTGCCGGATCATCACTTCGCCCCGGTTTGAGAGCAGCCGGTTATACCCATCGCCATAACCGATGGGAAGGGTGATGATACGGGTCTGGGATTTTGTCCGGTAAGAATGATTGTAGCTGATGCCCGTATCAGCGGGGCATACCTTGAAATAAGATACCTTCGTTTTCAGGGTCATGACAGGGAGAAGCCTGCGCGCGCCGAATTCCCGTTGGGGAAGGTAGCCGTGAGGATCATATCCGTAAAGCATGATGCCGGGCCTCACCATGGTATAATGGGACGCCGTATTATTTATGATTCCGGCGGAATTGGCCAGGTGAATTAATTCCGGCAGCATATCCTTTTTATCCAGGATTTCCAGTGTTTTGTCGAAACGGTCAATCTGCTCCCCGGTGAAGACCGGGTCCGATTCGGCCTTGGCGAGATGGGAAAATATTCCCTTTATGTCGATGCCTGGCAGGTCATGGGATTTCATGATGAATGATTCGGCATTATACCAGTGGACGCCGATACGCTCCATGCCCGTATCAATCTTCAGATGGACTGAAGCCCTTTTCCCCAGCTTCTGAGCTTCTTTTGAAATGGCCAGGGATTTATCCAGGGATGAACTGGTTATTTCGATATCATTAACAAGAAAATCGGCGATCTGGTCCGTATTGATGGCCCCCAGAACCAGGATCGGCGCAGTGATCCCGCATTTTCTCAGGTATACCGCTTCCTCAAGATAGGCCACTCCCAGGTAATCAGCCCCCAGTGAGAGCAGTTCTTCTGCTACCTTGAGTATGCCGTGTCCATAGGCATTGGCCTTGATCATTGCCATTATTCGCACATGCGAATCAATAAGGGACTTGACGATGAGAAAATTGTTTTTCAGCCGCGAAAGGGATATCTCCGCCCTGGTGGGACGATTTTTGTTGGTTTCTATGGTAGTTGGCATGGGAATACTGTATTAACTGATACATAATTCCATGTCAAATGGAAAACATCATGATGAAATTCAGAAATTCTGGGAAAAATAGAAATAAACGCCATACTGGAGATGGTCGTACTGCTCTTCTTCCGGTGACAGGAAGCTCCTTCCATTGGGGCCGTCAACCAGTTTGGGGAATACGGGGATAATGGCCAGCATATCATTGTCAAAGCCGAACCGGTAGTTGACCAGTGAGGTCCCCAGCGCGCCCAGGAACATGAACATCCCGGCAGAATCTATGCGGGGATCCTGCGGCTGATAGCTGCGATATTTATATCCCATGTCCTGTTCCAGTTCAGTTTGTGAATATCCTGTTATATGGAGCAGGCTCGTGGCAAAGAGGGTTACGCTGGTGCTTATCTGCGAAATACGGGCCGTAATGGCATCTACGGTGTCGTTTATCCTGCTGAAGGTATCCAAAGATGATTTTTCGTAATCAATTCTTATGGTGCCGTTGAAAGCATCATCGAGGGTCAGAGCCTGTGCATTGAGAGACAGGAAAAGAAAAAATAAAATAGACAGAACACGAAATTTACACATTAAAATTTAATCCTGATTGAAAATAATTTTCTATATTTATGAATCTGTTAAAGCGCTGTATTTTTTTACCTCATCCCGTATTGTGTCAATAATATTTTTCTCTATTTCAGGGGTGATATTTAATTTTTCATGAAACATTACGGGGATTTTGGCAAAAAATTCACAAAATTCATCTTTTGTCGGGTGTTTTATCCTCAGAAAGTATGAATGCAGAAAAATGGCATCACTCATTTTTTCCCGGGACCCATACAGTCCATCGCCCACAATGGGTAGTCCCGATTCGGACAGCTGGATGCGTATCTGGTGTTTTTTTCCTGTGATCAGATGAATGCAGAGCAGGGCATAGGTGTTGTTCCGGGCCAGGGTTATATACCGGAGTGATATTTTCTTCCCTTTAGTATCATTTTCTCCGGTAATGACCGATCTGCCATCATCGCTTCGGATGGTATGCTCCAGTGTCGTCCATTCTTCGGGCAATGAAGACCCTGTATGCACCAGGGCGAGATACATTTTTATCGTTCTTTTATGAAGCAGCTGTTCATGAAGACGCCGGGCCGCCTTGGATGTCCGGGCGAAGACCATGACGCCTGAAACAACCCTGTCCAGCCGATGTACCAGTCCCAGGAAAACCTCGCCGGGTTTCCCGCGGGTTATACGGATATAGCCCTTTACCAGATCGTACAGGGAAGTTTTGCCCGAGCTGTCGCCCTGGGTGAGCATCCCGGCTCCCTTGTCCACGACGATAATATGATTGTCTTCGTAGATAACCTTAATCATGATATAATTCTCTGCAGGAGAAAGAACAATTCTGTTTGACTTTATGCATGATAGTCATGGATTATTGTTTTTATGATATCTGTAAAGAAATATTTCCCTTCAGCCGGAAGATGGACCTGGCTGCTGGCCTTAACCCTGGTACTGTTCCCGGCAGGATGTATCAATGATCCGGTCGATGAGGATTTCTTTAATGATCCCAGCAAGGTTATGGGCGGGTTTTATAAACCCTGCGCACCCCATTTGGACACCGTATCCATGGATTCTTGTACAATCAATCTAAACTTTTCCGATCCTTTTGAGTCTAACCCGGCAGGGCAGACTTGTACCGATGAAATATACGATAATCTCTATTATCTGGTTTATGTAACAACTGTAGATCCTTCTTCTTTTGACCCGGAGGATTTCAATAGTTCAGATTATTATGTTGGATATATTACATCTGTTGAGCAAATATCGTTTCTTAACTTCCTCCCTGACACTTATTATTTCTGGATGATCATATGGGATGGCAGGTTTGAAAGCGACCATAGTGACATTCTTTCCGTTACGGTGCCTGATGGATGCCCGTAATCTGCAGGAAAAAAATATAAAAAATACTTGCATAAATCATATACAAACTGTTATTGGTTTTCTGTCAGCGAGCGTGGTGGAATTGGCAGACACGCTAGACTTAGGATCTAGTGCCGAAAGGCGTGGGGGTTCAAGTCCCTTCGCTCGCAAAGGAACATTTTGCGGGAATAACTCAGTGGTAGAGTGCAACCTTGCCAAGGTTGACGTCGCGGGTTCGAATCCCGTTTCCCGCTCAGGAAGAATAAAATGCCGTCTTCGGTTATCGAGGGCGGCATTTTTTATCCCCCTCAAGCAACTCAAACAAATCTGAAAAATTTTAAAATCCCCTGCAAATCCTTACCGTGGCTTTTCTCTATAGGAAATAAAATCATTTACATCCTGTTTTCTTTCTATTATACTGAGGTCATCCAGACAGGGAGAACAGGAAATGAAGTCATCGTTGTCCGACAAATTACTGGCTCACTATGATAAGAGTAATTATATAATCATCCAGAAAGTGAAGGTGATTCATGGTGTATGCGTTGCCCTGCTTTTTCTGACCATTATCTATTTTTTCTATCTTCTCAATGAATCTCCTGAAAATACGGCCATACTGGTCCCCATTATTTTCATGCATCTGCTCATGTATTTGTTTATATATCTGCTGTACAGGGGATATTTTTCCTTTGTTGCCCATTTTGTCCTCATTGCAATCCTTACCGGCACCTGGATAGCAATTTTTCTGGATAAGGGTGAAGTATTGCAACGTCTTGATTCAGTACTCCTGGTCATGGGAATCCTGGCTCTTTCGCCTCTCGTAATCGTGCGCAGAGGGAAAGTAATATTTCTCTATTATGGGCTAAATATCCTGGTACTGTATGTGATTGTACTTTCAATGATGAAACAGGGACAGCTTTTACCGGCGGAATCCCTAGAGTTTCTTCTTGATGCCACGACAGGTTTTCTTTTTTCCGGCATTGTATCCTTTCATGTGCACAAGATAAGTATCAATGCTCTTATAAGACAGATGGAGAGTGCTAATGAGATGCTGCTTCAGAGAAACGAACTGGAACAGGTGAATGAGCAGCTGCAGGCCTCCATGGAAGAGTTGGAAGCCACCAATGAAGCCTTTGAGCGACAGAATCAGGAGCTCCTGGAAGCGCAGCATGAACTGAAAGACAGTGAAAATCGCTTTAAAATTCTTCACGAGGCATCATCGGGCGGTATCGGCATTCATGACAAGGGAATGCTGATAGACTGCAACCAGGGACTATGTGACCTCACGGGCTATTCCTATGATGAACTCATCGGCATGAACGGATTATTGCTCATCGCTGAAGATTTTCGTGACATAGTCATGAAGAATATCATGACCGGGTATGAAGAGCCCTATGATGCCATGGGTGTGCGGAAAGATGGGACGCGTTATTACCTGGAAATACTGGGCAAGCAGATTCCCTATCATGGAGCAGCAGTCAGGGTGACGGAGTTCAGGGATATTACCGCCAGGAAAGAGGCTGAAATCGCTCTCCAGAAGGAAAAAGAGCAGCTGGCCGTTACACTGCGCAGTATAGGCGACGGAGTCATTACCACTGATCTGGATGGAAGGGTTGCCCTGATAAACGGTGTCGCCGAGGTTCTGACGGGTTTTCCCCAGGAAGAAGCGGTGGGAAGGCATTTTAAAGAGATATTCAGGATACAGCCGCGGGGAGGTTCGGGACTCACGATCAATCCCGTTGAACTGGTGATACAGTCGGGCAATACGGTAAACCTCGAGAGGGATATCGAACTGATAGGCAGGGACGGCATCGCCAGGATCATTGAAGACAGCGCGGCGCCCATTAAAAATATCGATGGTGGAATCATCGGCGTGGTCCTCGTTTTTCGTGATGTAACCAGGCGTGATTTTATCGAGAAGGAACTGAACAAGATGCAGCAGCTTGAGTCGCTCGGTGTGCTGGCCGGCGGTATAGCCCATGATTTCAATAATATTCTCTCCTCGATCCTGGGCAATGTAAGCCTGGCAAAGCTGGAAACGATGACAAAGGAAGAACGGCTGCAGTGCATCAATGACGCGGAAAAGGCGGCCATACAGGCTCGCCATCTTACCTCCCAGTTGCTGACATTCTCCAGGGGAGGAATGCCCGTTCGTGAAACGGCTGAAATAAAGGATATCATAACCGACTCGGTAAACTTCAGTCTGAGCGGTTCCAACGTGAAATGCCAGTATGAATTCAGTGATAATCTCTGGCATGGAGTCGTGGACAAGGCGCAGATAAGCCAGGTTATCCAGAATCTCGTAATCAATGCGAAGCAATCCATGCCGGGAGGCGGACTCCTGCATATCCAGGTGGAAAATTTGTCTCTGCCGGAACAGAACGAGTTCCATCTCTATGCCGGTGATTATCTGAAAATTTCAATCCGGGACCAGGGTGAGGGAATTCCCCGGGACCTGCAGGCAAGGATATTCGATCCATATTTTTCCACGAAGAAGAAGGGACACGGACTTGGTCTTTCCGTCGTATATTCCGTAGTCACGAAACATGACGGGTATGTGACCGTGGATTCCGAGCCGGGCAAGGGGACGATGTTCACCATTTATCTTCCTGCCACTAAAGACCGACTTGTCGAAAAAAAACAGGAAGACGCTGCCGCCTGCTTCCAGAGCGGGAAAATACTCTTCATGGATGACGAGGAGGGGGTCCGCCGGGTGGCGGAGAAGATGCTTCGGAGCCTGGGCTGTGAGGTGAAGTCTGCTGCAGATGGAGCTGAGGTTTTGCGGGAATATTCTGAAGCCATGAAAAATGAGGTACCGTATGACCTGGTTATAATGGATGTGACCGTTCCGGGAGGCATGGGCGGTAAAGAGGCGATAGAAAAACTGAAAGAAATTAATCCTCATGTGAAGGCCATTGTGTCCAGCGGATATTCCAATGATCCGGTAATGGCGGAATACCGGAAGTACGGGTTCAGGGCCGTTATTGTCAAACCCTATCGTCTCGATGAACTGAGCAGGGAAGTGATTGCCGTGTTGAGTGAGAAGCCCTGACGGGCTGCGCGGGTATTATCCTTTTTGATTTCCTCATTATTAAATCTGCATGAAATTTCTTGAAGATTGGGTAAAACACCCCGGAAGGGAAATGATCTCATTGCACTTTTTCCTCTGCTTAATTCAGTGATAAAACAGCCGGCAACGGGGAAAAAATGTTTGACTGTGACGCCGGATTTAAATCATGTGTAAATTTTACACAGTACAAGCGAGCCTGCTGACCTTTATAAATGCAGCCTGTCTGGAATGTTCGCAAAAATCAGGTAACTGTAGATTTAACCTGTTCTGACGGGGCCTATGCATTATTTTGGTGTATGAAACCGGGGAATCTGCTGCATATAAACTCACAGCAGTGCGCAAAGGAACTGCCTTAATTCACGGCAGTTAACAATATTAACGTATAGAGGTATTTACATTGAATATTCGGGATAAAAAACTGGAAAACTCAAGGGTCGAACTGGAAATCGAACTTCCCGCAGAGCGTGTTGAGATAGAGTATAAATCTGTTTTTGACGGCATACAGAAAAACGCTAAAGTAGACGGATTCCGTAAAGGGAAGGCCCCGATTCAGATGGTTGAAAGAAAATATATGGAATATGCCGATCAGGAAGTGGCTGAAAACCTGATGAAAAGCGCTATTGTAGACGCCATAACTGAAAAAACCCTCAATCCTATCTCGGAGCCGGCATACAGTTTTGATTCGGTCAGGAGAGGTGACCCGTTTTCCTTTAAAGCAGTGATTGAAGTATATCCCACCATAGAATTGGCCACCTATAAGGAGATTCATGCCGACGAAAAGGTTTGCAATGTCACCGATGAAGATATAAAAGATGAAATAGATTCCATCCGTGAACGGTATGCCACAGTGACAAAAAAGGATGAAAATGGAGTCATTGAGAATGGCAACCTGGCCAAGATCAAGGTAAAAAGGGTCGATGAGGTGCAGGAGGATGACAGCTTCAAAGATTATTCCATAATCGTAGGGAAGACAAAGGATGATTCAGCCCTGGACAGGAAAATTATCGGCATGAAAGCCGGTGAAGAGAAAGAGGTTGAAGTCAAATATCCCAAAGACTATCATATAAAGGAACTGGCGGGAGAAAAGGTAAAATACCTGGTCAAAATTGAAGAGGTAAGTACCATGGAATTGCCGCCTCTCGATGATGACCTGGCTAAAAAAGCCAACTATGAATCAGTGGACGATATGAAGACGAAGACTTCGGAGTATATTCATAATTTTGTGTCCACCAAGACCAGGGGGGAATCCAAATCGCAGATTATAGAATCAATTGTTAAAAATTGCACCTTTGATATTCCCGAATCCATGGTCTATGCTGAAATGAGCGCTATCTATAAGAAGACAAAGGATAGAATAGCATACCAGATGGGAATACCGGCACAGAATCTCAGCGACTATCCCATGGATGATTTTGCCGAAATTATGGGAATGAATCCCGAAGACTTCAGGGCTAAGATCAAGACCGAGGCTGAGGCATCGGTGAAAACAACCCTGATGCTGGCCGAGGTGGTCAGGAAGGAGAATCTTGCCGTGAGCGAGGAGAGATTCAAGGAGTTCGTGGAAAAATTTGCCAAGGGATACGGTATGGCTGCCGAGCAGGTTGAGGAGATGATCCAGAAAAACAACTCCAGGGAAAACATTGAAAATGAACTTATTCTTGAAGTAGCCATGGATTTTTTATATGATAATGCAAAAATCAAAAAACTGAAGCCCATATCTCTTCAGGATCTGGTACGGCAGCAGTAATTAATTGATTGCTGCTGCAACTTATTATCCGTATATTATAAGTGGCAGACAGTGAAACATTATTGTTGGTAATAGCTATATTTATTTGTATTTAAAGATACTATTTAATTTTACAGAGTAACTTCTTTAAAAATATTTGTTCTATCAGGGCAGTGTGGGAAATTAATGGATTTTACGGAAAAATGAATTCCTCTATTCCCTGGTATGTGCCGAATTAATGTATAGACAATGAATAAGTGAGGTTCTTTTTATGAGTTTAGTTCCAATAGTAATTGAGCAGACAAGCCGTGGCGAGAGGTCTTATGACATCTATTCACGTCTTCTGAAGGATAGAATTATTTTTCTTGGTGAACAGATCAATGATCACATTTCGAGTCTGATAATAGCCCAGCTGCTTTTTCTTGAAGCCGATGATCCGGACAAGGACATCTATCTTTACATCAACTCACCAGGCGGCGTAGTCACTTCAGGGCTCGCCATTTATGATACCATGCAGTATATCAAACCCGACGTGGCCACTATCTGCATCGGCCAGGCAGCCTCAATGGGGTCCCTGCTGCTCAATGCCGGTGCAGCAGGAAAACGTTCAGCGCTTCCCAACTCCCGGATAATGATTCATCAGCCCATGGGCGGATTTGAAGGACAGGCCTCGGATATTGAAATACACGCCCAGGAAATAATTAAAGTTAAAAAGCGGTTGAATGGTATTTATGCCAAGCATACCGGTAAGCCTCTGGAAAAAGTAGAAAAGGATATGGATCGTGATTATTTCATGTCAGCACAGGATGCCGTGGAATATGGAATAATTGATAAGGTCATAGAAAGAAAATAAGTCCAGGAGTAAGCATGGCTTCTAAAAAGAAAGATATGAAACCAAAATTATTTTGTTCATTTTGCGGCAAAAGTCAGGAAGTGGTCAAAAAGCTCGTAGCCGGTCCTGATGTTTATATATGCGATGAATGCATCGAGCTGTGCAATGAAATAGTGGCAGAAGAAAGGGACAGCACATTTGAAAGCAATTTCAGCAATCTGCCCAAGCCCCGTGAAATAAAAGATATTCTGGATCAGTATGTGATCGGCCAGGAAGAATCAAAAAAGGTATTGTCCGTGGCCGTTTACAACCATTATAAAAGAATTTTCAGCAATACGAATCTGAAAAAGAATGATGTGGAGCTGGAAAAGAGCAATATCCTTCTTGCCGGTCCTACCGGTTCAGGGAAGACACTCCTTGCCCAGACCCTGGCCAGGATACTCCAGGTTCCCTTTGCTATCGTTGATGCCACATCGCTTACTGAAGCGGGATATGTGGGAGAGGATGTGGAGAATATTCTTCTCAGGCTCATTCAGAATGCCGATGGTGATCTGAAAAAGGCCGAAATCGGAATAATCTATATTGATGAGATCGATAAAATTTCGCGAAAGAGCGATAATCCTTCAATAACCAGGGATGTATCGGGTGAAGGTGTACAGCAGGCGCTCCTGAAGATTATAGAGGGAACAATTGCTAATGTTCCTCCCCAGGGAGGACGGAAACATCCCCACCAGGAATTTATATCCATTGATACGAAGAACATACTTTTCATAGTGGGCGGTGCCTTTGTCGGTCTTGATAAAATCGTCCAGCAGCGGATCGGAAACAAGACGCTGGGATTCGGCGCTGAAATAAAATCGAAAAAAGAAATCAATGAATCCAATATACTGAGGCAGGTGAATCCCGAGGACATGATAAAGTACGGCCTTATCCCGGAATTTGTCGGACGTCTGCCCATTGTGGCCGTTCTGGATGAACTTGATAAAGACGCGCTGGTGCGGATACTCATGGAGCCGAAAAACGCACTGGTCAAGCAGTACAATAAAATATTCTCATTTGAAGAAGTTGAACTGGTGTTCCGCAAGGATGCCATTGAAGAAATAGCAGCTATTGCCATGAGCAGGGAATCGGGAGCGCGGGGACTGCGGGCTGTACTGGAAAAGATAATGCTGGATCTCATGTATGATATCCCTTCCAAGGATAATATTGAAAAAATTATAATTGCCCGGAACATGGTCCGGGGTACGGAGCAGGCCGAGATTATCTACCGGGAAGAAGAGAAATCGGCATAACCGGACTCAATTGCCGATTTGACGGGATCGTAAGGATTGAACAATTTAAAACGAAAAATGATGTAACGCAGAACCGGGCTATCTTCCGATTACCTCAGAAGGAAATTTTTATTTACATTTGGAAAAATCTTCAATATAATTAATGCAATGGTTGTGGACTATTGCATTAATTAACGGGGAAAGCGCTCTCATGCCGCATTGGCATGTCTATAAAGGCAGGGGAGTCAGTGAACCGGTTATAAGGCTATGGGCTCCCTGCACGGCCGGATTTTCTGGTCTGCATCCCGGCCCTGAAATGTGAATGCTCAAAGAGGAGAATAATGAAAAAAAATATAGATTTTACAAAACGATATCCACTGCTTCCCCTCAGGGATGTTGTGGTGTTTCCCCATATGATCGTGCCGCTTTTTGTCGGCCGGGAAAAATCGGTGAATGCCCTTGACAAGGCAATGAAAGGCGATCGCCTCATTGTACTTGCCACGCAAATGGATGCACAGATAAGTGTTCCCGAAAGGAAAAACCTTTATGACGTGGGTACTATTGCGGAAATACTCCAGCTTTTAAAGCTTCCTGACGGAACAATAAAGGTACTGGTTGAAGGCGTTGCCCGTGGATATCTCTCGGAATTCGACGCTGAAGATGAAGTATTAGAGGTTCAGGTTAAGGAAATAGAGCGTAATATTGAAGCCGGTCCCGACGCCCAGGCGTTGAGGAAAGCGCTTGTAGACGTGTTTGAAAAGTATATTAAACTGAATAAGAAAGTCCCCAAGGAAGCACTGACAACGGCATCGAGCATTGAAGATCTTTCTCAACTGGCTGATGTTATCGCATCCCATGTGGAAATGAGGATAGAGTTCAAACAGGCTGTTCTTGATATCGGCAACGCAGCCGAGCGTATCACCAAACTTATTGAGCTGATAAACGGCGAAATAGAGGTGATGTATATTGAGAAAAAGATTCAGGGTCAGGTCCGCAAACAGATGGAGAAGACCCAGAAGGAATACTATCTTAATGAACAGATGAAGGTTATCAAGCGGGAGCTTGGCAGCGGCGATGATGAGGTTGATGAAATAACGGAGCTCAAAAAATCCATTGAAGATGCTAAAATGAGTTCTGAAGCAAAAGCCAAAGCTCTGCAGGAATTAAAGAGGCTGGAAAAGATGCCTCCCATGTCGGCTGAATCAGCTGTCGTGCGCACTTACATTGAATGGCTCAGGGATGTACCGTGGCATAAACGCACACGGGACAGGAAGGACATTGAACAGTCCATGGAGATACTCAATGAAGACCATTACGGTCTCGACGAAGTGAAGGAACGCATTGTTGAATATCTCGCCGTAAGCCAGCTGTCCAAGAAACTCAAAGGCCCCATCCTCTGTTTCGTAGGCCCTCCCGGTGTGGGAAAAACCTCGCTCGGTAAGAGTGTGGCCCGCGCTCTCGGCAGGAAGTTCATAAGAATGTCCCTGGGGGGAGTTCGTGATGAGGCAGAGATCCGGGGTCACCGGAGAACCTATGTGGGCGCTCTTCCCGGCAGGGTCATACAGATGATGAAGAAGGCGGGGACGGTCAATCCCGTTATCCTCCTTGACGAGATAGATAAAATGTCCATGGATTTCCGGGGAGATCCGTCATCGGCACTCCTGGAGGTTCTGGATCCCGAGCAGAATTTTGCCTTCATTGACCATTACATGGAGGTCACCTATGACCTCACAGATGTCATGTTTATCACCACGGCCAATGCTCAGCACAAGATTCCGGCACCGCTCCAGGACAGGATGGAAATAATTGAGATATCGAGTTATACGGAGCCCGAGAAGCTCCGCATAGCAATGGAATTTCTCCTTAAAAAACAGATAGAGGAAAACGGTATCAGGCAGGAAAACCTGGAATTCGGCGAGGAATCCATACTGTATACCATCCGTCATTATACACGTGAAGCCGGTGTAAGAAGCCTGGAACGCGTAATCGCCAAAATATGCAGAAAGGTGGCCCGCGAGGTGGTCGCTAACGATATCAACTTTAAAAAAGTTATAACGCAGCAGGTGCTTCAGGAATATCTTGGTCCCATTAAGTTCAAGTACATGATAAAGGAACTCAAAAATGAGGTCGGTCTTGCAAATGGTCTGGCGTGGACTGAAGTCGGAGGGGATATTCTCAACATTGAAGCGTCACTGGTGAGGGGAAAAGGGAAGCTCACCCTGACAGGGAAACTTGGAGAAGTCATGCAGGAATCGGCGCAGGCCGCTTTCACCTATGTCCGCTCAAATCACCAGTTTTTTAATGTCGAGGATGAAGTGCTGCAGGAGCATGATGTCCATCTCCATGTTCCCGAAGGGGCCATTCCCAAAGATGGTCCGTCGGCCGGGATTACCATGGGCGTTGTCCTGTCGTCCCTGTTGAGCAACATACCCATCCGATGTGATGTGGCCATGACGGGCGAGATAACGCTCCGGGGAAAGGTACTTCCAATCGGCGGATTGAAAGAGAAAATTCTGGCGGCTCACCGCGGTCTTATTAAACATGTCATTATTCCCAAGGATAATGAAAAGGACCTGGAAAAGATACCGGAATACGTAAGGGAACAGATGATTTTTCACCCCGTCAGCACTATGGAGGAGGTCCTGTTCCTCGCACTGGAAAAACCGGAAAAATTCTTCAAGGATGTGGAAAAAACAAAGCGTCTGTACAAACAGTGGAAAGACACGCTGGGTGACTGGATCGTTGACGTGAGCAATATCGCTTTCGATGAAAGTACGATACAGATGTGACCTGAAATATATTCTATGTGTGAAGAGGATGTCCCCGGGGCATCCTCTTTTGTTTTACCGCTATTCCTTTTTTAATAAAAGCAGCATCTTATTGGACATCTGCTGGAACGGTTCCTTCAGCGTGCTGGCGTATATGCTGCGTATGGTAAAACCGTTATCCATGATGAAGGGCCTGATTTCCTCCAGCTTGAACGCGCGCATGACGTGCTGATCTGTTATAACGCGGCTCTGTCCGCTGTTGTGCAGTGAGTACCGGTAATTGACCTCGACCAGTGTTCTTCCATGCGGATCGTTGAGCATGCGGAAACCCCTCTCCCTGTCGATACGCATTCCTTCAAATGCGGTTGTTGAAACTCGGGATATGTCTTTATGATTTATCTGCAGCAGCGGTTCCGAATTCCAGATTTCAAGCAGAGCCGTGCCTTCGTCTTTCAGGGCGCGCCAGATGTTCCAGAAGGCCTTGTCGACGGTTTCATCGGACAGAAGATAGTTCATTGACCCGAAAAGCGATGTCACCATGTCGAAGTCGTTGTAAAAGTCAAAGTCTGCGATGTCTCCTTTGACGAATATTATCTGCTGAGGGAACCTTTTTCGCGCGATGCTCAGCATATCATCACTGTTGTCCAGGCCGTAACAGTTGATGCCGTACTTGCTCAGGAGAGACAGGTGTTCCCCGGTGCCGCATCCCAGGTCGAGTAATCGGGTATCCTTGCGATCCGGCAGGAGAGACCGGATCAGATTGATATCATTGTTGATGTCCCGATGGTTGTCTTCAATGGCGAAATAATAATAGGCCAGTTCGTGGTAGAGTTTCATGCTAGAGTAGGTTCTCTTTGAATTTATCCCTGAAGCGTTCTCTTACTTCATCCTCTATTTCAGCGGTTTCCCTGATGTCGAAAAGTCTGTTGACCATGTCTTCGCATTCCTTGATGCTTACGGACCGGATGATCCGTTTGACCTGGAACATGTAGGTGGGACTCATGGAAAAGTGCCTGAACCCGAGACCGAGGAGGACCATGGTGTACTGGGGCTCACCGGCCATTTCTCCGCATATGGAAAGCGGGATATTTTTCGCATTTGCCACATTGACTATCTGCTTCAGGAAGCGCAGTACGGCAAGATTGAGCGGGTTGTACAGATATGCTATCTTTTCACTTATACGGTCCACGGCCAGTATATACTGCACGAGGTCATTGGTGCCCACGGAGAAGAAATCGACATATTCGGCAAGGACGTCGGCGTTGATGACAGCCGATGGAACTTCCACCATGATCCCCACGGGAATGTTCTCATCGAAGGGAATCCCTTCTTTCTGGAGGTCCTGCATTATTTCTCTGGTGAGAGAATCGGCACGGTGAAATTCTTCCACGGTGGAAATCATGGGAAACATCATCTTGACATTGCCGTAATGGCTGGCGCGGAGAATGGCCCTCAGCTGGATGCGGAAGAGATTTTCGTGTTCGAGACTGAAACGGATGGCCCGGCATCCCAGAAAAGGATTGCGTTCCTTGTGCGGCTGTGTATAGGCGTAAATTTTGTCTCCTCCCACGTCGAGTGTCCGTATGGTTACGGGGAGGGGATTGAAGAATTCCACTACCTTCCGGTATTCCTGGAACTGACGTTCTTCATCGGGGAGAGATTTATCGAGAAAGAGGAATTCGGACCTGAAAAGTCCTATCCCCTGCGCGCCGTGGTCGAGAATTATTTTCATTTCTTCGGGGATTTCAATATTCCCATAGATGAAAATATCCTCCTTGTCCAGGGTCTGGGCGGCAAGGTTTGTAAGCTTTGCCAGCTCCTGCTCCATTTTTCGGAAATCCCGCTGGGACCGGGTGAATTGCTCTATTTCTTTTTTTGTGGGATTGACGATAATACTGCCGTGTATGGCGTCGACGATAACCGTGTCCCCTGTTTTAACCAGCGATGTGGCATTGAGGGTTCCCACGATAGCGGGGATTTCCATGGCCCGGGCCATGATTGCCGTATGGGATGTTCTTCCCCCCTTGTTGGTAACAAAGGCGAGAATGTATTCCTTGTTCATTAAGGCCGTTTCCGATGGGGTCAGGTCCGGCGCAAATACGATGACTTCTTCATGAATGTCGGAAAGGGATGTGCTTTGATTTTTCTGAAGATTCGATATGAGGCGTTTGTTGATGTCGGAGATGTCGATAATTCTTTCCCGGATATATTCATCCTCTATGGAATCCAGGCTCTGGATCAACTCGAGGATGATATCATTGATGACCCACTCGGCGTTTTTCTTTTCTTTTTTAATTATCTCCCTGGCTCTTTCATCGATTTTTGGGTCCTCGAGAACCATGAGATGGCTGGTGAAAATATCGGACATTTCATTGGAAAGGCTCTGGGCTATCTGCTGCTGAATCTGGGAAATATCCTGCTTGGTCTTTTCCAGGGCGTTTTCATAACGCTTCAATTCCCGGTCTATTTCATCATCACGGAGCATGTATTTGGGAATAAAAACCTTGTGCCCGTGTATGACATAGGCCTTACCCATTCTGATTCCCGGTGAAGCTACTTTCCCGCTGGTGATTGTTATTGACATTATGTTATTTTTCTGGATTTTTATTGCTTTTATACATCACGTGCGTCTGGATACGATGAAATTCAATCCTTACGATACCGTATGCACGTTGTCAAGATTTAAATTATGGATAAAAGGCCGGGTTATTAATGCCCAGCGTTTCCTCAAATCCCATGATCAAATTGGCATTTTGAACGGCATTTCCCGATTGTCCTTTAATCAGGTTATCAATTACCGCTGTGATCAACAGTTTCCCCGTTCTATTGTCAACCATGGTCCTGATCTCGCACCTGTTAGAACCGCGAACATCAGCCGTATTGGGAGAACGATCCGTAATAAGGATAAAGGGCTCATTATGATAATAATCCCGATAGAGCTTCTGGACTTTATCAGTAGTATAGCCTTCATGTATATCCGCATATATGGTCACCAGGATGCCCCGATTAAGGGGAACAATCTGGGGAACAAAGAGTATCTTTTTTTCCGATTTTCCGTCAAGGTTTATGATGTTCTCCACCTCAACCAGATGCTGGTGTTTCCCTTCCCGGTACGTGTTGACGTTTTCATGTCTCTGGGGATACAGATTGGCCTCGCCCGAATTTTTCCCGGCTCCGGAAACACCGGTTTTACCGTCACAGATAATGGTGTCTGACGCAATAATGCCCTCTTCTGCTGCGGGAAGGAGGGCCAGTATCATGTTAATGGCGAAACATCCGGGATTCCCTACTACCGTGGCATTGCGTATTTCGTCGCGGAATTTTTCGGGAAGTCCGTACACGGTCTCCTTCAATATATCCGGGGCCAGGTGCGTGTCCTCCATCCCCTTGTTTCGCGCATAAATGCCATAGTCGGCAGTATTATTAAACCTGAAGTCACCGCTGAAATCGATAACGGGAATGTTTTTTTTATGAAAGTCGTTGATGATGGTCATGCCGGCGCGATCCGGAGTGGAGAAAAAAACCAGGTCAGTATCGTAATCGGTTTTTTCCGGTGAATCGACAATACTGTCACAGTATCCCTTGAGATGAGGGAAAACGTTGCTGACGGGGATGCCTGTATCTTTTCGTGCCACGAGTTGTTTGATGTTGAATTCCGGATGTCTCAGCAGAATTTCAATGAGTCCCAGTCCGCCGAAGCCCGTTGCGCCGATTATTGTGACATTCTTCATGATGTCCTCCGCAACATTTGTGTATAAACGATGAAAGAAAACTTATTTACTATTGTATGCTGATTTGTAAAGAGATTTTTTAATGATTACAGTGTTCTGTTCGCAATAATGTGCATGGGTAGTACGGACACGGGAACAGGGGGTACATACCGATAAGCGGGTTATCTTTCGGTTTTGATCCCGGCGTGGGTTCGTCATAGTCTTTACGGGGTGTCTGACATCATCAGCGATGATGTCAGACACGATTTCTATAAGCCCAGCATGGCTTTTTTCATGTCTGCCTGGGGAGGTTTTGCACCTATCCAGATGCCGAAAAGAGCTTTTTTCATATCCAGGCCCTTCGTTGTACTTTTGTATGTACCGTTTTTATAAACCTTGATTCCCTCACCGGGTATATATATAATGTCATATACATCATTTACTTTAATCCCGCTGTTGAACACCGCGATAAATTGATCGATACGCGTGCGCAGAGGCGCCGTATTGCCGTTCGTTGATTTTTCGAATCCTTCATTGGTCGCTTTCGCCATTCGTTCCCCGTTTATGATACTGGACGTTATGTGAAGCCTGACTGCCATCGCCTCATCGGCATTGAGAATTGCCCGGGCATTGTTATTTTTGGCCTTGAGATAGAGGCCGCTTACATAAACATCGACAAAGAATTTATTCCTGATTCCGGCGCCATTGAGCACCAGTGTTTCCTTCTCAGCCTTCAATGTGTCCGGCATATTGATGCCGCCGATGGGTCTTGCGTAGATGGCTGTAGCGGTGAGAATGGAAATAAGAAAAATAATGGCCGGTTTTTTCATGGGGTCTCTCCTTGAGTTTTGTGTTTTTGCTGATGCTAAATGCTGAATAAGAAATCTATCGCCCGGTGAAGGTGATGTCAATGAAAAAAATGAAGTCTACATCTCCCGGTACAACGATTTGTTTATGCCGAAATCATCACCGCCAGCATCGGCGTTGTCACCCAGAGATACTGTTATGAGATAGTGGGGTGTTCCCTTGTCAGTTTTTTCACCCCTGGCGATGTCCATGGCAGTGCCGTGGTATTCCAGGTCGAGCCCGTAAAAGTACCGGTGGCAGAGCTGATAAGAAAAAGGAAAGGACCCCTTGTACAACGACGTTGTTTTATCTCCCAGGGCCAGGGCAAGCTCAGTCTGTATACACGCGGCATGGGTGACAGGCATCCAGTTGTTCCAGGTATGGGGCGCGTTGCCGACGATATATTCCGGCGATGTGGCGAAGGCCATTCCGGCAATGGCGTCATAGTCGCAGAGAAGGACTTGTGAGTGGGAAGCGCTTGTGTTTAAACGGCGCATCGCGTCTTTTTTAATGTCGGAAAAAGTGTTCTTGCCCGGATCTTTTACATGGATATCGAGAAAGGCGGCACCGGTGACTTCATTTCTGTCATGGAAGGATATATGCATGATGAAGGCTATGGAACTGAAGATTTTTTCCGGGGGGTCTGCCGTACAATAGGCCTTCCATTTTGAAAAAAGAGAGCCTCCCGGGGTGTGGATTGTTCTTTCGTGGAAAAGACTGCACAGTTTTTCCGACAGTGATGCGCTCAGCAGGTCCGCGTCCCATACAGCCGAAAACTGTTTCCGCACGATTTCCATTATTCCCGTTTCCAACTGGAAAACGGCGCTTTTCAGATTGCTGCCATCCTGATTTTTGATCTTTCGTATTACATCCATGTTAATATCCTCGGGAAGATTTTACTCATGATGATATATATGAATGATACAAAGACAATTCGTTTTGTCAAGCATATCACCTGTTTTTCGGTAAGCCGGGGAGTGATAAGAAAATAACAGCAGCTATGCTGTATCCCGGTTACAGTCACAGGCCGGGAAAGCTACTTTGTTGCGTGGATGATCCAGTGGGAAATGACGCTTCCCGTATCACCCATGAGACTTCTCTCGCTTATCCCGTATTCAAGTTCATTGAACAGGGTAAAGTGACGTTTTAATTCATCCTCGGAGTAAAAAGATACGATGGTTCCCTGAAGATCGGGCAGGTCCGTCTGCCATATGTTGTTCCCCAGGTGGGAGCCTCTCTTGAGATATGTGTCCCTGTCGGAACGGAGTGTGGCGAAGAGTCGGCCTCCAGGCTTCAGGATACGGTATATTTCCTGTGTCATATGTGAAAGTTCTTCCTTGTAGTTGTAATGCAGGGATCCCCAGGCTACTACGATATCGATTGAGTTGTTTCTGAGCGGGATTTGCCTGTTGTCGCCGTGGATGAGATATTCGATTCCCAGCTCTTCGGTCAAACGGAGCGCGTTGTCGCTTACATCCATTCCCATGACGGCGCCGGCGCCCAGTTCCGCAAGGAGTCGGCAATGACGGCCGCTTCCGCATCCCAGATCCAGGGCTGCCAGCGACCGGGGATCGTCCTGCGTGTTTAAATATCGCCGAAGCATGCGCACCAGGTTTTCATCGGGATAGGTAAGGCGTGATTTATCTTTTGTGTAATGTGATTGCCAGGATTTTTCTTTCATGTTATTTCTTTATCCGGATCTGCAGACTTTCCGCTGCCTGCTCCGCCGCCGCCAGAGCAGTCTCGGGATTTTTATCCCTGGTGATTATCACACCAAGCCTGTCCAGATTGGTTTCGGGTCTGTTCACCCCGGCCCCAATTTCCTTGAATATTCTTGAGAAAATGACATTTCTCATTTTTTTCGGTCCGTCGGGATTGAAGGAGAGGAGTGTCCCCCCGGTGCCCGTAATATATTTTACCACAACGGCATTTCGCGCTTTTTTCCTCAGGGGAGGCTTGAAACCCGTATCGGTATTGGCCTTTATCGCTTCCCCGATGAAGTTATAACCGGTCCTGGCGGGGATGACCACATCGGTGAGAAACTCTCCGCCGAACTCCGGCACTGCCTCTATAAGGCATGGCCTGCCGTCGTCGTCCAGGACGAATTCCATTATAAGGGGTGAGTTGGCGATGTTGAAGGCATCGGCCACGGATTGTCCTATACTCGCTATCTCATCGAAGAGATGATAGTATCGCGACGGGGACATATGCATAATGTCGACGAAATGGGGAAGCTCCGTTGTCTCTTTGTCCGTTATATCGACGAGATGGAATTTTTGCTTGTGGACTATTCCGGCGGCGATTATCTCATCGCCATTGATGAATTTTTCAAAAAGGACTGTCTCCTTTTCCTGAGTTTCAGGCCAGTGCTTCTTCAGGTCAGCCGCATTTTTGAGGAAGTGGACACCTACTTTTGCGTGACCGATTACCGGTTTTTTTATAATGGGAAATGCCTTCTTATCTATTTTCTCGATACGGTTTTTTGAAGGAAGGGCAAAGATTTCCGGCGTGCGTATGTTGTTTTGCAGGAACAGGTCCTTCATCAGTTTTTTATTGATAAAATATTCGCTTCGTGACAGAGGGATGTATGGAACATTGAATCTTTCGGCAAGAAATGCCGTGGAGTGAATGGCTATACCATATGATTTTGTCATTACACCGGCTATTCTGCCGTCAAAGAGCGTTTCAATGAGCTTTTTGTATATGTCTTCATGGTTTTCAATGGATTCCTGTATTTTTAAATCGCAATGCATGAATCCCGGGGCAAGGGGATTGGTATCGACACCTATGACATGAAAACCGTGTTTTTTGGCCTCACGGATTAACGGAATTTGGTTAAGTCCGGCTCCAATTGATACGAAGAAATTAATATAGGTGTTGTGTTTTTTGTTCCAGAACATATTTACATTTCGCGTATATGATGCTATCGTATGTTGTTGAAGCCGTCTGCAATATCTCTCAGATTGTACCGGCGATCGATATATAATAAGTGTAAATCTATATAGACTCTTTCATTTGTCGTCAACTAGTTTATTGAAAATTGAATATATTAAATTTTCAATAAACTGGTTGATTGGAGATTGATGAATTAAAGTTGCATTTTCACGGCTCCAAATAATTGTTTACATCTGTTTTATTATATAGTATATTATCTCTGAGAAAAACCGTAATCATAACGAAATAGAATGATTTTTTAAGGATATTTGAAGGTTTTTAAAGATAATTACGTTTTTTTAATCAAATATATGGACTATATTGCTATGCTCTGTGAACGATGTAAAAAGATCGAGGCAACCATTCATCTGACGGAAATCATTAAAGATGTAAAGTCGGAAGTACATCTATGCGAATCCTGCGCCCGTGACATAGGATTGAATTCCAAGCTGTCCAATTTTTCTCTCTCCGTACCGGAAATGCTCTCCTTTCTTGAAGTCAATGATGTGACGGATATGGATGAAGGAAACCGCTGCATGACCTGCGGAATGACCTTTGTCCAGTATACAAGACAGGGTAAGGTTGGATGCGCCGATTGTTATACCCAGCTTGATAATTCCCTCAATTCGGTCATACGCAGCTATCATGGGGATAAGAAGCATATTGGAAAGATACCCGCCCATGTCAGTGTGAATCATGAACCCATGGGGCAGGTAAAAGTCGTTGTGAAAAGACAATCCTTTCAGGAACTCCAGACCAGGCTGCAGAATGCCGTGATGGAGGAGCGATTTGAGGAAGCAGCGCTTCTCAGGGATCGCATAAGGGAAGAAACCGAACGGGAAGCTCATAAGGGGATATAACAGTGCTGGAAGAAAAAAAACTGCTGCCACGGGGATTCTGGACCGGAGCGGGTCCTTATAATGACATTGTCCTGTCAAGCAGGGTGCGCTTTGCCAGGAACATCCGTTCCGTGCCATTTCCCAATCGTTTTGACGAGAGTGAGGCTCAGATCGTAAAAGCCCTGGGTGAAAAATTCATCAGGGACTCGGTATTTCAGCAGTCTGTGCTCATGGATCTTTCGGGCATGGACAAGCACCGGAAAAGGCTCCTGCGGGAAAGAAATATCATAACAATGGAAATGGAGCTTGCCGAAAACAGCGCAGTCATCATAAATGAAAAAGACGACTTTTCCATAATGCTCAACGAGGAAGATCACGTACGGATACAGGTCATACGTCCCGGTCTGCAGATACGGGAAGCCTATGAGATGGCAGACCGGATTGACGATGATCTTAACAGGTTTATCCCCTATGCCCATTCTCCCGAATATGGATACCTGACCGCATGTCCGTCCAACCTGGGAACAGGCATGAAGGTATCGGTATTGCTTCATCTGCCTGTTCTTACCATGAAAAAGAACCTTTCCCTGCTCACGGGGCAGCTTCAGAATCCCGGTGTCGTGATAGCCGGGACAGCCGGAGAAGGAATAAGGACCTATGGCGCCATATATCAGCTTTCCAACAGGGTGTCACTGGGAATCTCCGAGGTGGATATTCTCGAGATAATGGATGGCGTTATCAGCCGCATAATCGACCTCGAGGATACGGCACGCGATGAATACGTTTCACAGTCGCGTCTTGAACTGGAGGACCGTATCTGGCGTTCCTTCGGGATACTGCAATACTCGAAGCGTATCAGCTATGCCGAGGCAATAGAACATCTCTCCAATGTGCGGCTGGGAATAATCCTGGCTATCGTAAAGAATGTCGATATAGTGCAGATCAACAGCCTGATGGTTACCATACAGTGGGCCCATCTTCAGGAAATGTTCAAAAGAACCTTTAGCAGTACGCTGGAGAGCGATGAATTAAGAAGCAATTATCTGCGAATGAATTTTTCAGCCATGGAGTGCGGCAATGTTTGAATTCACGAAACGATCGAGAAAAGTCCTTGAGGAAATGGCTCAATCCGAGGGACGAAGGCTCAATTCCGATTCACTCGGCCCGGAACATATTTTTATTGCCCTTCTCAACGATGAAGACTCCGTTGCCGCCCGCATCATGAAAAATCTGGGCATAAATTTCGAGCGTTTAAAAAAAGAGATCGAACAGGCCATCCGGCAATCGGGTACCACGATAATTCTGGGGAAGATCCCCATCAGCCCGCGATATAAAAGGATCATCGAGCTCTCCAAGGAAGAAGCGAGAAAATTAAAAAATTCCTATATCGGGACCGAGCACCTGCTGCTATCGATTTTCCGCGACGGTACATCGGCCGGTCTGGACAGTCTCATAAAAGCCGGGATCGATTACAACGTGATACGGAACGAGATTCTCAGGGTGCTGGGTGTAAAGGTGGGGACTGAAAAAGTCGGCAAGCCCAAGACGGTTACCAAACCGCCGGCACTCGAGGAGTTCGCCCAGGACCTGACCAAGCTTGCCTCGGAGAATATGCTCGATCCCGTTATCGGCCGCAATGAGGAAACAAACCGCGTCATACGGATTCTGTCCCGGAAAAGAAAGAACAATCCAATCCTCATCGGCGAGGCCGGTGTGGGGAAGACGGCCATCGTCGAAGGCCTGGCTCAGAGGATTGTTTCCAAGCAGGTCCCGGAACAGCTCCAGGCCTGCCGGGTCATGTCTCTTGATATGGCCGCCATCGTGGCGGGAACGAAATACCGCGGTGAATTTGAGGACCGGCTTAAGCGGGTCGTTGAGGAGATACGGGAGCTGAAGAATGTCATTATTTTTATTGATGAAATACATACCATTATCGGCGCAGGTGCCGCTGAAGGCGCCATTGACGCGGCCAATATTCTGAAACCCGCCCTGGCCCGGGGCGAACTCCAGTGCATCGGCGCCACGACACTGAATGAATACCGTCTGCACGTGGAAAAGGACGCGGCCCTGGTGCGGAGATTTCAGGCCGTCATGGTCGACGAGCCAACCGTGGATGAATCCCTGACCATTCTCCGCGGACTGAAGCTCCGGTACGAGGAGCATCACAAGGTACAGTACCGGCAGGAGGCCCTTGAGGAAGCGGTGCATCTTTCGTCACGCTATATCAACGACCGGTACCTGCCAGACAAGGCCATCGACATAATCGATGAAGCGGGCGCCATGGCCAGACTGGAAAACTATGAACGGCCCGGGGACATCACATCTCTTGAGAATGAAATAGAGGAGCTGAACAGGAAAAAGAACGAACTGGTCCTGATTCAGGAATATGAACAGGCCGCAGCTGTCAGGGACCTTATTATTGTCAAGAGGGAACAGCTTAACCACAAGCTGGAAGACTGGAACGAAAAACGCAATGATTATGCCATTATAGTCGATCTGGATAAAATTGCCGCTGTTGTGGCCGAGAGCACGGGAATTCCCATAGAAAACCTGGAGGAGTCGGAAACGGAAAAGCTCATCCGTATGGAGAGCGAACTTCACCACAGGATAGTGGGGCAGGACCAGGCAATATCGGTCATATCCAAGGCGCTGAGAAGGTCCCGCGTGGGACTTACCGACGACGACCGTCCCCTGGGTTCTTTCATATTCCTGGGGCCCACGGGGGTAGGAAAAACGGAACTCGCCAAGGCCCTGGCTGAATTTCTTTTTGATGATGGGAAAAATCTTATACGGCTCGATATGTCGGAATACATGGAAAAGCATTCCGTGGCAAGGCTCATCGGTTCACCGCCGGGATATATCGGTTATGACGATGGCGGACAGCTGTCGGAAAAAGTCCGCCGGAAACCCTATTCAATTGTTCTTTTCGATGAAATTGAAAAGGCCCATCCCGATATTTTCAATATACTGCTGCAGATTCTCGATGAAGGAGAGCTTACCGACAGTGCCGGGACAACCGTGAGTTTCAGGGATACCATCATCATCATGACTTCCAACCTGGGAAACAGGGAGTATCAGAAGATGTCACGACTGGGATTTTCCAGCGCCGAGATCCAGGCCGTCGACAATAATGACAGGGTGGAAGAGGAACTTAAAAAACTTTTCAGTCCCGAGTTTATCAACCGTGTCGATGAAATCGTATTTTTCCATAAACTGGAAAAGAAGCACATTAAAATAATCGTGGATTTAATGCTCAATGAAGTGAAGAGTGCACTGGAAAAAAGAAAGATCGAAATTGAATTCGCTCCCGGCGTAAAGAAGCACCTGATTGATGCGGGATTCAGCGAAAATTACGGTGCCCGTAATCTCAGGAGGACAATCCGGCGTGAGATAGAAGACAACCTGGCCCTGCAGATGCTGAAAGGACAGTTTGACGGGTGCAGCAGGCTTCGCGCCGTTATGAAGGGGGGTACTGTCGCCTTTAAATTACTGGAGACAAATCATCCCCTGGTGGAAAACCTTGCAGGGCGGGATGATGATTCCGTCGATACCCCTGCCGTGGAAATGAAAAAGTAACGGATCATCCATATCTTGCTTTTTCCTTTTTAAGAATATCGCGGTGATTAAACTCGTCATTCGCAATTTTAGAAATATCCTCCGAGATCGCCTGGTAATATTCGGCCATTTCCTTGTAGTGATTCGACAGTATTATATACATTTTCCCCAATAATTCTTCGGCCCGGGCCAGGACATCAAAGGCGTCTGACGGGCGTTTAACCTCGGCAATTTCACGCGTCATTGAATCCTGTATCTGCTTGTTCACCTGGAGATAAAAGGAGTTGTCAGTCTGCGGTTTTATGTGATTGTTCCGCATGTTCTCCGCCACCTCGGCGTGTCCAAGGGAATGGGCATTCATAAAATCGAAGACTGAATGACTCTCTTTGAACCGGGCTGTTGATTTAAGGCGGATGTAGTGGTCAGCCAGATCTTTTTCCAGCTGAGCGATGAAATCAAATATGTTCATTTCCATTGGGACTCCTCCATCCCGGTAAATTTAAAAATAGAAGTGTGGATGATTTTTCAATTATACAGGATGAGGCAGTTCAGGTCAAGTAGTGGTATGCATCTCTGAAGAAGTTCTATGCATGAGGATATGTTTATCGGTAGATAGAAAAAATTTTGCTGTCTACTGATAAAAAAATGATTAAAATACTTGACGATTGGGTGCTGGATTCGTAAATTCTTAATAAATACTTCAGTAGCTTAAATATATATGAAGAATGATGTTAAGTATAATTTCGGTGATATTCTGCGTTCCGTGAGAGAACGGCGCGGTGTTACCTTGAAAAGCGTGGCTGAAAAGGCGGGTGTGAGCGAAAGCCTGGTTTCACAGATTGAACGAAACCGCGTTTCACCTTCTATCGATACTCTTCTTACCCTGACGGATATACTTGAGATTGACCTGGACTATCTTTTCCGTTTCCGGAAGCAGAACAAGGTCGTGGACCTGGTGAGAAAATCGGAGCGCAGCAGTATTACAACGCCGCAGGTCACGTACAGCCGGCTTTCGGTATTGCCGGACCAGTCCGAGGAACACTCCATCGAGGCCTTTCTCATGGATATCAATACCGGCGCGGAACAGGGGAGCCAGGAATACGGGCATGTCGGCAAGGAGTTCGGCTATATCCTGGAAGGACAGGGACAACTGCTCTATGGAACTGAAATATATGAATTGGGCGAGGGGGATAGTATCGCTTTTGCGTCGGATATCCCCCATATCCTTAAAAATACGGGAAATACGATTCTCCGGGCCCTCTGGGTCATAACACCGCCGAGAAAATTATTTGTTGAAAAATAGATATCAAGAGGTTCTGGCATGGGAAAAACAATTGCTGAAAAAATTTTTGATGCTCATCGCGTTGAGATGCTGGGGGAGGATATCCATGTTCTGAAACTGGACGCGGTATTCGCTCATGAGATAACGACGCATATCGCCATAAATGACCTGGCGGCGCGTGGCAGGGACCGGGTTTTTGACCCGTCTAAAATCAAGGCTGTCATCGATCATGTGACTCCAGCCAAGGACAGCAAAACCGCTGAACAGGGAAAGGTGCT